>Ga0308175_100000087_pt1 | contig 72827 bp, 102 predicted proteins | sample PhyCR1_3_FD_203893 | JGI IMG/M metagenome (GOLD analysis project Ga0308175, IMG submission 203893) | Soil microbial communities from UC Gill Tract Community Farm, Albany, California, United States - DLSLS.C.R1 | ecosystem: Environmental > Terrestrial > Soil > Agricultural land | place: USA...
CCCGAGTGATCATCTTGGCAAAGCCGGTGAGGCCGGGCACCATGCGCCGGAACCTCTCGACGGCCAGCCGGGCGCGGATCACTCGAGGGTCGTCGGCCTCGGCGGACACGCGGAGGCTGCGAGCGAGGGCCGGGTCAATCTTCGGCCGCGCCATCGTCCTGCGTCGGGTGGGAGGCATCTTGTTCTCCTCATGGTCGGTATGGTCGGTGGTGACCTGCGTTCGCGCAGGTCGGGCGGGGGTCGGTGGTGATGTGCATCACCCTACACCCTACGGGGTGCCGGGGGGGTGGTCGGTTGCCGCGTGTCGTGCCCCGCTGGCGCCCGCTGGCGCCCGTACGGGGGTCGGGGGTAGGTGCGGACACCCCCGGCACGCTGGCGCCCGCTGGCGCCCGTTGTGCGGGGGGTGTCCGGGGGGGGTGTGCTGCCTCCTGCGGGGTGCCCCGGCACGTCTCGGTCGCGAGCCTCACCAAGAGGCCCGACCATGAACGCCCCGGCGAGGCAACGACCAAGATCGTCGGAGAATACGCCGGGGCACCCTGCGCGAGGCAGCACACCCCCCCTTTCTACGAGAGCCTCAGCCCTCGCTCGGCACGTAGTCCTTGACTACCTGCAGCACGAACGCTGCCTGCTCAGGCTCGAGGCTGTCGGTGACGGCCAGCCGGTAGCAGGTCAGCAGGTCGAACCACTTGGAGGCACGGGCCACCTTGATCTGCGGGCGGATGCCCCACGAGATCGGCAGCGTGCCGTCGTCCGAGGCTCGCCTCACGTCGGTCGCGATCTTCATGATCGTGTCGAGTGTGGACGCCTCGAGCTCGTACTCGTCGGCCTCGCAGCGCTGCTGCAGGATGGCACGCTCGAGAGGCTCGGGCGGCAACTCGAACATGACGTGAGCGAGTCGGTTGCCGTCGGCATCTGCCAGCGGCCTCGCCCCGACGTTGCGCACGTCCCACGCAGGGTTCATCGCCATGAGGAGGTAGCACGAGTCGTGCCTTGTGATGCGCTCGCCCTCGTTCTGGTCGATCACCAACTGCTTGCTGTTGTCCGTGAGAGGACGCACGAACTGCCAGACGGCATCTGGACCAGTGTTCGGCTCATCCAGAAGGAGGATGCCGGGGCGTCCCCATCGCTTGACGACTCGACCGTACACGAACCGAGTCACGGTGCTGCCTGTACTCGGGTCGGCTTCCGCCACGAACTTGCCGGCGAGGTCGTCAACCTCCGACGTTTCGGTGATGGAGATGCGGTCGAACGGCAGGTGCATCAACCACGCGAGGTGCCGGGCAAACTCGGTCTTGCCGACACCGGCCGGACCCCACAACGCAGGCGTCTCGTCCAACTCCTGCATGAGGATGGCTGCCTTGTAGACGGCGCCGTTGTGGTCGATGTACCACTCAGGGTGCTCGTCGTCTCCGGTCCGAGGGATCTTCGCGGCCTCGATGGGCTCGAAGAAGTCGGTGCGGAAGATCGGCAGGTGGGTGAACTTCCCGCTGCCGTGAGGGTCGCTGATCTTTCTCCACGCACGGATGCCCTGCTCGGCGTCGTCGCCGGTCACCTCGCGGTCGGAGGCGTAGTCGGTCGGGTCGGTGATCGGCTTGCCTCGGTCCTTGATGAACCGTGCCACCGGGTCGGCAGCCAGACCGAAGGCGTCCTCATACACGGGCTTGAGGAAGATGCCGGTGGTCGTGTTGCGAGGCTCGCCCGGCGAGCGCCAGTCGCAGTTCTTGGCCTCGATGCCGGTGCGGTTCTGCAAGATGAGCCGACCCGTCGCGGCACACAGACCTGCGGGCCATCCCATATCCGAGGCGACCGCGCGGTCGCTCACGAAGTTCTTGCAGCCGAGGCACGACGACACTCGAGCGCGGTCGCTCTCGCTCGGCATCCCCTCGAGCATCACCGTGGGGTCGCCCACCGACACCTGCAGCGCAGGCCGCTCGGGAGCGGTGCCGGGGCGAGGCTTGCCGTACTCGCTGCACCCCTCGGCGAACGAGGAGCAGATGGCGTCCTCGGCGGCGGCCTTGAGGCCGGGCTTGCCGAGGACGTGGCCGAACTTGGCGCACATCGGGGCGCCGACGGACTTCTTGAAGAAGCCCGGCGTCTCCTCGGTCTTGAGGAACGACGGGCAGTTCTTGCATGACAATGGTACAGACATCGCTCAGGTTCTCCGTCCTGATAGTCGGGTCGATTCTCTTCTCTCAACGGGTCGGTGGTCAGTCCGACCCGCACACCCCCCGATGCTGGCGGGGTGGTGATGCACATCATACACCCCGGCACCGCTGGCGCCCGGTAGGGGGTCGGTAGCGGCGTGCCGTACCTATGGGGTGCCGGGGGTGGGGTGGGGGGTGCCAGCGCGCCAGCGTGCCGGGGTGGGGCACCCCCCGTTATCTTGCCTCGAGCGCTCAGCGCTCGGCATTCATGAGGTGCAGCGACCTCGCCTTGTGCATCTGCACAGGCGTCGGGTTGGCGTCGGACTGGTCACGCCAGACTTGGCCGACGATCCCGAAGATGGACTCTCCCTCTGCGCCACTCATGCGGTGCACGATGCCCGAGATCGAACTCTGGCCGGCGGATACGTGACTCAAGACTGTGTACGTCTTGAGGTCGTCGAGGTTGGCGCGGTAGATCTCGAGGACCGCGACGTGCGGGCTCACGAGGCGAACCGCGACGAACCTGTCGCCGGAGGCCATCCAACGATTCTGCGTCACGAAGTCCTTTGCATCGGCTCCGGTAGTGAACTTCTCCATGGTCGGACCTTTCTCTATGGCTTGTCTCATCGGGTCGTGGGCAGCCATCCCACAACGACGCCTCACGGCGTTTCGACTCGGTTCTACTTGCGGAACGAGAGGCGCGAGCGGTGCACGAAGATTCTCCGGTCGCGCTTATCCAAGATGGTGAAGTACCCGTTCCCGTCATACGAGAGAACGTCACACACCCCCTTGTTCTTGAGGTACGCCCTTTTCGGGAGCGGCTGCTCCGAGATGAGCTCGGCGGGGTCGCTCACTTTGAGATGACCTGCGTCGGGTCGAGAAGGACATCATCGTTGAAGCGGTCAACGGGAGTTTGTCCTTCGACGATTTTCCCCATCTGGAAAGTCGGTGCCTGTGGCGACGGGTTATCGAGGCGGCCAGACATTGTGACCACTGCCCCGACGACGGCGACGGTGATGCAGAGGCTCTGGATGAAGGTGAGCAGTTTGCGGGCTGCGTTCTGTGACATTTGAGATTCTCCGTTTCTCAGCGGTGGCCGTAGCACTTGCAGTTGGTGGGGTGCCCGGCGAGCGGGTCGAAGGTCGAGAACGCGCCGTTGCCGGCCGCCTCGATGCGAGGTGAGGCGTTGTCCAGTGGGGTCGGCGTCGAGGTGATCTTGTAGATGCACCAGATGGCGGCGGCGAGGACGGGAATGAGAAGGACCATGGTCGGTTCTGCCTTTCTAGAACGTGTCGTAACTGACGCGCGAGAATGCGCTCCAGTAGTCAACGATGCCTTGCTGGACGAGGACGGCGATGGCTCGCGCCTCCTCGAAATGGAGGCCGTAGCACTCCGAGGCGAGCCCCATATTGGCGGCATCATACAAAGTCCACCCTGAGCCATCGCGCTCCTCCATGACGAACAGGGTGCTGTCGGCGAGGCAAGCCACGAAGGCAGGATCCTCGACCATGCGCCACTCCACAAGGGGGGTGGGGTACTTGCTGGCGCGCTCGAGGACCATGGGCCAGCGCATCCGGCCACGTGGCAGGCGCCTTATCCAAGAGCCTGACAGGACCGGCAGCATCTCGTCGAGGCCGTGAGTCTGGCTCGGGCGAAGCTTTCTCTGTGGGCGAGTACTCATCGGATGCCACCCTCGAGCAGGGCAGCGGTGTCGCGGCCGAAGGCGACCAGTCCACCGTCATAGAGGCGAGCAATCAGCACGCGGGTCTGGTTGTCCGTGAGGCGCGACGCGCCGGGGTATCCGATGTCTGCGAGCCATCCGCGAGCCTCTTTGAGAATGACGCTCGGCAGCGGGTAGATCTTCATGAGATTCTCCGTTTCTCGTGATTTCTACGTGAGGGGCTTTTTTACGCGCGAGGTTGAGCTCTTGCCGGCGGTCCTCGATATTGCCTCGTATAGCGGTCGCGGCATAGAGGCTTAGAGGCGTGCTCAGGGGTCGCGCCGAGGTGAGGTGCCTCGGGGTGCCAGCGGCGCCGATTCCGTGCCAGCGCTCGGGGCGCCGATTCCGTGCCAGCGGGGCAGCGCTCGGGGCGCGTCGCCGCTACGGCACCTGTCCGGCACGCTGGCGCCCGCAAAAGGCTAGGGGGTGCCCCGATGCCGGGTCGGGGGTGGTCGGGCGCGAGAGGTGCCTTGGTGCCCCGTCTCGAGCCTGCCAGCGCTGGCGGGGGTGTCGGGGCAGCGACCGAGGCACGCTGGCGGGGGTCGCTGGCGCCCACAGGGGGCACGCTGGCGCCCGTACGGGGGTCGGGGGTAGGTCCGGACACCCCCGGCACGCTGGCAGCGCTCACGCGGGCGCGGGGGGGTGTCGGTGCCGATGCCGGGGCAGCGCTGCCAGCGCTCGGGGCAGCGGGGCGCGCTGCCAGTGCTCGGGGCGCCGGGGCGGGGGTGTCGCTCAACGCTGCCTCCTCTCGGTCGGTCGCTCGGGTCGGTACGGGGGGTGTCGTCACATCGGGGCAGGTGCGGAGCAAGGTCGCCTCACGTGCCCCGGTATGGCGACACCCCCCGACCCATGTTCGGGTCGGGGGGTGTGCCTCGGGGGGGGTGTCACGCGATGGCGCGGGCACCCTGCGAACCGTCAACCGTGACAGCCTCGACACCCTCGATTCCGCCGCGTGCGATGGCGCCAGCGATGGCGCCCTGCGACGGGCGGACATCGGCCTCGGGGTAGTGCGAGGACATGGCCTTGGCGATGGCACCGACCTTCATCGGCTCGCCGCTGGCGCCGAGCACCTCGGTGATGTGGTCGGCAATCGCGCTACCCCGCTTGCCACCCGAGGCGCGACGGGCGCCGCTGGCACGCTTGCCACCCTTGCCAGCGCTGGCAGCGAGGACACGACGCGCCCGGACGATGGCGGGGGTGTCGGACTCGCTCGGGTCGGCGCCGACAGCGGCGACCACATCGGCGGGGGTGGCGATGTCGCTGCCATCGAAGGACACCGACACGGACGCGCCGAGGGATGCCAGCGCGAGCGCCAGCGCCTCCATGCGGTCGAGGGTGGTGACGACGGGGGCAGCGGGCGCGGTGCCGCTGGCGCGGAGCGCCTCGGCCATGGCCTGCGATGCGGTGAGCAGGCTCACGTCGATTGCTGGCGCGGTCGCCATCGCGGCAGCGGTCGCCTCGGTGGTGACCTGCAGCAGGAGGGAGGTGCGCTTGCTCGGGGTGAGCGCCCGGTAGGAGGCGACCACCGATGCCAGCGGCGACTCGGCAACCGTGCCCGTGCTCGGGTCGCGGCCATCGAGGGCACCCTGCCACGTGTCAACGAAGGTCTGGCTCGGGTCGGTCGCGGTCGCCTCGGTGGCGGGGGTGTCGGTGTCGGTCGCCTCGGCGGGGGTCGCGGTCGCGGTCGCCTCGGTGGCGGGGGTCGCGGTGTCGGTCGCCTCGGTCACGACGGGCGCCTCGGTGGCGGGGGTGTCGGTGCGGCGAGCCTTGGTTGCGTTGCGTGCCATGGTCGGTAACTCCTGTGTTCGGCACCCCCCCCGACCCGATGCCGGGGGGTGGTGATGGGCGCAACGCTACACCCCCTAGCGGCGATGCACACCCCCAACGCGCGAAACGGGGTGGGGCGGATCGGTGCCGATTGGGTGGGGATGCACACCCCCGACACGACGGAATCGGGCGCCCAGACGAGGGGTGTCGAGGACGCCGGCAAAGGCGCGAAATCCGTTGTGTCCCAACGGGATTCGCGCCTAAAAGCTGGACCGCCGAGGGGGTCGAAAAGGTGCATCGGAGGGGGTCGCCAGCGGGTCGAAACAGGGGGGTCGAATGGGCGCGACACGCCGAGGCAAAAAAAGAGGCATCGGGGTATTGACACCCCCCTCCAACGGGGCGCCTCGGTGCATCGGTGGGGATGGCTCGGGGTGGTGTGCATCCCTAGTCCGAGAGGTGCCATGGGTGGCTCGGGGTGGCAGCGCTCGGGGGTGACCTAGAGGTGATGCTGGCAGCGGAGCGGAGCGGTGACGAGGGGGGTGTGGGGCGGGGGTCCTCGTAGCGACCGAGGCGCCCGCTATAGGACACGACGAAGGCATGCCTCGGTGCATGGGTCGAGGGGGGTGGCATCGGCTCGGCTCGGGGCGCCTCATGAGGTGTGAGGCGCATGCCGATAGTGCCCACTATCGGCATATCTCGCCGGCAATGTCCGAGATGTCCGGATTGGGGCGGGTTTCTGAGGTGAGCTGACCGCGCCGCTGGCTCTTGCCCCACCCGATATGCATCATTTTTTCGGAGTTGAGGTCGGTCGTTAAGTCAAGGGCTCCCAGCGGCAGTGGATCTGGGGCGACCAATGGAGCCGTTCTTCTTGGAAAGTGGCTCAGGACTGGGGTCAAAGCGCTCAGATAGTTGGCGTAGGTGAAGTAGAACTATTGGCGTAGTAGATGAAAAGTCATTCTGGCTAACGTACGGTGCTGTCCTACACGGTGTCCTACGTATGTCGTATAGATGTCGTACACAACACACACACATATATCTTTATGTATCTATGCAGGTCAGGGCTAAAGTCATTGCCATATCCGATGCCATGTGTACGACGATTTCGCCCTTGACCCACCCCCCTTGAGCCGTCACTGCACGTGTACGAGAGCGCGTACGAGCGGGGGGGGGTCGTTTTTGTCGTACACATCGAAGATGTACATCGCCAGAAAACGCGGGCTGACCTGCGACGATGCAACTGCGTAAAAACTGTGGAAGTGGTGTACGCGATGTGCGGGAATGGCGACGGCGCCCGCGTCGCGAAATGACGACGGTCCTACGTTTCCCCAACATTTTCGCGGTTTTGAGCGATGTGCATCGCCGTCAATGTTTGTGCGCGTCAATAGCGCCCGGCTAGGCTGCCCTGTTATGGACGATCCCATGGTCTTTGAAGACCGAAAGCCCGAGCCGAGGATGATTCCTCTCCCCGATCCCGACCTGCCGGGGTGGCTCAATGAAGAAGTACTTCCACTGTTCAACGAGTCAACGCTGGCGCGGAATGTGTATCTGGTGGTGCGAGCGGCGTGCCGCTATCAGGAGCGCAAGGACTGCTGGCCGACCCGGCGCGACCTGTTCGACGCGGTGCGGGGTAGCGGCATGAGGGCCGAGGACTTCGAGGTGGCGCTCGACAGCGTGACCATCCTCGGCCACGAGGTATACCTGTATCGCGTCCGCAACTCCCGTGGCCGCCCCACGTACCGGATCGGCTTCACGGACCGGATGCATCGGTGGGGCGCTGGCGAGGGCACCACGATGACTCGGCCCGTCGGAACGAGGAACTACTCATGATCACGCTCAACCACACGCGCGGGCCATCGCGAGGCGTCACCAGCGAGGCAGTGCCGGTCGGGCTGGCCCTGTTCGTGATCTCCAACGGCGACCTCGAGCGCGTCGAGTGCGATCTGGCGTTGCGGCTGTGGCGCTTCGAGGCCAGGCACGGTCGCGGCGCCACGCCCCAAGAGGTGCGGAACCTGATCAAGAGCCGCATCCCGGCCGACTGTGCCGACAAGTCCGCGCACGTCGGCCAGTTGATCGCCAACCTGCGCGCGATGCGAGCGCCGTTGGTCGCCCGGACCTTCAAGCGTGACCGGGGTCGAGCCCGCACCGAGTTCTCGTTGGATTGGGAGATGGAATCATGAGCGTCGATGACCCCAAGGCCGAAGCCGAGCGCAAGGCACTCGAGGAGTACCGCCGCACACACAGCGTGGACGGGCGCGCCCTCGGCTCCCCCGCCTACCCCGACAACAGGCAGGGCCGCCGAGCCCTCGCGCGCACATGGAAGCGAGCAAGTCGATGACCGACCCCTACGCCGAGAGTGATGGGGCGACCGAACGGGAGGCGGGCGCTGGCGACTGGTTCCGCAAGACGCCCGAGTCACTGGCGATGCTGGCCGAGGAGACCAAGGTGCTGGACGAGTCCGAGGAGCGATACGCCGAGGTCGAACGGCTGCGGCGGTGGAAAGCCGAAGCGACCGAGGTGATTCTCGGCCTGCAGGATCTTGGCAAGGCGCTCGATCTGCCGCTCGGCGAGCGCATCACGGCGACTGCAGCGACCGAGGTGGCGAAGCGGCTGAAGTCCGAGCGCGACGAAGCGACCGCCCGGTCGGCCCAGTTGCGCGCGGACGTGGGCGACTGGGTGGCGACCGCCAGTACTCACATGCACGTCGGCACGCACGGTGAGTGCTTCACCTGCAAGAGCTTTGCGGCCCTCCACGACATCCTCATCAAGTTCGACGAGGGCGGTGCGACGGCCCCCGAGCCCGACAGGGCTGCTCGCCACAACCACGTGACTCGCGATATCAAGCCGCGTGGCGTCTGTCCGGCGTGCGACCGCTACCACGAGGTGCACCCGTGAGCCGCCAGTCGCGCATCCTCATCTGCGGCCCCACCTGTGGGCACGACCATGACAGCATCAACGGCCCGACCGGGTGCTGCGCCGAGCATGGCCCGTACATGTACTTCTGTGCCGACTGTCAGGCCGCCCGGCGCACCGAGAGTGCTGAGCCACCTCTCGACATCGCCGTCATGGCGCGGAACTTCTCGCTATGGCTGAACAGCACCTACCCGGCCGACCTGTCCGAGGAGACGGTGTTCTGGCGGCGGGTCGGCAAGATCAGCGAGGAGGCTGGCGAGGTCCGCGAGGCCAGCGGCGCCTACTGGCACGAGAACCCGCGCAAGCCCAAAGGCCCCCTCGAGGATGTGATCAAGGAGCTCTCCGACTGTGTGGGCGCGGCGCTGGGTGCCATCGAGCACCTGACCGGCCACGAGGGGCGCTCGCTCGAGATCGTCGCGCAGCGCATCCGCGAAGTCTGCGAGCGTGTCGGCGTCCCCACCACGGACGGTGCGTGATGCAAGTCATCCACGTCTGCGGGTTCGGCACGAACGGCATCAAGGCATCCCTCGTTGAGGGGTCGCTGGCCGAGGTCGCCAACCGGACACTGGACGCGATCCGCAGCCACGGCCACGATGTGCGGGTCGCGACCGTCCGCGACCTCGACGGCTGGCTGAAGGAAGTCCACGCCACCGTCACCGTCGAGCCCGACCAGCCCATGTGGCACAGGTTCATCACTCCGAGCGAGCCTTGGCCCATGGCGCCACCCGACAACAAGGAGAAGAAAGATGAGCCGAATCGTCATCCTCGAGGTGAGTGACGTGAACGCCGAGGACAAGCTCGATGTGGCACTGATGACCCTCGACAAGGACTCGGTGCACAAGGTGTACTCGGCCCCGATTGGGACCATCAACAGCCGCCGCGACCACAAGCGCGAGGCGTTCCTCGAGTGGCTGCTGTCCATGGACGACCCGGACGACCATCAGGGCCTCGAGGAGCGCCGCACCGTCCGGCTGGACGAGATCATCCGGCGCGCAAGGGCCGCCCGGTGAGCGCCGCCTCCGCCTCGTTCGCCGCGCACGAGGCGATCCTCGCCGGAGAGTGGGACGGCTACCTCGACCGCATCGCGATGGCGATCCGGCGCCGCCGCCGGATGTTCGACATGACCTCCCCGCCGCCCGAGCCCCTGCCTGCAGGTCAGGTGTGGGTGGCGATGAACGGGCCGGGGCCGCCCCACTGGGAGCCGCGCGGCACGGGCGTCGTCATCGTCCTCGATGACAGCAGCCTTACCGATGGCTAGTCACCACAGGTCGTCGCCGCGTCCCTCCTCGATGGGGCGGCGTCCGGTCGTGACCGGAGACGAGCAGGACGTGCACACCGGCTGGCGTCACGTCTACAAGTACCTGCAGCGCAAGGGCGCTGTCGCACGAGTCAAGAGATTCACCAACCGTCGCGAGCGTCGGCAGGCGCGCGCCATGATCAAGGAGCAGTTGGATGGCTAAGAGGATCAACACCGCCCGGCAGGGCCGCCGCGCCCGCAAGCGCGCCATGGACACCGGCATCCGCAAGAAGACCCGCGAGATCAAGTCCACTGTGGACACCGCGAGGCAGCGGGGGCTCACGCACAAGATTGCCCAGCCGGAGGAGCGGCCCAGCCTCACCGATGAGATCTTCGGTGACTGACCACATCCACACCGCCCGGCCCGGCGAGCGCGAGTGCTTTGTCTGCAACGTGGACACGCTCGACGCCGCGCGAGCCGAACTGGGGCTGGCTCCCATGCACGAGCACGAGCCGGTGGAGCGTGAGTACGGACCCGACCAGAGTGTGATCGAGTGCCGCAGGTGTGGCATCGAGTGGCCCTGCCCTGCAATCAAGGCGATCAACCGCAACGCGAAGATCGCTCGCGAGAGGCGTGCCTTGGAGCGCCAAAAGAGATAGCAGGCATGCTGGAGGGCGGCATACCCGTCGTGGCATGGTGACTCCATGGCCGAGGGGTATGCCGCCATCGTGGAGAGCGCGCGCTGTGATGCGTGCGGCTGCTCGTGGTTCCTCGTGCTCGGCGCCGAGGACGGTGACTACGCCGGGATGGGCTGCGTGCGAGTCAATGGCGCTGGCGTGGTCGTCGGCTACTCGGGCACGCTGGTGTGCGCCGATTGCGACGCGGTGATAAGTCTTCCGCAGTTGAGTGACATCCCCGACGAGCTGGGCGAGCTGGCGCTGGAATCGCTCTCATCTCCCGACGCACCCGCAGATCTCGTTCCGCCACGAAGAAAACTCACCGGTCCGGCGAAGGATTGACGTGCGCGCCGCTGAGCATCGAGATGAGGCGTATCGCCTCTATTCTCAGGGCAAGTCCTGTTGTGCGCAGATCCACGAGGCCATGTGGCGTGAGAAGAGTCGGAAGTGGGCTGGCTTTAACGCCGGCAAGCAATCCTTCCGTCGCCCCCTGCGACCCTTGCGCATCCTTGAATATCCTCTGCGCATCCTTGGGATTACTGGACCCGGCGTGCGGCCACTCATCTCATCTCTGTCGTTCGCCGATAGCAAACCCGCGCGTGTTGGTGTTGGCCCCGCCCCGTGGCCCCGAAGTACCGTCACTGGTATGACTCGACGCCTGCACCAGACCACGGACCGCCGCCGCATCGGCCCCAACGCCATGCTGGACGCGGAGTTCGACCGCCAGTTCAACAACGCTCGCCGTCTCGCCTACGGGTGGTTCATGTTCTGCGCCTGTGTGGCCGTGATCATGCTCGGCCTCGTCGTGTGGGCGGTCATCGAGATAGTCTCGTGGCTCACGAGCAAGTAGAGTCCCAGCGCTCCGACGAGCTCGCCGGGCTCGGGCTCGGCTTCGCTCTCGCCTTGGGGTTGTGGACCTTCCTCTGGAAGTGGAGGGTCGGCCAGTGGGTTCGGCGCAACCTCGGATGACACCCCCCGCCCCCGTAGCCCAAATGGCAGAGGCGCCGGCTTCAAGTACCGGATAGTGAGGGTTCGAGTCCCTCCGTGGGGCACAACGACGAAGGAGTACATCCCGTGAAGAACCAGATTCGGCGGTTGCGCCAGCGCAACCCGCTGACCCGGTGGAATCGCAAGCAGAGGCTTGCCTCGCCGGGCCGCTACTACGGCGACGGCGGCACGATCCACCACACCGGCTACCTCGACGTGGAGGTCCACAAGGGCCGCGTCGTCTCGGTGTGGTTCCGCTGCCAGCCGCTCGCCTTCAAGGCGGTCGATGTCCACGATGAGCGCGCGGCCGAGATGGACCGCATGATGGCCGACGGCGCGGGCGCTGGCATCACTGGCGTGGAGGTGCACGATGGCCGAGCATGAGCGCAGCGCCGACGAGGTGAACGAGGAGGCTCAGCGCCTTCTCGGCGTCGCCGGGCTCGCCACCGAAGGCTCGATGACTGAGGCCGGAGGCTCGCTGCACGAGGTGTATCTCTCCTTCGTGGATGCGGGCTTCACCACCCGACAGGCCCTGTGGCTGGTCGGCACCATGGTGTCGCTCCACGGCCCCGGCCTTCCGCCCGAACCGGGAGACTGAGATGAAGACATTCCACCTGCAGCGCGACGTAGACGTGTCCGGCATCTCCGGCACCGGCATCGTGGCCGATGGGGTCGTGTTCCCCGATGGGGCATGCGTGATCCGGTGGCGAGGCGAGCGGCAGTCCACTGTCGTATGGCCCTCAATCGAGGACGTGGAGGCGATCCACGGCCACGGCGGAGCCACCCGGATCGTGTGGGCCGACTGATGGGCTGCCCCTACGCCCCGCGCGGCTGGCGCTGCTCCCACGACGCGCCCCACGACGGCCCCTGCCCGCTGTGGCCGCGCTGGTGGAACATCGTGGCCCGCTGGCGCCACCGCGACAGCCTGAGCCGTTAGATGCGCCGGATCATCGCCCGCGCTCGCGAGCACCGCGAAAAGAGGAACCGGATGACGCGGCGCTCGGTGCGTCAAGCACCTTGCCCACGCCACCCGGTTCCGGATATGGCGGTCGCCGACCTATCCGCCCACTGCATCGGCGCGCGCTGCTGGGTGAGTGAGCTCCTCCCCGACCACGCTCGACTCACTCTCGAGCGCCTTGAGGGTCTCGAGCCGTAGGTCTTCCCACGGGTCGTATGGCACGAAGCGCTCCAACTTCGTGAGGTGGAAGCCCCCACACTGGTCGCAGTCGTAGTAGCGCCTCTCGCGCCGAGACCCACCGTGCCAGCGGTTCTCCTGCATCTTACGGCTCTGGCGAAGCGCCGCCTCCGCATCTTCCTCGGTGCGGAAGCGGCGCTTTCCCGTTGCCTTGCAGGTGCTGTAGTTCGTACGTCGTCCCATGGCCGTCAGTCCTCGTTGACGACGCGGTAGCGAGCGACCTTCTTCCCACCGTCGGTCTTCGAGATGACTTCCTCGATTTCACCGACCTCTTGCATCAACTTCAACACCCGAGCGTAGTTCTCGAGTGCAATCTTCTTGCGCTTCAACAGGTTGCGCAGTTCGCGGCGGCTGATCGCGCGCTTGTGCCTCGTCTGGTAGTTCCGCATCGCGCCGATGATGTACTGGTGCGCATCCTCCAGCGGCCCCATGCCGATGTCGCCGCCGAGCATCTTGTAGGAACGCCGCAGGTACTCCCACATGCTGATCGCGTCCGTGGCGGTCGCCGCGCTGACGTTGCGTTCACCCCGGTCGATGGCGAGCAGGAGCATGATCTTCTTGAGATGAAGGTCGGTACGAGTGAGGAGTGACTCCTCCTCCTCGGCCCGGCTCGGCTCGAGGGTGCTGTGGAAGAACTCGTCCCACACCTTGAACGCCTCGTCGGTGAGCCCGATGCTGTCCACCGAGGATGACCATGCGCGAATCTTGCGCAGCAGGTCCACACACTCGGTGATGTCGATCCTCCGGCGGCCGAACGACACCTTCACCTTGTCTCGTCCGCAAGCGAAGATCCAGCGGTTCAGGAACCCGCTGTCGGCGTCGGACGCTACGAGCAGGTCGCGGACCGCCCTTGGCTGGGTGGACGTGACGCACGAGGCGAACGGCAGGTTGGCGATGGCGTGGCCCGCGCCGCGTGACTTCAACTCGACAATGCGCTCGCCGTCGAAGAACGACATGAGCGTCGGCTTCATCACCGACCCGGCCCGCGAGCCGCGCCCGGTCAGGGTCGCCAACTCATCGAATCGTACGAGCCCGCGCACGGGCGAGTGCCCGATCAACTTCTTGGGGTCTGTCGGGTCATAGATTGGCTTGCTGAAGGCATCGACTAGCGACTCGGCGCTGCCGGGGCTGGGCACGAGGTAGGTGCCGCTGCTGGCCGGGTCGTCCGGGTCGTACGGGAGCGCCTCGCGCAGCAGTTCCGTGAGCGCGCGCTGGGCTCGCGACTTGCCCTGACCCGACGGGCCAAAGAGGCAGATGAACAGGTTGGCGTTGACCGCCGGGCTGTCGGAGAGCACCGTGTCCCGCCCGACCGCGAGCCCGATGGCCTGCATCCCGAGCCAGAAGTAGAACTCGTCCGGCAGGTCATCTCCGCTGGTCGCCTCCATCCAGCGGCGCAGGAACGAGTCTGGCGGCGTGACGGCATACCAGTCAATAGTCGGATACTCGAGAAGTTCCTCGTCTTCGAAGTCATCGGGAACAGGGAAGTGGAGCACGGCCGCCGTGGGCTCGTCGTCACCCTTCGCGCCCTTCGCATCCGGCTTCGCATCGTGCTCGACGACGGGCTTCGGATCCTCGACGACGGCATCGTCGGTTACGTCCGACTCAATCTCGATGCGTTCGATGTACTCCTTGCCGCCGAGAGTCCGCTTGATGACGTAGCCGAGGTCCTCGGCGATCCGGCGCCGCAGGTCGGGGAAGTTCTTGCCGTCCTTGTAGCCGGGGACATCGAAGCCGTGGTGGTATGCCGCGATGTCGAACTTGTCGCCACCCTCGTTGCACGAGCCGCAGAACCAAGTCTCCTTGTCGAGGTTGATCCATGCGCTCGGGTTCTTGTCGGGGTGCTCGGGCTTGGGGCAGGAGACCATGATTGACTCGCGCTTGCCGCGCGGGTTCGGCTCCATCTTTCCGCACCAGCGCCGGTACGCCTCGAGGATGTCGATTGAGTCAACGAGCCTGTCGATTTCGTCGTCGTCTTCGTTGTGCTCGTAGCCCGGCTCTACTTCGGGGATCAGGTCCGCGTCGTGCTCGACGGTCGCGACCGGGACCGGGGTGAGCGGCCGAACGGGCTTGACGTTGGCGTCTTCTCCGGGTGAATCCATCTCTACTGCGAGCGGCTTCTCGGCCCGCTCCGCCTGCAGCCTGCGCAGACGCTCTTGGAAGGATTCGCTCACGCCGCAGCCTCCGCCATCTCGGCCTTGTGGGCGTTGTGCCAGCGCTTGCGGGCGCGATAGGTCGAGAGGTGTGGGCTCCGCTCGCCGCACGAGCACACCGCGTGCCCGTCGCCAGCCGCCGAGCCGACGGGGCTCAGCCGACTCCGGTAGAACACCAGACAGTCATCTCTCACGCACGTCGGGTGGGCGAATGCCGCCCCCGCGTCCTCCAGCAGGTGCTTCATGCCCACGTCAGCCCTTCAGTCATGGACTCCATGGCGTCGGCCTCGGTCAGCGTGCCGAACGGGCCGTACTTGAGGAAGTAGCCGCGATTGCCGGACTTGCGGTTGACCCCGAGGGGGAGCCGGATGAGGTTGCCGAGGTCCTTGCCGTCGAGCGCGTCCTGCTTCGGGAAGACCTCGATGCTGATGGGGTCGAACGCTTCGCGCTGGTCGCGGAAGAAGATGTTCCCCCGGTGCGCCGCGTAGTGGTCGAAGGACTCCAGCACGAGCGACGCGGCCATGCGGATGTCGGCGGCGGGCTGCTCGCCGACGAGGCCGTAGACGTGCAGGCCCTTGTTGCCACTGTAAGAGATGGCGACGGGGATCTCGAGGAGCTCGTTCGCCTTCGCCGCCAGCGCGAACGCCGTCTCCTGCAGCAGGCTGGTCAGCGCGAGCGTGTCGGGGCTGGTGCCGATGCCGATCTCGTGCTCATGGGACATCTCCTCGCAGCGCGGCGGCTGGAAGTCGGTGTACCACCCCTTCATGCAGACGGTGCACCACTGCCACATGCGCTCGGGGTGCCACACGTCGCGGGCGCTGCCCTCGCGCTCGATCAACGTCTCGTTGTCGCGCGGGTCGAGCACGGACCACTTGACCGGGCGCCGCTCGTTGTCGTGTGAGCGGAACTCCTTCTCGAGGTCGATGTCGAAGCAGAACACCTTCGCGGTGTTGTCCTTCGAGAGCACGTAGTGGCCGAACGTCTGCTTGCCCTCGACGTGAGCCATGAGGTCACCCATGGTCCACGGAAGGCGCTCGCTGCTCGGCTCCTTGGGATTGACCACGACCGGCATGTACGCGCCGTGACGGGTCTGGATCGCCTTTACGTCTCGACGTGCGATGAACGTCTTTGCGATCTGTGCTGCTAGAGTGCCGGTGTCGGCCGACAAAGTATCCTCCTGCGGGGAACAGTGAGACCCACCCGAGATGCGTCCAACTATGCCGGTCGGGCGCTGCTATTGGGTGGGGCTGGCGGTTGCTGGGTGCCCGAATCCTAGCGGTGAAATAACAGCGCTGTCATTCGGGGGCGTACCCGCCCACGCTACCCCAATCCGCCCCGACGATCCCGCATTGACCCGTGCATTCGACGTACGCGAGCCGTCACGATCAGTGCCTACAATGGAACGGCTGCGCCGGGTCCACTGAACCTGTCGTTTGCTGGGAGGCGGCCCTCCGATACCCCGTGCCGGGGGTGGGGGGCCGCCATTCTCTTTGAACCGCGTTCTGCGTTGATGCTACCTGCATAGGGCGAACGTCCTGTACCGTCAGGCTCGTGAGCACCGAGGTTTGGTTCAGGAATCCGGACCTCTACATCCGAGAGATAGTAGAGGTTGGAGTCGAGCGCATTGCCATCGACCGGGGGTATGCCGTCAAGCGGCGCATCGACCCGGTGCGCTTCGCGACCCTCTACTACCCCAAGACCACCGACTTTCGCATCCTCATGGTGGGCGATCAAGGCACCGCCGAGTATCGCCGTGGCGACGCCCTCGACAAGCCGACCGGCGTCTACCCCACGTGGGACTACACCGCCGAGGATCTCACCGTCCTCGAGGAGTTGATGGCGAAGCCGGTCGGCCACGACCCGGCCATCTGTGCCGACGACAGCGTGCCCCCCGACGAGCGCCCGGTACTCGGGCAGGAGCATCGGGTGGTTGTCATCCGCCTCCCCATCGCCTCGTCCGGTCCCGGCCGCCGGGTGCTGCACCAACTCAGCGACCTGCAGCGCGACTACCCCGACTGCATCTTGCACATCCACGGGCTCTACGGGTTCCGGCCGGCCTTCAGTAACGGGTTCGGCGCCGTGGACATCGAGGCGCGCACCACCGCCGCCAAGGGCAAGGTGATCCTGCCGAACGGCAAGGAACTCCGGCACGAGATGACCGCGAAGGTCCCCGACTGGGTGACCCTGCTCGGGATGTCGCCTGTCGATCTTGAGCAGCCGCGAAACAGGTGCATGTATATCATCAGATCAGCCCTCTGGGCTGGCGAGAACTTCACGAAGGACCTCAAGTTTCGCGTCAAGGGTGGGGTCACGGTAGACCCCGACGCCGCTACCCCGACCGCCGCGACGGTCGCCCACTATCGGTCCGGCACGTCCGTGGTCAAGCCCGGCGACAAGTTCGCGTGCGACTCATGCTCGCTGGCCGACACCTGCAAGTACTACCGGGAAGGATCGGTGTGCACCGTGCCCGACGCCGAATCGAGCGAACTGGTCCGTATGTTCCGCACTCGCGACGCCGAGCGGATCATTGACGGACTCAACTCCGTACTCGCCAAGCAGGCCGAGCGTCTCGAGCGTGGCGTCGAGGAGGAGGAGGAGTTCAATGAACTCTCCCCCGAGGTCACCAAGATCATCAACTCCCTGATGACCCACGGCGTGAAACTCGCCAAGCTGATCAACCCAGCCCTCAACGGCGGCCCCAAGGTGGGCGTGTTCGTCGCTGGAGGTCACGCTGCGGGGAGTACCAACCCCAAGGCGGCTATCGCTGGCGTGGTGGCCGAACTCGAGGCGCAGGGCATCCCCCGCGAGCGCATCACCGAGGAGATGATCATCCGCGTGCTGTCCGGCGGACCGAGCAAGGAGATCGTCGCCAGCGTGGCGACGGAGGTGCGCGCGGGATGAGTGGCTTCGACCCGGTTCGGGCCGCCAAGGAACTCGCATGGCTCAAGAAGAACCCCGAGTTCCGCGAGCGCCCCGCCTCCCTGTTGGAGTTCCTCGGCGAGGACTACCTCAACATCGAGTCGGGCGTGCGCGAGACAATCAAGGAGATCCTCAGCGAGATCATCGGCCACGACGTGTCCGGCGAGCGGCTGACCGCGTATAGCAAGGCCCTGATCACGGGCGGCATCGGCATCGGCAAGACCACCATCGCCTCCATCGTGCTGCCGTACCTCTGCCACTGGGTGCTCTGCCTCAAGAGCCCACAGGAGTTCCTCGGCCTCCTCCCCGGCTCCCGCATCGCGTTCATGCAGATGTCCACCTCCGAGGAACAGGCCCGAGAGGTCGTCTTCGGAGACATCAAGGCTCGCATCAAGCACAGCCCTTGGTTCCGAGACAACGCGCAGATCGACCCCTCATTCAAGAACCAGATCAGGTTCGAGGGCGACATCTGGATCCTCCCCGGTGACAGCAGCGAGACGACCTTCGAGGGTTACAACATCCTCGGAGGCATCGTCGACGAGATGGACAGCCACAAAGTCACCCCGAACCGCGACTACGCGCAGGCTGGCTACGAGACCATCCACGCCCGCATCACGTCCCGGTTCCAAGAGCGCGGCTTCGTCCTGCTGATCGGGCAGATGAAGAAGGCCGACGGCTTCGCGGCCCGCATGTTCGAGGAGTACCAAGCCGATCCCGAGGCGTACACCGCCCGGCTCACCATCTGGGAGTCTCTGGGCTGGCACCGCTTCCTGAACCCGGACGGCACGCGCGACTCGTTCTGGTATGACACCAAGCGCAAGTCATTCGTTCCGAAGGGTATCGCCGAAGAGCTCGAGACGGAGAACCTCATCGAGGTGCCGAACGTCTACCGGCGCGACTTCGAGAACAACCCCGAGAAGGCGCTGCGCGACCTCGCTGGCATCCCGCCGGCGGTCGGCGACCCGTTCATCGGCCTCACTCACAAGATCGAGGAGGCGCGCGACCGCTGGAAGGCGCGCAACAGTGGGCTCACGACCCCGGTGGCCCTCGACGGCAAGTTCGAGAAGTGGTTCACCGCTCGCGACAGCCTCAAGCGGGTCATGCACATCGACATCGGCTACTCCCCGCACGGCGACGCGGCCGGGCTCGCGATGGGGCATGTGCGCGAGGTGATGGACATCGACGGCGAGCGCAAGCCGTACATTGTCTTTGACATGGTGATGCGCGTGAAGGCGCCGCCCGGTCGGGAGATCATGATTGGCGACCTCCGCCGGATCGTCTATCACCTGCGGGATGACCTCGGATTCCGGATCAAGAAGGTATCCCTCGACGGCTTCCAGTCCACCGACACCTTGCAGCAACTCCGCAAGCGCCGCTTCGAGACCGAGCTCGTCTCGGTGGACCGCTCGATGCTCCCGTACAGCGACCTGCGAGACGCTCTCTACGAGAATCGCATCGAGTTCCCCGAGTACATGGTCTACATGAAGCACGGAGACATCAAGAAGGTCGAGATCGTCTACAAGGAACTCAGCGAACTCGAAGACAAGGGCAACAAGATCGACCACCCGGCGCTGGGCAGCAAGGACGTGGCCGACGCCATGGCTGGCGTGACCTACACCCTCATGGGTGATCGCTCCTACCGGCGTACCGTTCGAGACATCTCCAGCGCCCCCAGTGCACTCTCCGCGACAGGCACAGATGGGCGAATGGGTCTCGGTGCTGGACCGAGGATGCCTGCTCTCGGTAACCTCCCGTCATTGGGCGCACCACCCCCTCCGCGCATGATGCCCGGCATCGGAGTCGTCCGTCCACCAAGTTGACCAGAGGGTCGCAGCGTACGGAGGAATAGTGAGCGGTCTGCTCGATCATCGCGGGAACCCGATTTCGTCGGCCGACTTCCGCAAGGCTGCGCCCCCCAAGACGGGTCCGGCGTTCGGCAACTGGGCTGGACGGGACCTCGCCACGCTGCAACTCCCCGGCGGCGGCCTCCTGCAGTTCGACCTGTCGCGGCTCACGCTCGCCGACTACCGATCCATGCGGGACCACTACCAGATCAACGCCTCGCTCACCGTGCTGCAGTTCATGCTGCACCGCATGGACTGGCGAATCGAGTGCAAGGATCAGAGGATCGCCGACGCGATCACCGAGAACATCCAGCAGGTCTGGACTCGCATGGTCCGCGCGATGTCGCAGTCGTACTGGGCTGGCTACTCGCCCATCGCCCTCGAGTACGAGAACGACGATCACGCTCGAGACGGCAAGGGCATGCTCGTGGTCAGCAAGTTCAAGGACTTGGTGCCCGAGGAGTGCACGGTCAACTGGAAGACCGTCGAGGGCTATGCGCCCCCCGGCCACGTCCGACCCAAGTACAAGATCTACGACGGCATCCGCCAGCAGGGCGTCGGCTGGCCGATCCCCACCGAGAACACGCTGTGGTATCCGCTGCTCATGGAGAATGGCGACTACAACGGCAAGAAACTCCTTCGCCCGGCCTTCTCGTCGTGGTACTTCTCGATCCTCATGCACATGTTCGCGAACCGCTACTACGAGCGGTTCGGAGAGCCAGTCCCCATCGGCCGGGCGCCGTACGACGACGACGTGATCATCGACGGCAAGACCGTCAACGGTCGCGACGCGATGCTGTCGATCTTGCAGAGCCTGCGCTCGCGCGGCGTGGTGGTGCTCCCAGACGACCGCACCCAGACTGGCGACAACTCATCTGATTACTCGTACGACATCGAGTACCTCGAGTCGCAGATGCGCGGCGCGGACTTCGAGAAGTACATCACGAGGCTCGACGAGGAGATCACGCTCGGGTTGTTCACCCCGCTGCTGCTGCTGCGCGGGGCGTCCGGCGGCGGCTCCTACAACCTCGGCGTCCAGCAGATGCAGATGTACCTCTGGATGCTCAACGCGCTCGCTGGCGACATGAAGGAGTACATCGACTTCTACGTCATCGACCGCCTGAAGAACTTCAACTTCGGCCCGAACGCGCCACGCGCGACGTGGGAGTACCGCCAGATGGGCAAGGAGTCGGTCGAGACCGTGCGGGCCATGGTCACCGAACTGCTCCGCAAGGACAAGATCATGCCCGACCTGACCGAGCTCAGTGCCATCACTGGCATCTCGCTGGCCGACGCGACCTTGCTTAGCAAGGGCGACGACCCGGAGGGCTCGGACCCGTTCGCCGACCCCGAGAGCATCACCCCGCCTAGCGACGGCCCGCGCAACGGCAACACCTCGACCTCTGATGACCGGACCACGCGCACCCGCGACGACCGGAACCGGAACAAGCGCGGCCCCAAGGGCGTCGGCAGCCCGCGCGATACCCAGCGCGACATCGCGGCGCGCATCGCCGGGCAGGTCGAGAACGCCTTCAAGAAGGGCACGTTCGGCGACAAGCCCATCGTGCTCGGATACCGCCGCGCGCTCGTGGAGGGCCTGCACGACGAGGGCATGGCCTACGACGACGCCGCGAGCGCCGTCGAGCGCCTGTACTCGCAGATGAACTGGTGGCTCGCCGACTCGACTAGCGTCGGCGCCGAGACGTACGGCTCTGCAGAGAGCTTCGTCGCTACCTTCAACTCCGCCTTCGAGGATGCCTGTTCGCGGGTGCTCGATGGTCGCTGATCCACCGCCAACGCACGACCTGCGCTGCGTGTGCACGCGGCGCCCGCTGCTGGCGCGCTACGGCCGGGGCACTGACGGCGCGCTGTTCGTCCACCTCAAGGTCTTCAAGCAGAACCGCCTCTACGCCGAGGCCATCTTCACCAACGGAACCGTGATGCTCCACTGCCGAGAGTGCTTGCGGTGGAACCGCATCGTCATCAGGCAGCCTTCGAGCGTTCGCATGAGGGAGGATTCCCTCCCCGACAGCATTCGCATCTAACAATGCTTGCGAGCGTCCGAGGCAAATGAGTATCGTCTCATCACAAGGAATCGCGAGGGAGAGCATGACCACGAATCTTGGCCGGATGAAGACGGTAGCCGCCTTCTCCGCATCGAACGTGCTGGAGGGTCTCACGACCCGTACCGGCGCGTCCGGTTCGCTCATCATCGAGCGCATGCCCGTGTTCAAGTCCGGCACCTTCAAGGACTCCATGGGGACTCAGGCGACATGGGAGCCTGAGCACCTCGAGCAGATGGTGTTCAACTTCGGGATGCTCAAGGAGCGCGGCACCCTGCCGAACGTGCCGGTGCGCAATCAGCACCGCAGCCTGTTCGGCGGCGGTGGCGAGGTCATCGGCTACATCCTCGCGCTCCACCACGATCAGGAATCCGGTCGCCTGTTGGCCGACTTCGAGGTCACGGAGCCCGATGCGGCTGGGAAGATCCAGCGCGGCACGTTCCGCGCTCGGTCCGCCGAGATCGGGATGTACGAGACCAACGACGAGGCCCTCTACTGGCCGGTGTTCATGGGCTTCGCCTTCGTGGACATCCCCGCCGTCGAGGGCCTGTACAACAAGGCTCAGGCGGAGAGCCCGAGCGAGTTCATCATCATGACCGAGGAGGACGCCCCAGTGGCCGACGACAAGAACAAGGGCGACGACAAGGCCCCCGCCGCTCCGGCTGCTCCGGCCGCCGAGCCGCAGACCGAGCCCGCCACCCCGCCCGCCGAGCCCGCCGCCCCGGCTGCACCCGCCGCCGAGCCGCAGGAGCACGGCGCCCCGAGCGCTGGCGCGTTCCAATTCAAGGTCAAGGGTGCGCCCACCACCGACTTCGCCGCCGTCCAGCGTCACATTGACGCGCTGGAGACGGCGCAGGTCGAGCAGGTCCAGAACTCCCGCCGGGAGTACGTGACTGGCCTTGCTCGCGACCGCAAGATCACCCAGCCGCAGGTGGAGGGGCTCCAGTCCCTCGTCTCCACCATGACGGACGAGCAGTACGAGTCGTTCCGCACCGCCTACAGCGTTGCCCCGGCTCAGCCCCTGCTCGACGTGCACGCGGGTGGGGGCACGGAGGTCACTCCGAGTTCCGAGGAGAACGAGGAGGTCGCCACCCTTCGCGAGACCATCGCGATGCACCAGCGGTCCGGCATTCCGCAGGAGCAGATCGAGAAGATGCCGAGTTTCATCCGCCTCAAGGCCCTCGAGGCCCAGAACCCGAAGGAGTAGCCAGAGATGGCTGATTTCGTCAAGGGTGGCGACCCGCGTACCCCGTTCGGCAAGAACACGTACCTGCGCTCGACGCAGGACGTGAAGTACGAGTCGTACACGGTCGCGAAGTCCACCGTCCCCACCGAGGTGATCGACGGGAGCAACCAGAAGGTTCTCCAGTCGGGCGAGGTTCTCGCCAAGATCACCTCGGGCGCCGATTCCGGAAAGGTCGGCCCCTTCCAGGCTGGCGCCGTCGATGGCCGCGCAGATGTCGCGAACATCGTCGGCCTCAACGACACCTTCCTCCCGTGGCAGCTCCTTGAGCGCGACGTGGAGGTCGGCGTTGCCTATGAGGCGACCGCAGTGCAGGGCTGGTGCTTCGAGCGCGACGCCGCCGGAGCCCGCGTGGCCCTGTCCAACACGACCGCAGATGCGATGCGAGGCACCAAGGGCCTCGACATCCACTTCAAGTAAGGGGAACGCACTCAGATGCCCACTGACCTTCCTCTGGACCGGCTGGTCCGCAAGGAAACCGCGCTCGGCGTGGTCCGGGAGATCGTTCCCCCGCAGAACCACATCGGCCTCGCCCAGATCGCTCCGTGGCTGAACGTTGCCACCGACGACGTGATCTTCGACTACGCCAAGGGCCTCACCGACGGCCTCGCCCCCGCACGGGCCGAGGACGCCGAGAGCGAACTGGCGCAGAAGGACGACACGTTCGTCGGGCAGGGCCGCGCGAGCGTGATCGACTGGTCCCTCAAGGACCACTACACCGCGAGCGACGTGTCCCGCTACCGCGAGGCGCTCCTGATCGCCGAGCAGACGCGCGACACGCTCTCGCTGCCGCTCACCGTCACCTCGATGACCGAGGGCTTCCTCGGTCGCGTGGCGCGAGACACCTCGCGTCGCCGCCGGAAGTTGGACAACCGGCTCGAGTGGCTGATCATGACGGCCATCTCGACGGGTGCCATCGCCTACAACGACGGCAAGATCTCGTTCTCGGTGGACTTCGGTCGGCCGGTCTCTCAGCAGGCCGGGAACGCCGCGAACGACCTCGCCGGGGCGGGTGTCACCGACGGTGCCATCGACTTCAGCGGCACCACGCACGACCCCATCGGGTTCATCCTCGGGGTGCAGGAGTTCATGTACGACACCTACGGTGTCCGCATCACTCGCGCGCTCGCCTCGCGGAAGTTCCTCAACAGCCTGTGGAAGTCGGACAAGTTCCGGCCGATCACCGGCTTCACCGACGCGAGCGCGGACCCCCGCTACCTCGTGCCGGGCTGGGGTCCGAACGCGGCCATCGCCGCCGTCGAGAACGCGACCGGGCTCAAGTTCACCGAGTACGACTCGGTGTACCGCACCCGGCCGATGGGCTCGAACGTCGTCACCAACAACCGCTTCCTCCCGGAGGACCGCGTGGTCTTCCTGCCGGACGAGGCGGACGTGAACGAGTTCGACGACACCGAGATCGGCTTCGCCAAGACGCTGACCTCGCCGCACCCCATGGGGAACTGGCAGCCCAGTTTCTACGAGTGGGAGCGGGAGACCACCGACCCGTGGGGCCGCGACGTGGGCACGGGCGTGAAGGCGTTCCCGGTGTTCCCGCACATGGACCTCACCTACGCGGTGAACGTCCTGCTCTGACGAGCACCATGACGCGCCCCCGGTCCGGCCTCCGCTGGCCGGGGGCGCGTCGCTTCACCCGCCACTGAGTCCCGAGGAGGACAAGCACATGGCACGCAACTCGGACGGTTCCGTCACTCTGAAGACCACCGGCAAGACCGCCTCGTCTCCGAAGGGTTCCGGCGCCGCGCGCCGCGCCCCGCTGGCACAGGCTCCGGCCGCGTCCGGCCCCATGGTTACGAAGGAGCCCGGCCGCACGGTCGTCGGCAAGAGCGCCGCCAACTGATCTTCGGCGGGCCGAGGGCGTGGTGCAGCGTCTTCGGCTCGCCGAATCCCACTGTCACCACAGCAAGTCCGAAGGAGATCGAAGCAGATGGCTGAGAACCACGAAGGCCGCGTCATGGCCGTGGAGGGCAACGACCTCTCCGGCTACATCGGCGTGAGCCCGGAGTACATGACCTACGCCAACGAGACCGAGGCGCCCCTGCAGCCCAAGGACGCCGAGGTGTCCGATGCGGTCGAGCAGGTCGTCGCCGACGAGGAGGCGAAGGCCAAGGCCGCCGATGCCGCCGCCGATGCCGCCGAGGCCGCCGATGCCGCCGCCAAGGAGGCCGAGGAGCAGAGGGCCGCCGAGGAAGCCGCTGCCAAGGAGGCCGCCGAGAAGCAGGCCGCCGAGGCCGAGGCCGCCAAGAAGTCCGACGGCAAGACCGCCAAGCAGTAAGCAGTAGAGGAGACCACTCACCGTGGCTGACAGCACGTACAGCGTCCCGGCAGACATGCTGCTCGGGGACCTGCCTGTGGCCGTTTCGGTCAACAAGCAGAAGTACGTCAACGACGCTGCGGACGAGGTGGACTCCATTATCGGGGTCCGCTACGCAACCCCCTTGGACGTGAGCGACACGGGAACCATCCCCCGCTACGCTCGACTGTTCATCAAGCGCGTGGCGAACAACCTCGCCACCGGCCGCCTCATTCTTGCAGTTGCGGCCGGTGGCGAGGACAACCAGATCCACGCCTACGGGTGGAGTCTGATTCAAACTTCCCTCGACGCTCTCAAGCAGATCGCCGACGGCACGTACGACATCGTTGGGGCGGATCCTGCCGACCCCGACGCCACGACCCGCGTCACCGGCCCGGCTATCGCTGGAGGGGACGCGACAAGCGGCGTGGACGCTTTCTACGGGCTCGTCAGCGTCTACCAGCCCCCCGGCCCGGTCCCGCTGCTCGTAGGCCCGCGCTGGGAACCGGGTGGTCGCTGATGCTCGGGCTCCACATGGACATCCTTGTCGATGATCACGAGGTGCAGCGCGCCATCGCGGCGCTCGAGGAGACGCTGCAGGGCCAGCACCTCTTGATGTTCCACCAGTCGGCCACCGAGCCGCTGCTCCGCCGCCGAGCTCGTGAGCGTTTCTCATCTGAGGGTGATGCTGCGGTCGGCGGGCACTGGGAGCCCCTCAAGGAGTCCACCGAGGACATCCGGCGTCACGCCGGGTTCCCCTCCAGTCACCCGATCAACAAGCGCACCGGAGACCTCGAGGGACTCATCACTCGAGGCCGCAACGAGTTCACGGCCGGTGGCGACTGGGCTGCGTTCTTCCTCCCCGGCCGGCAAGGCAGCAAGAAGCAGAAGGCTGCGCTCGCGACCGCCCAGAAGGGCGCCCCGGTCGGCCACTACATGCCGAAGGGCTGGCGCAAGAACAACGGCACCAAGCCCTCGCCCAGCGCTACCCCGCCCCGCCCGGTGATCGGACTCGACGAGGTGGACATGGCCCACACCATGAGCGCGCTCCAGATATGGATCGCCTCTGAAGTCGGAAAGGCGATGTAGTGGCAACACCCTTTCCGAACAACGTCACCGAGGTGTTGCAGACCCGCCTTGGGTTTATCGACATCCTGACGAAGATCAATGCCACCGACGACAACCCCGATGGGGTGCCCGCCGTTTTCACGCGCCCGCTGCGGCCCAGTGACCCGGCGGTGTGCGTCGGCGTGTTCTCCCTCGACTGGGCGCCGGATGAACTAGAGATCGGCGCCAGTGAGCCGTCGCTCTCGACTTACATCTACGCGATCCAGTCGTTCGTGAAGCACACCGACGAGCAGGAGGGCAATCTCCTGCATGGCCTTCTCGCCAAGACCGTTCGCGCAATGCTGTACCGAGATGCTGACACCCGTGTAGCCTTGGGATCACTCAGTGAGACATCGCTGGGTATCACGGAGCGAGCACAGAGGTGGGGCGTGCGCCAGCAGCGTTTCGCCAACAACGAGGTGGACGGGCAGTTCCTGTTCCTCAGCACTACCGACTTCTGGCTTCAGACCGAGAGCGTTTAGAAAGGACACACGCCGACATGGCTGTCACCAACGAGGATGTCGAGGCCGCCAAGGAGCGTGTCGCTCGACTCCGTGAGCAGGTTGCACAGGAGAACGCGAAGCGCGTCGAGCGCGAGAACGGCCTCCAGAACGAGATCGACCTCAAGCGCCTCGAGCGCGAGGAGGCCGACCTCGAAGCGCAACTCGCTGTCGCCAAGGACCGCAACAAGGCCGCCACCGTCAAGGAGGCGTCCCCGCTCCCCTCGGTGAGCGAGGCCGCCAAGACGGCACAGGCCGACGCCAAGGTCGTCACCGACGCCGCCGCCAGCGGCAAGTAAGAAGGGAACCGTAACCCATGGGATTCACGTCTCAGGCGGGCTACCTGCTCGCTCGCTCGTACGCTGGCGGTGATGTCTTTCCGGTCGATATGGACACGGCAGGCGTCGGCTTCCGCCTCCGGTCCGGCACGCTCGGGCCGTCCCGCGAACTGCTCATCCCTGACGCCGAGATCGGTGGCAACCGCGACATCGCGGACGCCTACCTCGGCGCCGTCTCGTGGGCGGGCGACCTCGAGTTCTACGCTCGCCTCGGCCAGATCGCGACGTGGCTGAAGGCCGCGCTCGGCGACGCTGCCGCGCCGGTCACCGCGACCGGGGTCACCACCCACACGATCACCCCGACCGAGGGTGCGATGCCGTGGCTCGCCATCGAGGAGATGGTCGGCAACGGCTTCGAGAAGTTCCGCTACACCGACGTGGTGTGCAACACCCTCCACCTCGAGGCCGAGGCCAACGGCTACCTGATGGGCACCGTCGGCCTCATCGCTCGCAAGCAGGTGGCGGGCGTCGCCGGAGTCGCGGACCCCACCTCGCTGGTGGACACCTCCCCGATGGTGGTCGGCACCAACATCACCGTCACCTACAACGGTGTCACGCTGCCCGCGAAGTCGTTCAACCTCGACGTGAACAACAACTTCGAGGACGACGACTTCCGGCTCGGGTCGTTCTACCTCGGCGATCTCACCGCGAAGCGGCGCGAGGTCACCGCCGGGTTCACGATCCGCCCGCAGGACAGCGCGCTGTGGCGGCAGGCCGTCTACGGCACCGCCGCCGCGACCTCTCCGGGTGGCCTCACCACGAAGCAGGCTCTGGTGATCAACTGCCAGACCTACGAGGACATCCCCGGCGGCACGCCGCTCACGAAGTACTCGCTGGACATCACGATCCCGATGGCGGCCTTCCAGCCGTTCGAGGTCTCGCCCTCCGGTGACGACATCATCGAGCACGACGTGACCCTGCAGGCGCTGCGGCCGGACCCGGCCACCTCGCTGATCACGGCCGTCCTCAAGACGGACGCGGACACCATCGCCTGACGCGCGTCAGCAATGCTGGTCCTCGGGCCTGCGAGTGGGATAACCTGCTCGCAGGCCCGAGGTGTTTCTCAAGGCCGAACCGACAACACCGTTCCCACGAAGACCACAGGAGGGTCACAGGGATGAGCATTTCCCCAGAGGCTGTTGCCTCAGCAGAGTCCGCAATGCGCGAGGCTGGCGTTCCCACCCACGAGCGGGTGGCCGACGACTACTTCGGGTTTGAGGAGACGCACCGCGTCGCCCTCCCCGATGGCGTCTCGTTCATCGAGCACAAGACCCTCACCGAGGGTCAGCGGCGGAACTACCTCAACGGCATGAACCGCGATGTCGTCATCCAGCGCGCGACGGGCGACGCCCGCATGCGGATGGCCCCCGGCGACGAGCGCTACAGCCTCCTCAAGACCGCCATCTCCGGATGGAACCTGCAGCGCAAGGGCGGCAAGGGCGACCTCGAGCCGGTGCAGTTCACGCCGGGCAACCTCGAGAAGTTCCTGCAGTCCGCGCCGCCCAAGATCATCGACCTCATCGACAAGGAGGTCCGCAAGGTCAACGCATGGTTGATCGAGGACATGTCGGTCGAGGACATCGAGCGCGAGATCCAGACCCTGACCGAGCTCCGCGACAAGAAGCAGGAGGAGGAGGCGGGAAACGCCTCTTCGTAGAGAAGGTCCAACACTGGCTCCGAGGGGAACCAGTCGAGAACCTTCCGGAGAGCGTGAGGCTTTTCGCATTGTGCGAGGCGATGCGGTGGGCAGCGCTTCCCGTGGCCGGCGGCCTCTACGACCAGCGACCTGAACTCCTCGACGAGTGGCAGATCATCTTCACTGAACGACACGCCTACGAGGCGAAGAAGGCAGCGGAGGACAAGAGAAAGAGCAGCCAAGGGGCACAGCGGAGGCCCACGAGCCGAGGGGCTTCCCGAGCAAGATGAACTCTGTGATGCGGATTCAGGTCCGTGTGATCAACGGAGCATCTCCTGAGATCAAGCAGATCCAGGCTGCGCTGACTCAACTCGCTCGTAGCACGGCCGCCGCGCAGGCGATGATGTCCAAGCAGGCATCCTCCAGCGCGGCGGCCATGTCTACGCTCACCGGCAAGACCGCTGCGGCTGCGGCGGCCCAGCGCTCGTTCGCTCGGCATCTCTCGCTGAGCAACCTCGAGAAGTACGGCAAGAACCTCCAGTGGACCGGTCGGCAGATTGAGTTCAACTTCACGCTGCCGCTGGCGATAGCCGGAGCCGCCGCCTTCAAGTGGGCGATGGACAATCAGCGGGCCTTCACTCAGGTCCGCAAGGTCTATGGCGACACCTCCGCATCTCAGCAGTTCTGGATGCGGCAGGGAATGACTGCCAATCAGGCACAGGCGCAGACGACTGCCGTCTTCAATGCCGAACTGCAGGCTCTCGAGCGCACCTTCCAAGCGCTCTCCAACGCCTATGGCGTGAACCTCGCCGAGGTCAACCAGATCGCTGGCGAATGGGCCGCCGCCGGAGCATCCGGGCGGGCGCTCGCCGAGAGCGTCAAGTTGACCATGGAAGCCATGATCCTCGGCGACATGGACGCCGCCAAGGCAACCGAGTCGCTGATCGCGATTCAGGCACAGTACGGTGCCGACACCAAGCAGTTGATCGACATCCTTGGTGCGCTCAACGCCGTGGAGAACCAGACCGGCGCGACCATGAGCGGCCTCATCGACGCCTTCGCCCGGTCCGCTGGCGCCGCGCGCACGGCCGGGGTGGACTACCGCCACCTCGCGGCCATGATCGCCGCGCTGACGCCCGCGTCCGGCTCGGCGACCAACGCCGGTAACGCGCTCAAGACCATCCTGTCGCGCATCCTCGCGCCCACCAAGGATGCCTCCGACCTCATGAACAAGTTGGGGCTCAACACCAAGAGCGCCGCATGGGCCTCGAAGAACGGCACCGAGCGCCTCACGGATCTCGCGAAGGCGTTCTCGCACCTCACCGCTCAGCAGAAGGCCAACGTCAGCGCCTATGTGGCGAGCCGCTATCAGGTCAACCGCTTCGACGTGCTCATGCGCGAACTCATCTCGTCGAACGGCTACTACGCCAAGGCCCTCGACGCGACCTCCTCCAAGGAGAAGATCGCGGCGCAGTATCAGCGAGAGCTCTCGACGGTCCTTCAGTCGAACCCGAAGCGGTACGACATCCTGAAGAACACCATCAAGAACATGATGACGGATGCCATCATCCCGTTCATCCCCGCGATCCTCGCGATCATGCAGAGCATCATCGGCCTCGGCAAGGCGTTCGGGAACCTCGACCCGCGTCTGCAGAAGGTGCTCGTCGGCGCGCTCGTGGGCGTCGCCGTGTTCGGCACCCTGACCCGAATCCTCGGCGCCTCGATCCTGCTGTTCACCCGCCTCGCGGCCACGCTCGGCTTCGTCGCCCGCATGGCGACCGGGCTGGTCACCTTCAAGTGGCTCGGCGCCCTGTTCGCCGACTTCGGCAAGATCACCAACCGGGTGTTCGGAGCCGGTGGCGCCACGAAGGTGCTGGTCGGGTTCGTCAGGACGGTCGAGTGGGTCGCCCTGATGTCGCTCAAGAACTTCAACTTCATGGTGACCGGCGTTCTCATGGGCCTGCAGGGGCTCACGAAGGGCATCGTCGCCACCGTCCGCGCGTGGCCGCTGATCATGGCCGGACTGCGGACCATCCCCGCCACCATCGCGGTCGTCTTTGGCACCATCGTCCCGATCATCACGGCGGCGCTGGGTCGAGCACTCCTCGTCACGCAGTTCTTCTTCATGTACCAGATCCCCGCCGCCATCGCGCGGGCCGGGGCTGCCGTGTCGGCCGCCGCCACCCGGTTCGTCATGGTGCCGCTGTCCATCGCCTTCATGCGCGGGTTCTCGTTCATCCTGAAGGACCTCACCTTCATCATGTTCTCGACGATCCCTGCGGTGATCGTCCGTGGACTGGTGGCGGCGCAGGTCGCGGCGATGAGGGCGATGGCAGTCATGGCGGCTGCGTGGCGCACTGCCGTCGCTGCGCTGGCCGCCGCGTGGACCATGTTCCCCATCGTTGCCGGGGCGGCCATGGCGGCCACCGTGCGCGTCGTGCGGCTCGGCATGGCGACGATCACCCTGTTCATGTCCGGCGGTGGCCTCCTGCGCGTCTGGAAGGTCCTGTGGGGCGCGCTGGCGCTCATTGCCTCCGGTGGCATCAAGGCTCTCGCCCGCATGGCGATCCGAGCCGTCCCGATCCTGTTCGGCCCGTGGGGCATCGCCGCCGCTGCGGCCGTCGCGATCTTCTTCGCATTCCGCGACCAGATCATGAGTGCGCTGCGGAGCGCGATCAACGGCATGGGGAGCCTCCCGGCCGCCATCGCCTCGATCTTCCGTGGCGTGATCCGAGTGATCGCCAAGGCCATCGAGATCATCCGAGACCTGCTCTCCTACCTCAACCCCTTCCAGCGCCACAGCCCCTCGCTAGTGGACAACGTGAAGGCTGGCGTCGCAGTCATCGCGGCCGAGTACGCGAAGTTGCGCAGCATCGGCTCAATCTTCTCGGGCTCGGTCAAGGCTCTGAACGACTTCGGCAAGGCGACCGCTCGGGCGCAGGCCGCCATCGACGCGGCCAAGAACGCCGAGCAGCGCGCCAGTGTCGTCGCTGCGGCTGGGGCTGGCGCGGGCCGGGCCTACGACGCCGTGGTGGCGTCGATGAAGCAGGTCAAGACTGCCATGGCCGCAGTGACCGTCGAGTACTCCCGCCAGCAGGGAGTCGTGTCCGGCCTCGCCGTGCAGTTGAGTGCGGCCAACGCGGAGCTCGACAAGCAGCAGAACCTTCTCAAGGGCCTGCAGTCGGTCGCCGATGACTACCAGCAGCAACTGCAGGACGCTCAGGACGCTCTCAGCGCCTACGCCAACGCCCCGCTCAAGGGCGAGAAGGCGATGAACCAAGCGATCCTCGACAACACCGTCGCGCAGAAGCGCCTGCAACTGCAGATGATGGGCATCGAGGATGTCACCGGGCCGATTGACGATGTGCGCAACCGCCTCGCCATGATGCAGGGTGAGATCGAGACGCTCCGTGGCACGCAGGCCGACCTGCGCTCGGCCGGTGGCGGCTCGGAGATCCTCGGCGTCTACGACGACCAGATCAAGGCGATCCAGAAGCAGCAGGGTGCCGTCACCGATCAGGTCAAGCAGTATGACGCGCTCTCGAGTCAACTCGACGACCTCGACCGCAAGGCTCAGCGCCTCGACCTCGAGAAGTACCTGAACTTCGACAGCGTGCACGACCAGATCGAACTCACCATCGACAGCACCAAGGAGTTGACCTCCTCCGAGATCCTCGCTGGGATCGCGAAGCAGGGCGCCGAGGTCAACCGGCTGCAGGCGGCCTACAACGACGCGGCGGCGGCCGTGGATCGCCAGCAGCGCGCCGTGGATGCCGCGCAGGCGAAGGCCGACCTGATCCAAGCGGCGTACGACAAGGAGAAGGCGTCGCTCGACGCGCTCGGCGACGCCTACGACGCGCTCTCGTCCCAGTATGACGAGATGGAGCGCTCGCTCGCCTCGTTCGCACAGACCGCCGACTCTGCGATGCAGAAGATGAAGGCGGCCAAGGGCGCGGCGGCTGGCGGCGGCTCGTCGCCCGCGCTCGATGCATTCAACGCTGGCGGCGCTGGCGACTTCGCAGACGCCGGGCTGGGCGGCGGGCTGCCGGTCCGCTCCGACTGGTCCTCGCAGGTCGGCGACATCAACGCGCTGACCGACCAGATCATGAAGGACGCCCAGAAGTCGTTCTCCGACCTCGACCCGTTCAAGGGCCTCAAGGACGGGTGGAACAAGGCGTGGGCATGGGTCGAGACCAACGTCGGGCCGACGGCCAAGCGCGTGTGGGGCTCGATCAAGACCGCGTTCACCTCCGAGGGCGGCATCTTCGATACGGTCAAGGCGTCCGCTAAGACCGCGTGGGACGCCATCAAGAAGGGCGCATCGACGGTCGGCGGCTGGCTCAAGTCGTTCTGGAACCTCATCGGCCCGAGCGTCGTGAAGATCTGGGAGGCCATTCAGGACTTCGGGCGTCGCCTCGTCGAGGACCTCGGCCCGAAGTTGGGCGAACTGTTCGGCACCCTCAAGCCGCTGTTCGACTCGCTGTGGCCCGCCATCAAGCTGCTCGCCGGGATCATCGGCGGCGCACTCCTTCTCGCCATCAGCGTCATCGCCTCCGTCATTGCCAACGTTCTCGGCCCCGTCTTCAACATGATCGTGGACGTGATCGGCGGCGTCATCGACATGTTCTCCGGCCTCATCACGTTCCTCACGGGCGTGTTCACCGGGGACTTCGGGATGATGTGGGAAGGCATCAAGGGCATCCTGCAGGGTGCTTGGGATGCCATCTGGGGCATCATCAACGGGGCCGGGCAGATCATCTGGGGCCTCGTGAAGGGCATTGTCGAGGGCATCTGGAACTTCTTCGTGTGGCTCTACGACGTGCTGGTCGGCCACAGCGTGATCCCCGACCTCATGAACGCCATCGTCGGGTGGTTCAACTGGATCATGACTCCGATTCAGGCGGTCCTCGATTGGCTGGGCGCCGCGTGGGGCTGGGTCAAGGACAAGTGGAACGCGGGCTGGGAGGCCGTCAAGGCATGGTTCGACGGTGCGTGGACTGGCCTCAAGGGCAAGTTCAACGATGCACTCAACTGGGTCAAGGACATCTTCGGCGGCGCCATCGACAAGGTGAAGGCCGCGTGGAACACCTCGTGGTCGGCCATCACCGGGGTCGTCTCGACCGGCTGGACCAACACCAAGGCCAAGTTGAGCGACGCATGGACGTGGGTCACCGGCACCTTCAAGAACCTGTTCAACAGCCCGAAGGATACCTTCAGCACCGTCTGGGCGTCGATCAAGAACGTCATCAGCGACAACTGGAACAAGTACATCAAGCCCGTCCTCGACGCCTTCCAGAAGGCTGGCGGCAAGGTCAAGGATGCGTTCTCCGGGGCGACCAAGAGCATCGCGGACGTGTGGGGTGGTATCAAGCGCACGGTCGGCGACGCCATCGACTGGGTTATGGGCAAGATCGACGGCGCGAAGCGCGCGATCTCCGACATCAAGTCGAGCGCCTCCAGCATCGGCAGCGGCATCTTCGGTGGCTTCAACTGGAACTTCGGGTTTGCCAAGGGCGGCCAGTTGCCCGAGACGCGAGTCGGCTCCGGCTTCGTCACCAGCAGCGCGCGAGCCATCGTCGGCGAGGGCAGCAGCCAGTGGTCCGAGTTCGTGATCCCCACCGACCCGCGCTACCGCAAGCGCGCGTGGGACCTGTGGGCCGACCTCACCAGTCAACTCGGCTTCGGCGGCCTGCTCGCGACGGCCATGGCGCAGGTGCAGGCGGTTCGCCACGGCGGCATCCCGATGTTCGAGAGCGGCGGCGTCCTCAACGCCAATGCGACGGCGATGCGTGCCCAGCGTCGCGGCGAGTCGGTAGCATACGGAAACGGAGACCGTCGGGAGTTCCACTTCTACGGTGACCTTTCCTTCCCGAACATCACCAGCGGTGAGGACGCGGAGGAGTTCATCAAGAACCTCGAGAGTCTGGCAGGGTAACAGATGAGTACCAAGATCAACTACGACGGCCTCGCGACGATCGTCGAGCGCGCGGTCGGCGTGCGCCCCGGCGCCGAGGAACTGGCGCGGCTCGTGAATGAGTACGACTGGAATGCCGACCGCGCCGAGGTGCGCGCCCGGTTCGACTTCGAGCCGTGGGATCACGGCGACATCAACGGGGTCACCCCCGAGGAGGCCGGGATCGAGATCGCCGGCGAGGCGTACTGGATCCTGGTTGACGGCGAGAAGCAGGTCTTCCAGCCTCACCCTCCGGACTTCGCAAACGACACCATCATCGAGCCGAACGAGATCGAGGGCTACGCGACGGCTCAGATCGACGCCATGGTCGAGCCCATCATCCAGTCGCGCTTCGTGGAGTCTCTGATCGCTAGGTATCGGGCATGAGTTGGTCCACCGGGGCCTCCAACCCCATCACCCTCGACAACACCAACGCCGACACCCCGGCCAACACCCGCAATGGCGCGGTGACCACGGCCGCGTGCGGGGATGGCGTCTCGAAGGCGTGGTACTTCTTCGTCAACGACACCAGCGGGGCCGGTGGCGAGGGGTGGAGCACCCTCGACCCGAAGTACTTTTACCTCTACGACGCCACGGCGAACACGTGGACGGCCAAGACGACCTACCCCAACTACCACTTTGGGCCGCCCTCGTTCGTCTACTGCAGCGGCAAGGTCTACTCCATCGGCGGCACGGACTTCGTGAGTTTCAGCACCGTCCCGGCGTACGAGTGTGCCGTGTATGACCCTGTGGCGAACACGTGGACGGCCAAGGCCGCGATCCCGGCTGGCGCCAGTTTCGTGCGCGCCTACTGCAGCGTCGGCACGGACATCTACATGCTCGACTCGGCGGCGGCCCTGTGGAAGTACTCGACCACCGGCAACACGTGGTCGCAGGTCTCGACGCTGCCGTCAGCCATCACGAGCGACTCGAACTGGGCCTTCAATCTCTCTGAGAAGATGATCACGTACAGCGGAAAGTTGTACCTGTTCCTCAAGGATGGAAAGGTCTGGGAGTTCAACCCGACGGGCTCCGTGTGGACGGAGAAGCAGACGGCAAGCAGCGTCTACAGCAACTACTCCGGCTGGGATCGGTTCTACGCTATCTCCGGAACGGCATACGCGGTCCAGATCGGCGCCCCGTCCTCCTTCTACCAGAGTTCGTCCTACAGTACGTACTGGGCCTACGACATGGCGAACAACCTGCGCGCCGACTCCACCGACTTCGTGATTACGGCCGCGACCGCGATGCAGGCCATCTGGGATGCAATCACGGCAGCAGGCAAGATTGCCGCAGCGGTGAACATCGGCGCCGAGATTGGCACGAAGGTCGCATTCTTCCACGCCATCCTCTCTGCCGACAAGACGACCGTGCTCGGCGACACCTACATCTTCGACTCCACGATCACCACACCGACGACCGTCACCCCGGCGGCCGGAGCGACGATCAACACCGACATTCCAGTCGTTGCGGCGAGCGCCGTCCAGAACGGCGCCGACAAGAAGACGACTCAGTGGCAACTCGCCACCGATGCGGCGTTCACGCAGAACGTTCGACTCATCACCGACCGCGAACAGGTCAACCAGTTCGGCACCCTCTACTGGGCTGACAAGTACGTCTCCGCTGGCGCCGTGAACGAGCAGGTCTCCGACTCCGAGGACACCACCTTCGCCGAGGAGCTCTATCAGGGGACGTGGTACATCCGGGCGCGCTCGGGCATCCGCCCCCGCTGGTCGGCGTGGACTGCCGCGACGACCTTCACGGTCACCCACCCCCCGGCAGCCTCCCCGACCGCGCCCATCGGCGACACCACGCTGGACTTCGGCGCCTCGGGCGCCGTCACCCTCCAGTGGGACTTCACCGACACCTCGCCGCGCGACGTGCAGACGGCCTACCAGATCGTCGTGGAGCGCAACACCGACGGCACGGTCCTGCTCGACACCGGCAAGGTCGCCAGCCAGACCACCCGGCAGCGCGCGTGGAACCTTCCCTCCGCCAACAGGGACGAGATCATCCGCTGGAAGATCCGGGCGTGGGACTCCGACGACATCGCGGGCGCCTACTCCTCGTACGCGCTGTTCCGCATGTCAGACAAGCCGACCGTCACCATCACGGCGCCCGCTGACGGCGCTGCGCTCTCGGTGGGCGACCCGACCGTCACGTGGACGTTCGCGGCCTCCGCTGGGCGCACACAAGCCTCCTACCGCGTTCGGTTCTACGCGGTCCCCGGTGGGGCGCTCGTGCACGACAGCGGCGCTCTGGCGGGCTCCACGGGCTCGTACACGCCTTCCTCGCAGGTGCTCGACGTGGGCTCCTACACCGTCACCGTCGATTCCACCGACAGTCGGGGGCTCACTGGGACGGACAGCAATGCGTTCTCGACCTCGTACAACGCGCCCAACTCCCCGATCTTCACCGTGGACTCGAGTGCGTATGCCGACTCGGGCTACATCGCGCTCCACTGGAATGACTCAGTGAGGGATGACTCCTTCTACTCCTACCGGGTCTACCGCCGAGAGCTCGGCCAGTCCGACGCCGACTGGAAGATGATCGCCGAGTTCACCACCCCGGCTGGCGCCTACGACTACAACGACTACTCGGCTGGCTCGGGCGTCACCTACGAGTACGTCGTCGTGCAGGCGGCATACCGCTTCTCGTCGGTGATCGAGTCTTCGAAGGTGATCCCCGGCACGCTCACCGCCGTCGGCACCACCGACCAGTACTGGCTGGTGCACCCCACCGACTCGAGCCTCAACGTCCTTCTCCGCAGCGTCAAGACGGAATCGTTCAAGGACGAGTACGAGTCGGAGGTCATGCAGGTCATCGGCCGGGGCCGCCACACGGATCGTGGCACCCGCTGGGGCTACTCCGGTTCGCTGACCGCCTCGATTCGGACGCTGCCGGACGGCACCACCGCTCGCGAGCAGCGCCTCCGCCTCGAGATGATCGCGGCCGACGGCTCCGAGGTCGCCTACCGCAACCCCTTCGGGGACGTGTGGACGGTCCAGATCTCCGATCCCGAGTTCGGCCGGGTCGCTGGCGTGGGAACGTCCGAGTTCCTCGACGTGTCGTTCACCTATCAGGAGGTGATGTGAGGTGGCAATGCCGCCCGCAGCGGTCGTTGACGCCTTCCTCGCCCCCACGACCGCGCACACCCGCCGCGTGGACATCTACGAGGCCGATGGCGTCACCCCGTGGATGCTCAGCGCCCCGACGACTGACGGTTCGGTCTCGGTGGACTACAGCCGCGACGAGCGCCGGTCGGTTGACCTCACCTTCGACAACTCGGACGGCTCGCTGATCTACGACACCAGTGGGTTCTGGTATGACAAGATCATCAAGGTCTTCCGGGGGTGCAAGTACATCGACCCGAATCCGGTAGCCTCCTCGACTGTTCGCCAGAACCTCGTCCCCAACCCGGCGTTCCGTGCCACCTCGACCACGGTGGAGGTGCGGCGGAACCTGTGCACCAACCCCTCCTTTGGGGCGGGTGCGACGACCGGGTGGGTCAACTATGTCGGCGTCGGCACTCTCGCGGCCGAGGCGGGCGCGGCATACTCGGGCTCATATGGACTCACGGCTACTGCGGATGGTACGAATGCCGTCCCTCGCATCGCTCAGTCCTATGCGGCTGCAGTGGCTCCCGGCGACTCCATCACGCTCACCGCTCGCGCTCGTCTGGTGGCTGGCTCCGGATGGCAGCCAACCGCAGCGCCTTACTTTATTCTCCGTGGCGCCAATAATGCGGGGGGCGAATGGGCCATCCCGTACAACCCGACCACGCTCGTCCCTGACGCGGACGGCTGGTATCTCGTCTCCATGACTGCGGTTGCTGGTTCAGACTCCAATGGAAACCTGACCATCAACCTCGGATTCAGCAACGGAGGCGTTAACCCTCCAGCGACCGCCAAGTTCCAAGTTGACGAGGTGCTAGTCGAGAAGGGGGCGGGCTCGCTCGCGTACTTCGACGGCGCCACCCCGGCCGCCGAGGGCCTTACCTACGCATGGACGGGTGCGGCGAACGCGAGCGCCAGCACGGCAAGCGGCGTCAAGGCAACGGGCTACGCGAACAACGACCCCACCTACTTCCGCCCGTGGACGCTGCCCGACCCCGAGGGCGGCGGCAACATCCTGCGCATCCTCTCGGCGCCGACCAACCCGAGCCCGACCGCGCCATACCTGTCCATATCGCCTCGCGTCCCGGCCGCGCCCGATCAGACGGTGACGTTCTCGTTCGAGGCGAGGGGATATGGCGTGACGCCGGGCCGCCAGTTCCGAGTCACGCTCTACCCGGTGGACTCTGGCGGGAACCTGCTGAGCGGCGACGCCATTGCGATCATCGTCAATGAGCCGCTGACCGAGGAGTGGACGAGGTACTCGGGCTCGATCACACTCCCGGCCACCACGGCGACGATGACGCCTTACATGTACCCGACCGGGGCGACCGCATGGAAGAACGGCATCGACGGCATCGACTTGCGACGATTCATGATCGAGGACGGGCTGGCCGCTGGCATCTACTTCGACGGCTCGACCACGGACACCCCGACGCAGGTGCGCTCGTGGGACGGCGCCGCCGACGCGAGCACGTCCACGGAGACCTCGACCTTCTACGTCTCGAACCCGACCGACGCCTTCTGGGAGACGCAGATCGGTGAGTTCATGATCGACCGGATCACCGAGCCCAACTTCCCGAACATCATCAAGGTGTCCGGCCGGGACTACACCAAGAAGATGCTGCTGTCGAAGTTCACTGCGGCGACCGGCTTCAATGAGGGCCAGTCCGTGGATGCGGTGATCAACACCCTCGCGTCCAACGCCGGGATCGACGCCCAGAAGCGGCTCATCCCGGTGACCGGCAAGTTCCTCGGACGCGACTTCATCTTCGACGCCGGGACCTCCCGCTGGGAGGCGTGCAAGCAGATCGCCGACGCCTACGGCTACGAGCTCTTCTTTGACGCCTACGGCAACCTCGTCATGCGCGAGTACATCGACCCCACCTTCGGGCCGCTGTCCTACACGTTCACGACCGGCTCGCTCGGCAACATGGTGAGTTACGAGAAGACTGTCAATGACAGCCGCCTCTACAATCACATCTTGGTTACCGGCGAGGCGTCCGACATCCTCTCGGTGAGCGCAGAGTCGCGCAACGACAACCCCTCGAGTCCGACCAACATCACGCTGATCGGCGACCGGCTCTACACCTACTCCTCGTCGTTCATCACCACCACCCAGCAGGCGCAGGACGTGGCCGACTCCTTCCTCGCGATCCATGCGCTGCAGGAGTACGAACTCAACCTGTCGGCGCTGATGCTGCCGTGGCTGGAGGTCGGAGAGATCGTCGCCTTCGAGGACCCGAAGGCGAGCGCCATCCAGCCGGATCGGTTCCTGCTGTCCACGCTGACCTACCCGCTCGCCCTCGGCGCCATGAGTGCTGTCGGCAAGCGCGTCACGATTGTAGGCTGAGACTCATGGGTGGATTCGGCGAGTACCCGATCTCGATGAAGATGCGGGACATCATCGACCGCATCGCGACCTCTGCCATCGACCGCGAGCGCCCGCGCTACAAGTACGCCACGGTCCAGAGTATCGACCGGCCCAACTACAAGTGCACCGTCCGCTTCCCCGGCGAGTCCACCGACATCACCGTCTCCATGGGCGGCGTGCAGCCCAGCGCGGTCGGCCAGCGGGTTCGGGTGGCCGGGCTCGGCGGTGACTACTTCGTCGATGACGTGATGGGCAAGCCCTACCTCACTCTCGCCGGCGCCGCCTCGGATGGCGACATCTCCTCTGGAGGGGCGATCACCTCGGTCGGCCCCATCTCTACCGACGACGCCATCTCTGCCGATGGTGCCGTCGCGTCCGGTGGCCTAGCGTCGGGCGCGGCCGGGCTGCGGGCGGCCAACGGCAAGGTCTGGTTCGCCACCCCGGCTGGCGATGGCACGAACAACGACCTCATCCGCTACGACGAGACCACCAACCGCTACCACTTCATCGCAGATCAGGCGACCTCTGACGGAAACGCCAACGCAGATGTGCAGGTGTCCGCCCTGCTGGCCGACACCCTCAAGATGGGGCCGAACGGCTACAACAGGCACTTCATCCGCAACCTGCAGCACATGATCACGGGCGGTGGCATCCTCACCTCGAACGCCACGAGCGTCGCGTGGTCCTTCCGCTTCATCGCCATCTCCATCGCTCGCGGCGCGGACTCGGCGGCCAATGGATACTTCGAGATTCAGATGCCTCCGGACGGCACGGTCATCCCCGGCCTCGGCTCGACCCCCAGTGTCACCGTGGCGGGCGGCGCGATCCCCTTCGGCTCTTGGAACATGCTGTGGTACAAGTTGCCCCTCGGAGGCACGAGCACCTCCCTGCCGGGGAACTTCTTCGTTACCAACTACACGGCCGGTGGTAACTTCACGCCGACCGACGACATGATCCCCATCGTGGCCCAGAATCTCGACGGCGCCTCCCACCGCTGGCGCTGGTGCACTGGGGCGACCACCGACTACTGGCACGCGCCGACGCTACTCAACAGTTGGATCAACTACGGTTCCGGCTGGGACACGGCTGCCTACAAGAAAGAGAACGGCATCGTGTACCTCAAGGGGCTGATCAAGTTCGGCTCCCCGGTGACTGCGAACATGTTCATCCTCCCAGCCGGATACCGCCCCATCGGGGACAACATCTTCACCGGCATCACCAACACCAACACCACGGGTGGCGCGTCTGCGGGTACGGCGCACACGCACGGCCTCGCCTCCACCGGGGTTCGGATCGACATTCTCAGCACTGGCGAGGTCCTCTGCAACACCCCCAGTGCGGCGGCGGGATTCATCAGTCTCGCAGGCATTTCCTTCCCCGCCGGAGGCTGATTCTCGAGCGGTGTTAGACCCGCAATGCCTCGAGGCGATATCGTGAGCACATCTGCTGATCCCAGCATGCCCGTACCCACGGAGGACAGGAATGGACTTCTTCGACCCGACAAACGTGGCCCGACTCATCGGCCTCGTCGTCCCGCTGCTCGTCGCACTCGTCTCCAAGAAGGTCGCCGATGGCGGCGTGAAGGGCTGGCTCAACGTCGCCCTGTCCGCGCTCGCTGCGGTGATCGCCACCCTCATCGGCGCCGATGGCGGCTGGGCGTGGATGGCCTTCTTGAACGCATGGATCAATGCCTTCATCGTCGGCATCGCGGCCTACTACGGCGTCTACAAGCCCAACGGCCTCACCCAGTCGGTCACGAGGAACACCGCAAACTTCGGTGTCGTGTCCCTGCTCGGGTATCGCGGTAGCAAGCGGCCCGAGGTCGAGGTGAAGGCGCCAGCGGCATGACCGAGCTCCCCACGGTGGTCCCCTCGGACGCCGATGAAGGCTGGACGCCTCCCGGCTACACCCCCGGCCCAGACGACCCCGGCCCTGTGCAGGACGTGCACAGTGAGCACGAGGACGACGTGACCGAGGGAGACGAGTCGTGAGCACCTCTGTCTGGCTGCGCGACGCCATCGCCAAGCCGTCCTCCAACGACGGCGGCTCGATGATCGGTGGCGCGGCCTACCTCACGTGGCACACCTTCGAGGCCGACCCGATGAGGTTGAGCGCCCGTGCTGGCGCCGACATCCTCATCCGGCAGGGCACCGAAGTGCACTTCGTCGTCAACCCCATCTCGGGCGAGATCGTGCAGATCCTCCCGGTCAACCGCGCTGGTCGCGGTCTGGTCAATGCCCCCGGTGGCGTCCAGACGAACCGCGCTGGCACCGTGAACATCCAAGTCGAGGTCATCGCCTACGCTCGCGACCCCTTCACCGCCAAGTGGAGCGCCGCAGGGCGAGCCGCCATCGGGCGGATCAGGGCGTTCGCCGCGCTGCATGGAGTTGCAGTCGGAACGTGGCCCGCCGGAGCCCCACTGGGTGCCGGAGCTCGCTACAACCGCATCGCACCCGCCTCATCTGGTGAATACACCCACCAGAACTGGCTCGAGAACTGGCACTGGGACGCCGGAGCCATCTCGGTCATCGAGATGAACGCGACCACGGGAGGCGCGGCGCCCAAGCCTGCGCCCGCCCCGGCGCCGAGCAAGCCCAAGCCCACGAGCAAGCCCAAGGCCGTTCCCGGTCCCGGCTACGCCTTCCCGCTGCCGAGCGGCTACTACTTCGGCCCCGCCTCCGGTGGCCCGAAGTCGGTGTCCGGCATCTACGCGCGGTCCTTCAAGGGTCGCCCCGACGACTGGTGGCTGCGGGAGTTCGCAAACCAGTTGGCGCGGCGCGGCTGGTCGGTCGGGCGCGGCAAGCGCTACCTCGGGCGGTATGGCAACGACGGCAAGTACGGTTCCGAGTACACCGAACTCATCGAGGCATTCCAGCGTGATCAGGACCTCGGCGACGACGGCCTGCTCGGGCCTGCCACGTGGAATGCCGCCTTCAAGAACCCGGTCACGTAACGCCAAAGGCATACTGTGACCGAGCGCCCACTGCCATACGCGACAGACGAGAAGCGCTGGGGCGTTCTCTACAGGTGTTCCTTCGGGACCATCGGTGCGAGCGCGCTCTACGCAGTCCTCTACCTCGTGCGCCCCGAACAGGTCGAGCGAAGCCTGCTCGGGGCGCTGGCGACCCATCAAGCATGGGCCGGTGTGCAGTTGGCGCTTTCGCTAGGGCTGCTGCTCGCGCAGCGGCATGGTGGCCCGTGGTTGCGGATGGCTCACGCCATCGGCCTCGGTGTGCAGACGTTCTACGCTCTCATGTGGCTTGCGTCCGGGCTGATTGACCGCTCCGGGCTGTTCGTGGCAGTGGGAGTGGGGTCGATTGCACTCATGCATTGGGCGATGTCCAGCGTTCGCTGGCCGCTCAAGAACACACACAAAGGACGCGGGCGTGGGCGGAAGTAACGGGGTCGTTCTCGCCGCCGTCATTACGGCGATCTTCTCGGGCGTTATCGGGGTGGTCACCGCATTGCCGACGGTTGTCAAGACCATCAGGGAGATCAAGCGGGGCGACACGGAGGACTACCGCGAAGCGGTGACCTTGCGAGCGCTCATCCGGAGGCTGTACTCATGGATGAATGGTCGCGCCGTGTGGGATGATCTGCCTGACGAGATTCGTGAGTCGATAGAGCGAGAGGCTCTGAAATGACAAGGGAAATCGTGAAGCGGGAGCGGAAGGTCACGGTGGGTTTCATCGTGGTCGTCCTGTCGTTGATCGCGCTGGGGGGGCTGGCCTTGTTTCTCTACGACCAGAACCAGATGCAGGACCGAGCGATCCACTCCCTCCAGACGGAGAGCGTCAAGAAGGGCGATGCCATCGACGCCCTCTCCAACGACAGCAAGAAACTTCGGGACAAGTTGGCGAAGGAGGGGGTGAACCCGAACACCATCGCGCCACCCCCCGAGAAGCGCACCAACGAGGTGCCTGAGCCGACTGTCGTCAACAACACGATCATCCAGCGGCCGACGTACGCACAGGTACAGTCAGCCGTGGAGAGCGTGATGAAGTCGAACCCTGACCTCACGCAGTCGCAGATCGTGTCGGCGGTGGGCGCCTACCTCAAGGCTAATCCGCCGCCCGCTGGCCCTGCTGGAAAGAACGGCGCCAACGGCAAGGACGGCACGAACGGTGTCGATGGCGCCAGCGGGCCGCCCGGTCCCTCGCCGACGCAGGAGCAGGTGGACGCCGCCGTGGTCGCGTACTGCGACAGCCACGACGGGTGCGCAGGTCCACCGGGGCCGACTGGACAGCCCGGCGCCGACGGCACGGACGCAGTTCCCTTCTCGTTCATCTTCACCATTCCCGAGGATCCGCCCCTCAAGCCAGCGCGCACCTACAAGTGCACCATCTCTGCGCCGGACACCAATGCGGAGTGCGTCCTGCAGAATCAGTGAGTTTCCCCGACCGCTACCGGGGATGGGCCACGGCCCCAGCACTCAATCTCACGAGAGTGCTGGGGCCGTTGGTGTTGAGTAGAGATGGAATGGCTCGCTTCGTTTGTTGCCGGCGAATCACTGGGCTCCCACTGGCTCAGACTGGAGTCCCAGACTTGGGCCAGTGAACTAGGTGACGCTGATGGCTTCCGGCTCCACGACCGTCGCGGCGGCGGCCTTGTACGCCATGCCCGACTCGTAGGAGCGCACCGTCTCGCGGATGTAGTCGGCGATCCGAGCCTTGGTGAACGCAGCCTTGGTGACGCCGCTGTTCGGGTCGTAGTCGAAGGTGTTGGTGAACGCCTCCACGACGCGCGGACCTGCGTCGTCGGGGTAGGTGAAGGTGAGCGTCGCCACTAGAACTTCCTCGTCTTGTGTTGGGGGGAGGGCGACTTGGAGATGTCGGCCTGCTGGCTGCCGGTGACCGGGAACCCTTCGTGGCCGCAGTTCACGCAGCGGGGCGGGTTGCCGCCGGGCGTGATGACCTTCTTGGGGATCTCATTCACGTAGCCGCAGGTCATGCACCTGATCTTCTTCGCCACTCAGATCAACTCCTTGAGGATAGCCTCCGCGAGCAATGGAGGGATAGCGTTGCCGACCTGCTCGAACTGCTTGGTCCGCGACCCCATCCAACGGTAGTCGCGCGGGAACGACTGCAACACCCCCGCCTGCTCGACGGTGATGGGCACCGACCCCGGCGCATTCTGGCGCGGCCCGTCGCCCGCCTTGCGGTAGCCCGGCCCGGCCATGATGTCGGGGCGGAACGAGCCGACAACCGTGGTCGCAGGGCGCCGGAACACCCACTCGGGCACCTCCTCGGGAACAGGCGTCACGGCCCACGAGCGGGCCTTCTCGCCGAGCGTGCGAGCGGGGCGGTCGGTGGTGAAGGTGGCCGAGCGGCTGTGCGGCCCGTCGCCGCCGTCACCCCGGCTGTCCAGCACCGTGTGGGTGCCCCGCCAGCCGAGCGCCTCACCCATGGTGATCCGAGGTCGCAGGGAGGAGCCGAACAGGTCATCCATCTCGTGATTGTCCCCGTGGGTGGGCTGCGGCGGGTTAAAGTCCTTCAGGCTCGCCATCAGGATCGCGCGCTCACGCTGCTGGGGGACTCCGTACTCAGATGCGTCGAGCACTCCGGTCCATACCTTGTAGCCCATATCGCGCAGCAGGTCGGCGAAATACTTCCAGATGATGATGACCTTGGGCACCTGCTCGAGGGCGATGGATTCGGGCCGGATGAGCTCGGCCCAGCGCATCGGCTGGTAGACCAACTGACCACGGACGCCATCGAGGTACAACTTCTTGCCTGCGTCCGAGAAGTCCTGACAGGGCGGTGATGAGATGTGCAGGCGGACCCGGCCCCGCAAATGGGAGGGGTCGTAGGCGGCCACGTCGCAGCGGACTGTATGATGCCCGTTCGCCGCGCGGGTCGCGCACGCCGCCTTGTCCTTCTCGAACCCCACGACACGCTTCATCCCGAGTCGGGTGGCGGCCACGTCCCAGCCGCCGGGGCCTGCGAAGGTGTCAACGTCAATGCGGTCGTCGTCCACGCAGGTTCCTATCGGTAGAGGTATGCCGGAGGCGGGTCGGGGTGCTTGATGTACTCGTCAGGGATGATCCCGAGTTCGTCGAACATCTCGCCCATGCTCTTTGCCATCCTCTTTGTGGCGTGACCCACTCCGAACATGGCGGTCGTCGCCCGGCTGAACATCGTCGGGTCGAGCGCTCGCGAGATGGAGGCTGGCCTGACGTGAGGCTCGAGGACGCCCAGCAGCGGGGTGATGGTTGGCGGGGAGAGCACGCCGCTCAACCGAACCGTGCCGCCCACCCGCGTGTAGGTGTAGATGCCATCCGGCGTCACGCTGTAGTGCGGAGCGACCGTGGCGCCACACAGGGCGCCGCTGACGGCTTCGGGGGGCTCGGGTGAGCCCTCGGCGGCTACGGGGCCGCAAATCGCCGCTGAGCGCTTGTGGGTGGTGCAGTAGTCGCCATCCAAGATGGTGCACTTGGCTGTCCGCTCGAACCACGTTGCGTCGCCGAACCGCCGCCGCTTCATCGGTACTCCCAAGCACCGGGGCCAGTGATGTCGCCTTCGTACTGGAGGATTCCCAAGGCGCAGGGTCCGCAAAGGAAGAAGTCCAGATAGGCATTCTCATGGGTGGGATGTGCAGCGTGTATCTCGTGGATGTTGGTCGTGAGGTCGCGCCCGCGATACCACCACTCGGTATCCGTGTGTCCGAATGCATCCGCCTCGCAGTCGCGCGGGTTGTGACTCAACCCAATGGCGGGGAACTCGGGCGCCGGGCTATCCCTCTTGGCATGGACTCTCGGCCCGAGCGTCGCGCCGAGAGTCCAACGGGTGCGCTGGTAGATGTGCCATCGGAAGTGGTTCATCTTCTCGTCGGAGTACTCCCTCGCCTTCAAAAAGGCGCGCAGAGGACTCTTGCCCTGCACGCTTGTGCCGTCGAAGAACCTCGCGGAGTAGGTCCTCTCGAAGCCCTCCGTCCTAATCACCTCGACGACCCCCTCGGCCCACCGATCCGGCACGTTGGGGACCTCGAACTCGCGAGGGGTTACAGGGTCGGAGTCAGTGAGGCCGATGAAGCCGCCGGACATGGCATCCATGTCGTATCGGCTGCCGGACGCGCTGGACATGCGTGGGGTGAAATCTTTCCCCATGGCTAGTCGATGGGGTTCTTGGCAACTACCTTCACCGACGGGTTGCCGGTCTTGTAGCCGACCAGTGCCTTGATGCGGTCCTCGGTGTCGGTGTCGAACACCTCGGACTTGAGCATCTTGTCCACGCTGGTCATGGTGACGCCACCGTACTTCGCCATGAGGTCCGGGCCGATGATGGCCGCGAGCGAGTGCGGGTCGGTCACGGTGCGGGTGCGCCGGGCGCCGATGTTCACCACGAACTCGTCATCCTCGTAGGTGTCCACGTCGTCGGCCTCGGCGGAGGCGAGGATGAACGAGTCGAGCTCTTCCATCACCTTCGCGAGCGCCTTTGAGCGCTGCTCCACCTCGGCGCGCTTCTTGGCCGCCAGCATTGGGTCGGCCAGCGACAGCACGCCACCGGCTTCGACGTGCTCGGTCAGCGCCTTGCAGACCTGCTTGCGGATGCACCACTGGCAGTCGGGATTGATCTTCTCCGGCACGTCATCCTCTGGCGTGGCGATGATCTTCTCGGCGGCTGCCTTGATGTAGCGCCACGTCGCGAGGTTCTCCTCGCGGGTGAACACGATCCCCACCGGGTCGTAGCGCAGCAGGTCGAACGTCACCCACACGCGCGGGGCGTCGGGGTACTTGATCTGCGCCGCCACGGCATACGCACGAGCCTGAATGCGGTCCCGCAGCCCATCGGGCGCCAGCCGGGCGCGGATGCTCTTGTAGTCCACGACCTCGATTGAGCCATCCTCGTGCCGGTCGAGCCGGTCGAAGATGTAGTTGAAGATGATCTCACCAGCCGTGGTCTTGATGGCGAAGTTTTCCTTCGTCTCCAACTGGATGATGTCGCGCTCGGCGAGGTCGGCGGAGCGCAAGAACCAGTTCTCCATCATCCGCAGCCCGTCGTGGCGAAGGTCGTCGCGCGACGTGCCGAACATCTCCGTGAAGGCGTTGTTGAAGATGGTGAGCAGGAGTTCGAGGCTGGGCGTGTCTGCCTTGTCGATGTAGACGCGCTGGACGTACTCCTGCAACGCGGTGTGACAGGTGGTGCCGAGGTCGGCCGCCCACCCGGACGGCATGGGGGTCTTGTGAAGCGTCTCGGCGGCATACCGCGCTGGGCAGGACTCCCACACCTGCAGGGCGGTGGCGGATAGTGACTTGGGGATCACGTCGGGTCCAATCGGGTCGGGTCGTTCGGGGTTGGAGCCTATGCGGCGGGTCCGACATCGCTGGGCTGCTGCTGCCCGTCGATGGGGACTCGTCTCTTGCGGGGGACAATGCCGCCCCCCCACATGCCGTACTCACTGTCGGTGCGCTCTTGGTAGGAGCGGCACTCAAAGATTACGGGGCATGTGGCGCAGACATTCCGGCCGGGCTTGTGCGACTGGCCGCGCTCAGGAAAGAACCACTCGGGATCGACTCCCGGCTTCCTGCACTCGGCCAGTCGCTGCCACGTGTCGTCCGATTCGAGAAAGAGGAATCGGGCGTGCGGAGCGTCTACGCCGGGGGAACTTTTCCCGAGCGTCCGGTGGGCGCCGCCTCGGAGGATGCAGCCTCGGCCTTGTCGCCCAGCCCGAGCGGGAGCACCATCTGGCCGGGGACCTGCTCGTCGTCGTCGGCCGGGGTGGTGATGCCCGCCTCGGGATTCTCCGTCAACGACGCCTCTGCGATGCTCTCGACGGTGGCGAGGTCAGCCGGCGAGGGCTCTGCCATCTCGAACAGGGCGTCAGGGTTGGTGGGTCGGGGGCTGAAGTCGGTGACGCCGTGGGGAACGACGTTGCCGTCGAAGAAGGTGACGGGGTGAACCGTCCGAACTTCGGTCATGTGAACTATGCCTTTCGGTTAGAGGTGCCGCTCAGGCCGATCATAGCCTCGAGTTGGTCTTAATCAAACGAACAGGGTATCCATCTCCAGCCGGTTTCGGCTGTGTCGAACATGGTCGGCGTCCAACTCGATGCCGATAGAGTTGAGGCCCAACTGCTGAGCCGCCTTGGAGGAACTGCCAGACCCGCTGAACGGGTCCACGACGAGATCGCCGGGGTTGGTGCTGATCTTGAGGAGCTCTTCGAGGAGCGGGACGGGCTTCTCAGTCGGGTGGATGATCTTCGAAGGGGGAACCTTCTCGTAGTTGAGCACTCCCGAGCGCCGGTATGGCACCTTGCGCAGGCCCTTCTTGGCGTAGAGGATCAACTCGTGGCCGCAGCCCCAGTTGGAGTCGATGTCCCCGGTGCCGGGCTCCATCTTGTTCCAGATGAGCATCATCTTGTACTTGAACCCATGCCGGGACAGCGAGCGCACGGCGTCGATCCAGTCGCCCACGATGTCCCAGCGGGTGAACACGTACAGTTCCGCCTCGTCAGCGCACTTGGGCAGCACCACGTCCATCACGTCTTGGAACAGCCCGAGCGCCCCGGTGAGGTCGAGGTCGTTCGCCACGTCCTTGACCCAGCGCAGACCCTCGGGGGTGGTCGCGTGCCGCGAGCGGTAGTTGACCCCGTACGGCGGGTCGGTCAGGACGCACTTGATCTCACCCTCGATGTTGTGGCCCAACTCGAGGCTGTCTCCGTGCCAGATTTCGTTGGTCGTCATCATCTTCCTCCGAGGGTCGGATAGTCGGCAAAGTCGGGCGGAGAGCACTCATGACTGTGTATCTCGGAACACTCGGGGCACACGAAGGTCATGCTCGGCTTCGCACCCACGAGGGTGATGCTGGCAGGCATGATCTCGAGGTGAAGGGTCGCCCAGCCCGTTGCCTCGATACTGAGGTTCAGGGCGTGGATGTTGTGGACGATCTCGCCATTGGAGTCATACACGCGAGTGCCGTGCGTGGTGCCGTCGGTGAACACCCGCCAGTCGCCACGGGCGTTGGCGGTGTCCATGGACGACTCGGGGGCGTCGGGGATCGGGTCGGCGATGTCCATCAGAAAAGCCCCTCCGTTCGAGTGAAGAACGGCTCGTCGCTGGTCTCCGGGGTCGGGTCGAGCAGCCCGGCAAGGTCGATCACCGGGGGCGCCCCAGCGGGCCGGATCGTGATGGCGATCATCGGCTCCACGTCCCGCCCCTGCTCCATGATCCACGACTCGACGTGGGCCACGTCGCGGTCATTGGCGAACAGGCTGCCCTGCAGCGCATCCTCCAGCGCCTTCTGGAGGTTGGTCGCGTCGGCGTGGTGCTTGCGAGCGCGCACCTCGTCGTCGGTGGTGTAGTCGGGCAACTGCCTCCAGAAGTAGAACCGGAGGTCGATGCGGCCTTCATACTTCCCGTTGATCGGTTCAGAGACAAGCTCCTTGACCGCCTGCTGGTAGGCGCGGAGTGCCTCGTTCTTGTAGACCATCGGGAAGGGCTTGCCGCCCCGCCGACCAACCGAGACGTTGGGTGCCGTCCAAGGTTCGGGGTTGATCGGCAGGGCGAGCGTGGTCACGTCGTGGTTCATGCCGCTGCCGCCTCTGCGGCGTTGAGCAGCCCGAGCATCTCGACGTGGGTCATGCGGGCGAGCACGTCGGCGTCGTCCGGCTCGTTGGGGTAGACAAGGTAAACGTCCAAGTCGAGCGCGATGGCGATCCGCAACTCGAGCCGGGCGCCACGCGACTGCTCCCACTCGGGGAGCAGCGCGATACTCGTGCACTTGACCAACTGCTTGATGCCTTCGCGCATGTAGTAGTCCCACGCGAGGGTGGTGTCGCCGCCGTTGTCGGCAGGGTTCTCTACGAGCCACCCCATGCCGAGAAGCCGCGCGGCGGTGAGGTTGAAGAGGGGGAAATTGAACTCCGGCCGCCCGGTCATCGGGCCAGCCACGTAGACGATGCCGGGGATCACTTCTTCGCCTCCCTGCAAGGGCAGTTCTCGCCAGAGCACTTGTCGATCCTCACGTCGCTCACTCCGCCACCGGACCCACGTCGGTCTTGCGACGGGGCATGAGCCACGACTCGAACCCGAGCCCGTCCCACACCTTCACCGGCACGCCGTTGCGGTCGGTGCGGTAGCCGAGGCTCACGGTGTCGGTGCGCGGCTGGTCGAGGCAGTCGGTGATGGTGGTCGGCGTGAAGTGGATGACGAACTCCTCGGGGGCGCCCTCCTCCTCGATGGCGGGGTGGGCAACCGTCTCGGTGGAGATGTCCACCTCGTCGGTCATGGTGCCCACCGAGGGGACGGTCATCTCGAGGTAGATCGTGTCGGGCGTGAAGGTGCACGTCACGATGGGGTAGCGCTCGCCCTTGGCGATGAGCCCGGTCATGCGGGTGAGCGCCTCGCGGAGCCGGATGCGCGGGGCGGTGACGACCCGGTTGAAGATCGTCGCGTCCATGATCTTCTCGATGTTGGGGTAGCCCATGTCGTAGATGATGGCCCTCATCTGCGTGTACTCGTCCGGCATGATGAGGACGTAGTTCGGGTTGGCCCCGAGGCGCACGTCCTCGACGCTCTTGAGGATCGGGCCGAGGGTGTCCATCGGCACGGTCACGGGGGCTTCCAGCGCCGCGTCGCACGGGGTCCGCACGAGCCGGTACTTGTCGGTGGCGAAGATGTGCGTGCCGGTGAGGTGGATGCCGCTGAACGGCACGGCATCCTTGTCGCAGGCCCACGCCGCCTGTGCCACGCGAGCCGGGAAGTCCTTCACGTCGTGCAGGGCGTCCGGGTCGAACGGCTCCCACCGCTTGTAGGAGTCGGCCTTCATGACATTGATCGACGCCTTGGCCTTGCCGCTGCGGAGCATGATGTTGCCACCGTGGTCCTCGCGGGTGATCGTGACGGTCTTGCCGCTGCCGATGGGCATCCCGGCGCAGAACCCAGCAAAGATGCTCGACGGCAGGCGCCAGTCGAAGTCCTCGTCGCTGTGGATCTCGAGCGGCTGAACCCACTCGAGGTAGTCCACCTCGAGGTTGGTCGCCTTGATGGTGATCTGGCGGCCCGGCTCGGCGAACGGGCGACCCTCGATGAGGATGCCCGCCGCCTTGTCGAACGCCATGCCCTTGCTCGGGGCAACGCGAGCCGCCTTGCCGACCGCCGACGCGAGGCCGGCTGTCTCGAACGTGACTGAGATGGTCATGTGTTTCCTGTCGGGTCAGTGCTTGATGAAGTGCTTGCGGTAGTGCGCCAACTCGTCCAACGACTCGCGCAGGTCGGGGATGGCGCGGTGCTTCTCGTACTTGAGGGGCGCCTTGTCGAACGCCTTCTTGTTCCACCGCCGACAGAGCTCCTTGACGGTGCTCACGTTGACCTCGCGGTAGTGGAACCTGTCGTGCAGGTCAGGCATGTGGGCGGCCAGCCACGAGCGGTCGAAGGTGACGCTTGACCCGCACATCGGGGGTCGCGCGCTGCCGAGCGTCCTGCCCCACCAGTCCAGCAGGTGAGCCTGCGCGTCGCCGAGGTCGGGCAGGCGCCCCATGGCGGCGGCGTCGATCTGCTCGACCCACAGGCCCGAGCGGTCGTGCATGTCTCGCACGTACGGGTCGGACTCGGCGCGCACGGCCATGATGGTGTTCACGCCGCCGATACCGACCAGCGTGGAGGTCCACGCCAGCGGGTTGAGGCGGGCGTCGGTGACCATGAGCCCAACCTCCATGAGGTACTCGCGGCTGGGGTCGAGGCCGGTCGTCTCCACGTCCACCCACGTCATCGCGTCGGGGTCGGTGATGAGGTGGTCACCCATGGGAACCCACCGTCATCGGCACGATGGTGGCGGCGACCTGAACGGTGCCCTCGAGCGTTGCCATCTCGATGAACGCGGCGAGGTCCGACTTCACGGCCTCCTGCTCGGACTTGCGCATCTCCTTGTCCGTCGCGCCGTCCGGATACATCCCCTCGCGGATGTCGAAGGAGGCGGTTGCCACGAGCACGACCGACATCTTACGGTAAGGCTCGGCGATGGCAAGGATGCGAGTGCTTTCCCGTTCTGGTGAGGCGTCGATGGACATAGGGGTGCGGCCCTGCTTTCTGTATTAGCGATTGCTGGGGAGTGTTGTGCCGGTGGTGCTGCGTACTACAGGGGTCTTACTCGGTACTGCGGATGGTGCCTTATCCGTGCCGCTGCTTGGCGAACCGCATAACCTCCGACTTGCGGATGCGCCATGAGCGGTTGATCTTTACGGCGCTGATCTTGCCGGTCTCAATCCAGTCACGCACCGTCTCCGGCTTCACGTCGAAGAGGGCTGCTACGCGGGTCGTGGACAGGAGCGGGTCGATGTCAGCGACGTGGTTCTCGGTCATGGCCGTCGTCACGATGAGATCACGCCCCACACGAAGTGCACGAACAGCGCGAGCAGTCCGAACACCACGGTGAGAGCGACGATGATGGCGACCGTCCCGATGACTCGGGTCATGAGGTCGGGCTTCACTGAGGGCCTGACCTCGTTGATTTCGCGCACCTGTGAGGACCAGTCCTCGCGGGCGTTGGGGTTGCGCGGCGGGTTTGACATTTCTGCCTTTCAGTCTTCGTCTCGGAGAGCCGTATACAACTTACGGCGGAAGTTTCCATCCTCAACAACGTCATTGAAGATACGGCGCTTGCGCTTGAGGATCTGCTCGACGCGGTGCTCGACCGTGCCCTCGCAGATATACTCCCGGTATTGCACCGGCTGAGTCTTGTCCGCTCCGATCCGGTGGATGCGGTCCTCGGACTGCTCGTTCAACTTGGGGACGAACAACTTGTCCACTATGAGCATGTGGCGGGCCGCCGTCATGGTGAGGCCGACGCCAGCGACCTGATGCATGGCGACCATCACGGCGGGGCCGGGGTGGTCGGTCCACGCAGTCACAATCGGCTTGCGGCGTTCCTTGGGCACGTCACCGTGCAGCGACCAGTATGGCGCCAGCCCGCCGGGGCGGTGGTTCTCGATGCGCTCCTCGATGGCGTGCAGGACGCCACGGAACTGCGTGAACACCACGACCTTCTGGCCGCTGTCGATCAGTTCCTCGAGGTCGTCCATCACGCGGTCCAACTTGTAGGACTTGTCTGCGTAGCCCTCGATGGTCGCCGTCGTCCCGCAGATCTGCTTGAGACGGAGGAACATGGTGAGCGCGTTCTGGATGTCCTCGCCAGTCGCCTCTACCGGGTCAGGGAGGTAGAGCTCTTCCTTCACCGCGTCGTAGAGGCTCTGCTGCTCGGGGTGCAGCGGCACCTTGATGACGATGTGCTGCTTGTCGGGCAGGTCGAGCACGTCGGCCTTGAGGCGCCGGATCATCAACCTGTTGAGGCGCTCGGTGAGTTCCTTCTCATTCTTGACGCCGACGATCTGCTTGTCCTTGAACCCGCCGAAGACGCAGTAGCGGTTCTGGAAGACGTAGTAGTTGGGGTACTCCTCGGGCTTGACCCGGTGCAGCAGCGACCATAACTCGTTGACGTGGTTGAGCATCGGCGAGCCGGTCAGCGGGAGGTGGCGCTTCGCTAGAATCTTGTGGCACGCCTTGGTCCGCTTCGACCGAGGGTTCTTCATGAGGTGGGCCTCGTCGTAGATCGCCACGTCGAACTCGAGGGCGTTGAAGTCGTTGACGTACTTGTCCACCTGCTCGTAGTTGACCACGAGGATCTTCGGGTCGTCCCAACGAGTGAACTCCTCGAGTTGGGACGCCCGGCCGGCCGGGGTGTGGTCGCGCCACTGGCCTTCGTCGTTGAGGTACTGGCCGAGCACCATCACGTTGCGGAACAGCGTGTGCTCCATGATCTCGTCATACCAGTTGCCCTTGAGCGTGGCCGGTGCGACGACCAGCAGGCGGCTCGCCCACTTCGCCTCCACGTCCACGGCGAACACGGTCAGGGCCTCGACTGACTTGCCGAGCCCCATCTCGTCGGCGATGATCGCCGATCCCATGCGGGCGACTTCGCGCACGCCATCGACCTGATGGGGGTAGTAGTTGAGCGTGTCGGGAATCCACGTCAGGGACTTGCGCGCTGCTGGGGCAATGGTCATGAGCGCGTCACCGCCGTCTTTTCGACCTTGGCGGCGATGTCGAACGGCGGGGCTTCCATCCCCGCTTCGAGGAACAGCATCTTGGCCTCCTCGTACTTGGAGGCCGCCGAGGTGCGGATGGTCTCCGCTTGACGCTCGCGCTCTGTCGCCTCGGCGAGCGAACCCATGGCGCTCGCCATCAGCGAGTATGCCTTCTGGAGAGACATTTGGTGCTCCGTTGTGTTTGCCGGTGTCGGGCCGGGTTTGGCGGGGTTTACGTCGGTAACGTAGCACAGCCGGGGCGGGGTTTGGCACCCCGCCCCGGCGTGTCGCATGAATGTTGTTACAGCCGTGTGATTTGTCCGAATCGAACGGGCGTTCGATCGGGTCCGTCGGGCTTTGGCCTCGAGCGCATCCGGGCCATGGACATGATTCCGACTCTACTCAGGTTTCGAGTTCGGTGTCCTCGATCTCGCCCAGCCAAGACAGAACCGGATCATGGGTGACCCCATGGAGGCGCTCGTACGCCTCGTTGCTCAGCCCGGTCGCGTCGGACGGGTCAATGTTCTCGTTGTCGTCAGGATCGCCGACCTCCACGCGGATGATCAGTGTCGCCATGCTCGTTCACCTCCCTCCCGAGGTTGAAGGTATATCCGTTGCCGTCCCACTCGGTCGTGACCGGCAGGAGCGTTGAGCCGCGACCGCACTCGTCGCTGGCCTCGATGTAGAGGTTGATGTTGCACTCGCCCATATCGGAGAGCAATCGCTCACTCGGCGAACAGGCGCACTCCTCCACGCAGGCGGGATTCGCGCACACCATGTGGCAGTCGGAATGAGGCGGAGCTTGACAGATGAACCTCACGCGCGGCGGATCGTAGGCGCGGTCACCGAGGCCGAAGTCGATCTCGACAAAGTGATACTCGTCGGTGCGGTCAGGATCGGCCATGGACTGCCTCCATTGCTTCCACCCACCGGGTGACGGTGGCATCGGTCAGGGTCCACGTGTGCCGAGCGAGCCGGGAGATGATCTTCTCGGCGAACGTCCCGGCATACGCATCGGCGGCGTCGTCGCCAGCCACGACGACGAGGATGGCTCGCGCCAGTAGCAGCGTGCCGCCCTCGCCGGGGGTCCACTCGTACGTCGTGGTCCACTCGTCCTCGCCCAGCCCGAGCGGGATGGACTCGCCGCCCGGAATCTCGCGCAGCACAATCGTCTCGCCGGGCTCGGCGCCGAGGCGTATGCCCCAAAACTGAGGCTCGGCGACTTCCTCAAGGCGCTTCTCGTACATCGCACGCGCCTCCTCGGGCTCGGCGAACGGGGCTACGACCCCGGTGTCGTAGAACCACTTCGGCGCGTCAGGCACGGGACTCACCCATGCGAGCCAGCCGAGTCAGTTGCGCGGCCAGTAGCCCGGCCTCGTCCATCGAGAGCGCGCCACGGTGCACCGCATACACGGTGTCGCCCACGCGCACGGCGATGGACGAGGCCGCAATCTCGGCATCTACCTCGAGCGGCTTGCCGCTGATCGCATTCTCCACCGTCATGCCGATGCGGGCCGTCTCATTCACCATGAGGGTTGTCCCACACGAGTTTGATGATGTCCTCGACAGTCGCCGCGTCGTCCTCGTCTCCGCGAATGCAGGACTCGCAGATAAATGCATCAGGGACCGGGCCGCCGCCGGAGAGGCCAGCATAGAAGGCGCGATTGATGCGCAGTCCGAGCGTCTCGAGGTCGTTGTCGATCTCGACGTTGCCACAGAGGTTGCAGACAAGGGCCTTGACCCTCTTGGTCGCCATCTCTGAGCTCACCCCTGTCCGGCGCGAGCGAAGCACCCCGAGCACACCTCGGGGCCACGCAGCATCCGGTCCTCGAGGTTCGGGTAGGTCACTCCGCAGGGGCCGTTGCTGCCGACGATGCCGAGGCAGCGCACCCGCCCCTCGTAGTTGCCGTCCTCCAAGGGCTCGACGTGATACTCGACCATGCGCTCGATGCGCGTGCCGATGGAGTCCTCGCCGGGGCCAGCGAACGGGTTGGGGTAGGTCTGATCGAACTCCACCACGTCGCCGCTGCTCGCCGCGAGCCGGTCGTGCGCGGGCCGCGCGGGGCCGCTGCCGTCCGCAGCGGGCGGGGAGGCGTCGTTGGCCGGGTCGGGCTCGCTCGGGCGCCCGGCGGGGCTGGAATCGCCGTCAGCGAGCAGGCTTGCCTCCTCGTCGTGGTTGCGGTTGCACGCGAGGCACTGGCCGGTGTCGGCGGAGTGCTTGGCGGCGAGGATGCCGCAGAAGTACGAGGCCATGGCGGGGTCGCCAGCGGCAGCGCGCAGCAGGGCCGCGAGCGCTTCTCGCTGGTCGTCGTTGAGGTCGTCGATGAGTCGGTAGACCGAGTGCGACGCGGCGGAGTGCTCCATCCGGTGCCGCTCGATCTGCTCGCGCACCTCCGGCGGAAGGTCGTCAGGCGTGAAAAACATGAACTCAGACATTGGCGTGCCGTCTCCTGTGTCAGGGTTGTGCGGGTCAATAGAGATACAACACCCCCGGTCGCCTCCCCCTCAAGAGGTGTGACCGGGGGTGTTGCCTGTGGGGTGACGGGGGGCGCGTGAACAAGGCAGAACACTACCCCCCGCCACCGTCAGAAGGGCGGCTCGTCGTCGGCCGCGTACGAAGGCGCTTCCGTCGGGGTGGCACCGCCGTCGCCCTTGCGGGGCTCCGTGGGCTCCTCGGTGGACCGCTGAGACTGCAGGAACTCCCTGATCTGCCGGTAGTTCTGCGCGTACTCAGGGTAGTCCACCTCCTCGGTCGCTGCCTTCTTCTGGAAGATCGGCGTCGCATAGTCCACCGATCCCCGCTTCTCGGCGCGGAGGCTGATCTCCGTGACCGCCGTGTAGAGCGGCTGGCGAGCGCGGGCGAACCCGCTGGTGTACGCCTTGGACGCCTTGATGCCGGACCGCTGCAGGGTCAGGATGGCGGGCATCCAGTTGTCCTCACCCGCGTTGAGCATGAGCGGGTAGGTGTGCTGCTCACTGCACCACGGCGTGCTGCCCTTGGGGTTGGTGCCCCACTCCTTGAGCGCACACGAGTTACACGCGAGCGAGGGGTGCTCGGCGTCCGCCGCCGCGTCCTCGGCAGCCCGGCGGTCGAAGCCGGACTCCTTCCACGGGAACTCCTTGACGAACGGGAGCCCGTTGTGGAAGTCGAGCGAGCGGCACAGCGGGCCGTCGCCGTCCTCGACCTCGGGCGCCCACAGGATGCGCTGCTTGACGAGGCCGAGCAGGATCACAGTGATCTTGCCGTGGCGCTCGCCGGTGAGGTTGTCCTCGAACTCCGCATCCTTGCCGACGATGCGGAGGCGCGGCATTACGAGGTCGGATGCCTCAAAGTCTTCGAGGCCCTCGATGCCGCTGTCGCTGCTGGTCGCCACGGCCGTCGATGCGGCTTCATGGCGTGCGATTTCACTCACGTGAACCACTTTCTCTTGGGGTTGTGTTGTGTCGTTGGCCAGTGAACGGGTTACTTCGACGCCTTCACTGCGGCATAGAAGTGGAGCAACCCGCCGAGTTCCTCCAGTCGCGCAGCCTCCACGCGCGCCGTGAGGCGCGCAACGTCGGCGTCACGCTCGGCCTGCTCGTGCTTGCCCGCCGCCTCGTCGCGTTGTGCCCGTAGGTCACGCAGCGCCTCGTCGGTGTGCAGCACCACCTTGATGTGTTTCTCGAAGGCAGCCATGCTCATCTCCGAGTTGGCTGCCCGCTCGTCGGAAGTGAGCTCTATCTCACGATCAGCGATCAGTGAGTCGAACTTCTTCCGGTTCGCGTTCGCCACCCCGGCGTCGTCCCGAGCGGTGGTGTACGCGACCACGGCCGCCTTGGCGGCTTCGTAGGCGCGGTCCACCCCGAGGGCACCCTCGGCATACGCGCGAGCGCGTGCCTCGGGGTTCGCGGGCTTGCTGGCTTCGGTCGGCACGGTGATCACCCTAGCGGGTGGGTGCGACGGTCGGGGCGGGTTGACGCGCCGTGGATGGGGATTCCCATCGCCGATTTGCTATCGGCCATTGCACTCACGCCTTCAACCATCCTCGCTCGTGATATCGGATTCTTTTGAACTTCATCCAGCGAATGAGTTCAGCTTCCTCGACGCGCCAATCGGGCTTTTCTCCGAGTGGTGCGATGTTCAGCGCGAGCAGTCTGTCTTTCCTGCGCGCGCCGAGGGTTCGTTGGTCGAAGTGGATGTACTTCACACGCATGGCTCGGAGTTCGAGATCGAGAATGCTGGCGATCTGGTCCAGCGTGTAGAGAAACGGTCGGGCTGGGAGGCCGACCGACTCGGGTCGCGGGGCGCCCAATGAAAGCCTCCTGTCGGGGAAAGTGATGTGGGGCGGGTTCCCGACCATAGGAACCCGCCCCACCATGCCGAACCGACCCGACAGTCTGCGGCTACCGCTTAGGCTACACCACACCCATCGGTCGGTCGAGCATCGTCAGCGGCTCAGGCGCTCGCCTTCGCCTCGGCCTTGGCCGCCTTGCGAGCCGCGCTGGCCTCCGCCTTGAGAGCGGAGAGGCCCTTCTCCCGGCCGGCGTCGGTGTAGTCACCGAACGCCTTCGGCTTGGGGGAGAGGGTGGCGAAGCCGATGCCCTCCCAGCGGTCGAGGACGGCCGAGACGGCGCCGGTCGAGGGAGCCTTCTCCGCGCCACGCCGCTGCTGGACCTCCTTGGCGATCCGGTGCGGCGTGAGGCTCTCGCCCTCGGCGAGGGTGATCTTGCCGGTCACAAAGTCGTCCGTGACGGCCTTGACCTCGGGCTCGAGGTCGGTGCGCGCGGCGCGCTCCCGCTTCGGCTTGTCCTCGGCCACGGCCTCCGCGACCGGCTCGGTGCTGGCAGCCTCGGCGCGAGCGGCCTCGGCCTGTTCGTCGGCCTCGCGCTCGGTGTCGGTGCGCGCGTCGGCCACCGCTTCCTCGGCGGGGACCTCGACGGCCACCGATGCCACGCCCTCGGGCTTGTCGTACTCGAAGTCCTCGGTGGGCTCGGCCACCGCGACCTCCTCGTGCTGCGTGTCGCTCACTTCGACCTCCATGTTTGGGACGCTTCCCGGCTTGGGAAGACCATCAGTAACGTTACTCGACAAGAGCACGTCACGCAAGGATGGTCCGAATCTTTTTCCAGTCGAGCGCTCCCACCCGGTGCCGAACACGTCGTCGAGGTACTCGCGGTGACACTCGCAGGTGCAAGGGATCTGGTCGTTATACTTCGCCTCCTTGCGGGTGCCGGGAGAGAAGAACCACACCTTGCATCGGGTGTGCGCCTCCAGTGGGGTGGTTTGCATGCACCACCCACTGATGGTGCGGGTCGGCTCGAGGCGCGGCCCGTCATACGCTGGCAAGGTGATGCGCTCGGGCGCCCGAAGTCGAGGTGGGGCAATGTCGCGCGCCGGGCTCGGCGATGTCGGTGCCGTGTGCTCCGCCGGGCCGCCGGATGTCAGCGACATGGGTTCCGTCTCGACTCCGAGCGCAGCGGCGAACAGGTCTTCGACCTCGGCGTTCTTGTTGGTGATGATCCCGGTCACGGAAGAACGACCCCCTTCTCCTTGTCGTACATCTCGATGGCGCGACGGATGCCGAAGCAGCACCACAGGAAATGCGGGGTGTAGTCACTGAAGTCCCACTCCCACGTGTCGTAGAACTCGACCGTCTTGGGTGCGCCAAGGGGGTGCTCGAGGTCCATGTAGACGTGACTGAACTCGGAGACGAGCGTGTGCGCCTCGTTGTTCGAGTAGACTTGATCGTCTAGGAGCTCAGACTTCACGGCCTTCACGAAGCCCTCTCGTGCGACCTCTGGCAGGCCCTCGAGAACGTCGTCTGCGTGCTCCTTGACGAGGCGCTTGAACTTCTCCTCCGAGAACTCTTTCGTCTGTCCAGCGACGCACTTCTCGGCCCAATAGCCGGGATTGATATCCCTCCCCGAGCGGAAGAACTCGAACATGTCCTCGAGTCGAGAGAACACGAACGAGCCCATGTCTCCGTTGATCACGAGGCGGCCCGGCCACGACAGCACTTCATACCAGTAGAATGAAGTGCCGGGCTTCTTGATGAGAAGGTATCGGTAGATCTCATGGTCGTGCTTGATCATCAAGATGTGCTCGGCGGTGTCCTTGGTGAAGCGCTCCGCCTCCTTGGGGTAGCTCTTACTCTCCACTGTGCTTCTCCTTAAGGTGATTGTTCAGGTGCCGAAGTGCTCGGTTCCAGTCCCACGAGAGGATGTTCCACCCGCAGGGGCACAGCCCGTGCCATTTCCAAGGCGTTCGACCCTCGTTCGCGTAGCGCAAGAACAGTCGGGGCCTTGCCGGTGCGCCCGCGACGGCTGCCGCGAGGACCATGCGCCATCCGGTGAGCGAGCGCGGCCCGAAGTGGCCCAGCCAAGTGCGCTCGGCCCCCTCCTCCTCGCCGCGAGCGTGCCGCTGGAGGGCATAGTGGACGACCATCGTGTCGTTGCTATCCCGAGGAAAGCCGACATCCCGAAGAAAGCCAATACGCTCGGCCATCTTCAGGCCCGACTCTAGGTTGATCGGATCGACGTTGACACCCGGCGTCAGGCGCCTGCCATCCCACGTCCTCGCCGTCATGACTCCTCCTTGACGTACTCAAAGGGCTTGACGTTTCGGACGGCGCCGCGCGGCACCAGCACCTCAGACTCGCCACGTCGGGACAGGTAGCCGATGGCCGCCGACTTATCCACCTCGCCGGACACCAGTGGGTCGCTGGCGTTGAAGCGGTGGGCAAAGAAGTGAGCGATCTTCGGGTCGAGCGACCATGAGTAGCCGCCGTCCTCGATGTCACCTCGGTAGAGCGTGAGCACGTCGGGCAGCGCGGCGAACTCCTCGATCTCGCGTTCGGACGCGAGCACCAGTCCATCGGCGTCGGCCAGCATGGCGTCCCACTCGGCGACGTGCTGCTCAAGGTTCTCGCTGTCCACCCACACGTCAGCGGCTAGGTCGCGCACGGACTGCGCGTGCTGGCTCAACGGGATGGGGTCGCCACCCTCGTCGTCATAGCGGCCGACGATGTACTCAATGAGCGCCCACGTCCGATATGGACGTTCGTGCAGGAACACCGCCCTGTGCCAGTCGCCCTCGCGAATGGCCTCCTCGAGATGGGCCTTCTTCTGCCTGTAGCCCTCGTTGGAGCGCCCCGGCAGCATGAGTGGGATCTCGTAGATCAGAGGGTGGCGCAGCATCTTGCCGAACGTCGCGCTCTCCTCGACGTACCCCTCCAATTCGGGGAGCAGTGGCTCCTTGGACCACTTCTCCATCTGCTCCATGAAGGCCATGGGGTCCTTCAGGTCGCCTGTTGCATCGCTTCTTGTAGCCATCGTTCCTCCGATTCGGGGCTCCATCTGCGTACCTGTGGGTGGTTGCGCCAACGGATGTTGACGTAGATCTCATCTTCTCGACTATCCCAATAGGAGTTGTGACTTCCCTCTATCTCGATGTCGATGGGCACCGAGCCAGCCAATACCTCGGCATCGAATCCCTGGATGTCCTTATACTTCGGATCCTCGTTCTTGAGCAGGTTCATGCCACAGGCCGAGCACTCGATCTTGATCTCACCGAAGTCCACGCACAACTCCCAGAGATGCTGCGGGCACGCCTTCTCCCTTTCGAGTTGGGCTAGGCGCCGTTCCTCCTTGAGGCGCTCGCGCTTCTTATAGTCGTAGTCCTTGCAGGCGGATACGAACTTGATCAAGATGGCATCCTCGCGCCTGCGCCAGAAGTCCTCCTCCATGACCTCGGAGGCGACCTCGTAGCAGCGAGAACGGTCACGCCAGTCGATGACGTTCTCGTCCTCGCTGCTACGAATGGGCCAGTCGTGGACCCTCATGCGCCCGGCACCCCGCTACGGCGGAGTTGGGCGATGTAGTTCTTCGCGGCGTGCCCACTGCGGGGCGGCGTGCACGCGGTGAACACCTTCTGGCCGCCCGGCCCGAACCATCCCAACTTGCCGTTGCCGGTTATGAAGATGGCCCAACCCTCGGCACGCGCGGCTTTGGCGATCTTCCGCCATTGCCTCGGGATGCTGTTGAGGCCAACCTCGTTGCGGCCCTCGGGCAGCAGGGAGACTCGCAACTCGCGAGACTTCTGTCGGCTCAGTGAACGATGGTGACCTCGAGAGCTGGCCTTGGGTTGCGAATGACCCTCGTCTCCAGCAGGGCTGCTCGGTTCACTTGGTTGACCGCCGTCCGCATCCTCGCGCGAACCTTCGCAATGTCCTTCTGGTCGGACGGCAGGTGAAAATACGTGGTCCCAGAGGCGCCGGCGACCTTGGTCGCCGCGTCCTTGGTGAGTTCAGGCAGGTCTCCCTCGGGGATGACCGGCTCGGGCATGCTGGGAAGCGGCTGATCCTGCGGGGGCGGGCTCGCCTTCACCCTCGGGAGCGAGTGCCGGACGCCCCGCGCGGCAGCCACCGCAGCGCGCACAGCCTTCTCGTCGTCCTCGGTGAGGGTGTTCGACACGTCATACCAGATGACGATCTCGCCGTCGAACGACTCGACGGTCACGATGTCGTCGTAGTACTTGATGCCGCGAGCCTCGAGGTCTTTGTTCACGAAGGTGAGAGCCTTCGTCAACTCCGTCATGTTGCTGGGGCTCGGGAGAATGACTTGTTTCTTGATCACGGTCACCACCCGGTGTGTGTATGTAGCCACTGGACTATCTCCTTGTTGTGTGTCGGGTCAGGCAATGTCGGCGGCGTCGCGCATATCGCGCTCGGCCACCCCGGTGTAGATCTCGGTCGTTCTACTGGTCGCGTGACCGAGAAGGTCTTGCACCGCTCGGAGATTCTTGCTCTTGGCGTATGCCGCCGTTCCGAACGTCGCTCGCAGGTCATGGCTCGAGACGTGCCGGGCGAGGCCAGCGCGTTTCGCCAGCCTCGTGATCACGTCGCGAGCGGTGCGGTCGGCCAGCGGGACGAGGTGGGCACGGTGGGCGAGGACGGCCTCGGCCACAGCGTCACCGATGTACCGCCACGCGGTCGCACTGATCGGCACCACGCGGCGACGGTCACCCTTGCCGCGCACGACGAGGGTCATATCGCGGGTGTCCACGTCGGCGACCCGCACGGCTATCGCCTCGTGCACGCGCAGCCCGCACAGCCCACACAGGGCCACGAGGGCGCGGTGCTGGGCGCCGTGGGCAGCCTCGACCATCCGGATCACCCCCTCGGCACCCTCGGGCATCGGGTGGGGCACCGGGCGCGCGGCCGATGGCGCCCGGTAGTCGAGCAGAACCTCGGGCATGCCAGCGAACCCTGCGAACGAGCGCAGCGCGGTCCTACGGCGCTGAGTTGTCTTGGCTCCCCACACCCTCCGGTGCAGGTTCAGCCATGCCTGAGCGCACGTCTCGAACTCCACCATCGGGACCTCCGTCGCCGGGGCCATCCACGCTAGGAACAGGCGCAGGTCGCTCGCGTAGCAGCGCACTGTGTGGACGCTTGCCCCCCTCCCGGTCAACCACGAGCGGTGCCGCTCGATAGACTCGTGGGTCAGAATCGTCTCCCGCGTCGTAGGCATCTTTGGCCTCCTTGTCGTACTGGATACAGAGTGGACGTGCTTCCTCGAAGGCGGAGTCGATCACCGATTTCACGGCCTCGAGCTCTTCCTCCGTCATGTGCGTGAGCATGAGGTACTGCGGCTTCTGCATGCGAGGGAATCGGAACGAGAGAGTCACGCACTCTCGTCCGTCCTCCTCCTTCTCGGCTGGATACCTACTCTTGATCGCCTCGATGCCCGCCGTCTTGACGATCATCTTGGTCGAGTCCGAGTAGCGGCCTCGGGACGGGGCGCTGCCCCGGTAGCGGCTAACCACGAGGAGCAATCTTCGTGTCGGCGTAGCCGGGGGCGGCGTTGCGGATCGGCTGCGTCCACGCAGGGTCGTTGGCCCGGCACTCCGAGCAGATCCATGCGACCGTCCGTGACTTGATTGTCTTGACCGGGCGCAGGGTCGTGAACGTCACCCGCTTCGCCAGCAGGTCGTTGCGCTCCCGCTCGCGCTTGCACACCGAGCAGACATATCTGATGTCTCGATTGCTTGGCGCCTTCTCTGTCTCCATGAGGGTTCTCCTAGATGTCTGGAATGTCGTCGTCGAAGTTGGCATAAGGCGCACAGGTTGTGCACATGCCGGTGGTGAGGATTGAGTACGTGTCCATCAGGTCGAGCGCGGTTGACTCCGGCTCCCTCGGCACGCCCGACTTGAAGCGGTTGCCCACGTGGATGCGCGCCGTGCAGGGTCCGACCGTCTCGTAGGCGTGCGCGAGGTAGTCGAACAGGATCAGCCGGATGGCGTTGCGCCCTTCACCGCGAGCGATCACCCCAAGGTGGGCGACCGTGGGCGACGTGGGCGGACTCGGCGGCTCGGTCAGCAGTGGCAGCGCCACCTCGTGCATGCCAGCGGTGTGCAGCCCTTCTACGAGCACCGACGCCCACACGTTCTCCGTGGGGCGCAGCGGCACCGTCACATAGGTGGGCTCGGTGATGGCGTCGATCTGCTTGGAGTCGGCGCCGCTGGTGATGAGGCGCTTCATGTGAGGGCACCACACGCACTTGTCGCCCTTGAGGGGGTTTATCTTGTGCCGGCTGCAAATGAGTCGGTGCACGTCGGTGTCGTCAGAGACGGTGGCTCGGGACTCCACGGTGCCGGGGTCGGCGGCCATTACGTCGCCGATCATCAAAGTAGCCATCGAACCTCCTCGGGGCTCATTCCAAAGACGCGAGCCTGCTCGCGCAGCCAGTCGAAGTCTCGACCGATACGTCTTATGCGGTTGGGGTGTCGGTGCCCGAGCCACGTGATGAAGTCGGCGCGATCTCGGGGTGTGCTGGTGGACGGGTGGGCTTTCTCGAGCTTGTTGCGATGCTCGCGGTAGTACTCACCTGACGCAATGAGGAAGGAGTCAACCTCCTCATCTTCGAGCGGGTGTGGGTCGCGCCGGGAGTACCGCTTCGGAAGTTTGACCTTCTGCAGCGGCTTCGGCGCCTCGCGCTGGCGCTCCGTCTCCCGCTCGATGTATGACTCGAGCCGGTCGGCGGTGCGGTTCAGCACGTCAGTCAGACCCATGGATCAACTCCATGCGCTTCTCGTGGTCGGCGTCGATGCGCTCTATGTCGGCCTTCACGATGGCTTCCGAGTAGTCGGGGTACTCGTCGTTGGGGTACTCGCGATTGAGTTCCATCGACGCCTCGGCGGTGTCCACGAGGTACTGCACCCGGCCGTCGTCATACACCGCGACGACCACCGGCAGCCCGAGCAGGTACTTGCGGCTCGGCACGTCACGCGAGTCGTGCTTCCTACGAGGCGCTCCCCTCATCGAGGGTCACCCCCTCGGGGTCGGCGCCGGGGGCGGCGACCGCTCCGGTCTCGGAGTGCACCCACGTGGGGCCTTCGCCGCCGGGCACCCTCTTGACCCACCATTTGCAGACGGCGCAGTGCTGCTCGGCGTCGGAGGCTGGATCCTCGGGGCGGGCCTTGTGCACGACGGGATTCATGGCCGCCTCGCGAGCGATCATGGCCTTCTTGCGCGACACCGGCTGCCCGCAGTCGCAAGGGTTGTGGTGGCAGATCATGCACGGTTCTTGTGGGACTATCTTGTCGGCCATGGTCGGGTCTTTCTGTCGGGTCGGAGGCGCGGCCGGGGGTCGGTGAACGGGGCGACCCCCGACCGCGCTAGGGCCATTGTGCCAGCGCGTAGCGGCGATGTGCAACACCGCTCGCGCTATCGGCATCGGTCTGTCAGTGGCGACGCATTCTCGAGGCCGAGTAGGTGGCGGCGAGCCCACCGACGGCCAAGATGGCGATGATGAGAAGGATCATGCCGAGAGGGATGCCGGTGTAGGCCAGCACCTTGCCCTCGCCAGTGATCTCGGTTGCCTCGTTGCCGGGCATCGTCTGAGTCACGGTCGTGTCGGGCTCGTGGACAGTCACAACCTGCTGGCCGCCGGGCACCTGAACCGTGCGCGTCTCGACTGGAAGGGTCACCGTGTTGGTGACCGGCTCGGGCGTCACCGTCTCGGTGACGGTCGTCGGCGGCTCGGTCACGGTCGAGGTCACGGTGGGACCGGGCACGTTCTCGGTGACGGTCGCGGTCGGGCCGGTGACGGTCGAGGTCACGGTCGGTCCCGGCACGGTCACCTCGACGGTGGTGGCACAGGCGGCACGGATGGCGTCGGCGTCACCGTCACGCCCCTCGATCTTGTCTCCGGGGTGCTGCGTGTGGTCGTTCGCCCCCTCGCCATCGGCGCCGCTGGCGCTCACCTCGAGCAGGGCGGTCGGGTTGCTCTCGCTGCCGGTGGCGTGGCACACGAGTACCTTGTCGGCGCTGGCGAGCGCGACCGTCGGGACGGCGACCAAGGAGGCGCTGGCGAGCATGCCAGCGACGATGATCTTCTTCATGGCTGATCCTTCTGTCGGTTATACTTTGCTGGGAGTGTGCCGGTTTTACACGAGGGGTTCTACTCGGAGAGATCCGTACCGACGTTCTCGCGCGTGTTGTCGTCGGTGCGGTCGGTGGCGAGCGAGTCTCGAATGGCCTTGTCCATGATCGAGTCGTCGCCTCGGTGGGTGGTGAGCGCATGCAACGGCACCTCGACGGTGGCGTCGCGGTCGGTGTTCTCGCCCTTCTTGGCACCCTTGGGCTTGGGCCATGTGGGGTCGGCGAGGAAGCCGAACTCGTCGGCGTCGGCGAGGCGCTTGTCCCCGCGAGGCGGGTAGATGCCTCGGGCGACGGGCGTGGTTGTGTCCTTCGCGCCGCTGCGAATGTCGAAGAGGCCGGGGTTGGCCCGACCTGCGATCCACTTCACGGCGGCGACGTAGTTGTAGAAGAACCCCACCCACTGGCCGCGGTTGTTGTAGACGTTCACCAAGGCTGGCGTCGAGGCCGTCTCGGACTCCTCCGTCTCGACGGTCGTGTCCTTCTCGTCGCTCATGCCTTTGCCTTCACATTCGCCTCGGTCACGCAGCCGTCGCAGGTCGCGCTGGCCGGGGCCTCGATGGAGGTGGCCTCGACGCCCAACTCCCGCAGCGCGTCGAGCGTGGCGGGCTGGTGCTCTGCGCAGAGGACCGATGTCTGCTGCTCGACGCCGAGGATGAACTGGAAGATGCGTATGTCCAGCAGGTTGTCCATGGTCATGCCCTTTCCCATTTGTCGTGGCCCACGATCAAACCGAGTCGTGCGCCGTTGTCCCACGTCACGTGGAGCGTGAGGTTGTCGTCGATGAAGGAGACGGTGCCCAACGTGCCGGGCGGGACGTTCTCGTTGTCGTCCACCACGGCGGGACCGAAGTCCACTGCTCGCACGCGGTCGCCGACCTTGATGTGGCTGGCCGCGTACTTGGCACGGACCATGGCCTCGGTCTTGCCGTGGAAGTAACCCTTGTCCGTGGAGGCTCGCCAGTTGTCCTGCGAGAGCTCGGTGACAGTGATGAACCTGTTCTCACTCACTGCGGCATTCCCTCCTCGAGTCGTGCGATCTGCGAGATGCCAGCCTCGAGGATCGCGATGGTGTCCGGCACCGAGGCCGGGTCGTCGTGGTCGGCGATGCGGAGGTGAGCCTCGCGCATGGTCAGGGCCTCGACTTGGTTGATGCGGTTCCGGCGCGTGAGGTTGTAGATGTCTCGACGGCCGTCGGCGCGATTGCTCTTGGGCTTGACCTTCGCCTTCGCTTTTGCCGCCATCACTTGCCGGCCTTCTTGGGGGCCGCCTTCTTCTTGGCCGAGGTCATCTTGGTGGCGCGCTTCGGCTTCTCGATGGTGCCGAAGATGGGCTCTTGTCCGAGGGCGACCAGCAGGGCGTCGATGGCCGCAGCGCCGCTGATCTCCACCTTCGGCATCATCATCTTGTCGCGCGGGGTGGCGTTGTAGGCGTGCGTCTGCCACTGGTTGCGCCCGGCGTGGCGGACGAGCAGGAGCGGAGTCACGGACGTGTGGACCGGAGGCTTCGGGTCTCCATACGAGGCGGGGACGGGCGCCGAGGGCAGGCCACTGGCACGCATCACCGAGTCGAGCTTGGCAGACATCTCCTTCGCCTCCTTCTCTGCGTCGGCGGTGAGGTAGCGACCGAGGATGCGCTCGGCGTGCAGCGAGACGTACTCACTCCACAGGCCGGGGATGTCCTGCGGCTTGACGACCATCTCGAGCGAGCGGCCGTCGGCCTTGCGCTTGCCGTCGCGGTCCCAGTCGTACTGGGTGACCTTGACTCCACCCTTCACGACGTACCGGATTCCGGAGTTGCTCCGGAGGCGCTGCGAGGCATCGCAGTTGGCCCAAGGGTCGAAGCCATCGACCTTGCCGGCCGCAGGATCGCCCTTGGTCACCTTGAAGGTTGTCTTGCCGTCAACGGTGTGGTTGAAGGAGTAGTGACCGCCCTCCACAACATCGCCGGTCACCACGAGTTTGCCGTCACAGGTGGCGTACTCGGTGTTCGGCTTGAGGTCCTTGATGCGCATGATTCTGTTCTCGCTCTCTGTTCTGTGGTTTGCTGGGAGTGTGCCGGGGTGCCCCGGCTGGACGATCTCTCGCCCAGCCGGGGCGTTGTGCTGCGAGGATCAGGAAGCCTTGCGGGCCTTCACCTCTTGGATCGACTTGATCTCCGAGAGGACAATCCCCTTCGGTTCGACCGGACCACCGTCGGCCTTGACGTGCAGGACGACGGCCTTGTCCGTGACGACGGCGATCTTGCCGCGCGTCGTCGTGGTGTCCTTCTCCACGATCTCGACGTGACGATCCTTGTACGCCTCGATGGTGGAGTGTGCGGGGTTCTTGACCACCGGCTTGTCAACGCCCTTCGGCATGAGCGGGCCTTTCTGTTCGGGTTCGGGTCGGTCTTACTGTCTCCGTGCCGAGCACGGACGGCGCACCGTAGAGGCTCGAGGGCCGCTACGGTGCCCCGACATCGCTCGGGGTGTCGGTGGTGCCGGGGGGGTGGGGTGTCGGTGGTCGGCGCGCTGCCCCGCTGGCGCCCGCTGGCGGGTCGCTGGCACCCGCTGGCGGGTCGGGGGTATCCGTACACCCCCCGACCCGTTGCGCCCGTTAGCGGGCGCCTATCGGCATCTGACCTCGGCGTCACCCCACCAACCGTGTCTCGAGGAACTTCACGACGTTGGGCACGTCCTCGATGGAGTCGAGCCGCACCGTTGGGATGCCGTACTTCGACTCGGGTTCGATGTTGTTCACACCGACGGCCACGAGGACGTAGCCCTTGCGGTCGATCACCTTCATCTCGTCGTACAGCACCGACAGTTCCTCGTGGTAGTTCTCGGCAGGCATCGCGCCGTCGGTGTAGTACATGATCACCTTGTCCGTGACCACCTGCCGGTCACACACCTTGCGGTAGAACTCCAGCGTGTGCCCATCGAGGTTGGCTGCCGAGGCGTAGAGGTCGCGCAGGAGGTTGCGCTGCGTGTTTGTCCAAGGGTCCTCGGGTGACTTCACGGTGTAGATATGAAGGTCGTAGGTGCCAGCGTTCGAGGGTCCGCCTGTGTGGGCGTACACCGCGAACTTCACCCCGGTGCGATGGAGGAGCTCTGCCTGTGCGAGCGCGGCCGACTTGATGCGTTGCACCCTGCTGCCGCCGGTCGAGCCGGAGATGTCCAGCCCGATCACGACGAAGTAGTCCTTCTTGCCGGGCAGGCTCGGCTTGTAGAACAGTCGTTCGTCTCCGGTCGCGGCGCGGCGCCCGAGGGTGCGACTGTTGATCCGGCCAGCCTTGAGGTTGCGTTCCTTCTTGCGCTTGTGGTTGTCCGCGAAGGCCAGCCGCATGCGCAGCAGGGACGGGCCGAGGATCGACTCCCCGGCCTCCTCCATGCCGGTGTGGGCGCTCTCGCCGTGCGACCATGCGTTGTACGGACCAAAGGGACTTCCGTCGCCGTTCTTCGCGATCTGCACGCCGAACAGTCCGTGGCTCGGGCGGTCGAAGTGCTCACCCTGCACGATGGCGCGGTCGATCTCGGCGGTGTCGCGCTCGGGGTCGATGTCCTCGGTCTTGCCGGCCTCTTCGTCGGGCATGCCGGGGGGTGAGTCGCTCGGGAAGTACCCACTGTTGTCGTGGCCGAGGAACTTCTCGATGTCGGTCAGCGCCTCGTCCGGCTCGCCGTCGGCCTCGAAGTCGTCGGTGTCACCCTCGGCATCACCCTCCTCGCCCTCCATGCCAGCGCCCGCACCGGAGCCAAGGCCACCGGCCTCGCCGGAACCTTCGGCGTCGTCGCCCTGCTCGCCTGTGCCAGCGCTGTCGTCGGAGTCGAAGTCGTCGTCGCCCTCCTCGCCACCGGATGCGTCGTCGGCATCCTCGCCACCGTCACCCATGGGCGCGTCCTCGTCGTCGCCATCGGTGGGCGAATCTCCATGCGCGTCGTCATTCTCGGGCTCGCCAACGTCGGCCGTGCCATCACCGGGCGCCTCGTCCTCGTCCTCGTCGTCGGCATCTGCGCTCGGGTCGGACGCGCCAGCGCCGGACCCTTCGCCGTCGGCCTCGTCACCCTCCTCGGTGCCGTCCTCGTCGCCGTCGTCGGGCGCCGAGCCGGATGCCTCGCTGTCGCCGTCGGCCTCCTCGTCGTCGTCGCCGGACGATGATCCCGTCGAGTCCTCGTCGGGCGCCTCGTCGGTGTCGCCGCTACCGCCGCTAGAGTCGCTGTCGCTCGAGTCGTCCTTGTCGTCGCTGTCGCCCGTCTCGCCACGGTCCTTCTTCTCGAAGACGGGCTCGGGGGCGTCGTCCTCGGGGTCCTCATCGGAGACGAGGAACCCATGGGCGCGGGCTGCCTCGAGCACGCCGAACGCCATCTCGTACACACCGCGAGCCGAGCGCACAGTGGCCGCGTGCCGCAGTGCCAGACGCATGTCCTCGCTGTCGAGCGCCTCGGCCACCTTCTCGTCGAGCAGGCCACCACCATACGGGTAGCCGCACAACTTGAGCAGCACGCCGACGATCAACTGTGAGTTGAGCGGCCGGTCACGCCAGAACCACACCGACCCATCCATCTCGGTGACGCCCTGCTCGAGGACCTTGAGGTAGCGGGAGGTGAACGCTGCCCGAGTGCCGGGGCGCGCAGTCTGCAGCGCCGCGTTGACTCGCCAGTCCTCCATGCCGTTGATGAGCATCGGGAAGTATGGACTGATGAACTGTGCCATGCCCATGTACGAGAGCCCGGTGGGCGACACCGCCTCGATGTGGGCGACTCCCGCCTCGACGCGCCGCTTGATCTTGCCGGCTCGAGTGCTGCTGTCGCTCGGGTCACCTGCAGCGCTCAGCGCTCGCATAAGGAGGTCGCGCTTGTCTGCGTCGGGCACCGGGGCGAAGGTGTCGAAGGCGATGTGAGCGATCTCGTGGTAGAGGCCGGTCATGATCTCCTCGTGGCGCATGCACGCCGGGCAGATCGGCCCGTACACATCCCTCTTCTCGCAGATGGTGCGCTGGTGTTCGATGTCGTCACCGAGTTCGATCGGTGGGCGAAGGTAGATGACCTTGCCGTCGGTGTGAGGCGACCCGGCGGAGAGCTGGACTCGCACCGTGTCGTCCCGAGTGATCATCTTGGCAAAGCCGGTGAGGCCGGGCACCATGCGCCGGAACCTCTCGACGGCCAGCCGGGCGCGGATCACTCGAGGGTCGTCGGCCTCGGCGGACACGCGGAGGCTGCGAGCGAG
>Ga0308175_100000088_pt1 | contig 72450 bp, 55 predicted proteins | sample PhyCR1_3_FD_203893 | JGI IMG/M metagenome (GOLD analysis project Ga0308175, IMG submission 203893) | Soil microbial communities from UC Gill Tract Community Farm, Albany, California, United States - DLSLS.C.R1 | ecosystem: Environmental > Terrestrial > Soil > Agricultural land | place: USA...
CACGCACTCGACGGAGAAGTCGTCTCGTTTGTCTCGTTTCAGAGAGACCGGACATGCGGATGCGAACGGAATCGAGCTCCGGATCCGGAAACGAAACAAAAGAGACACCGTCCCCTGTCACCTGCCCGGCGCATCGTTACGGCGAGCAGGACTGGACGGCGTTCGCGAGCTCACGGTCCGAAGATGTTGATATCGACGTTACCCGTTGCGGTCGCGGAGTTAGTCGTGCTGCCCCTGCCCAGGCGGCCGTCGGCGCCTGCGCCCCAGCACCGGGCCGTGCCGTTGCTGCGCAGGGCACAGGTGTGCGCCGCGCCGGCGCTGAGCCGGTAGGCCGTGACGCCGTCCAAGTTGACGCCGGCTGCCGGGGGAGTCAGCTGGTTAGCAGTGTCACCGTAGCCAAGTTGGCCGCTCGAGCCGAACCCCCAGCACTTGAGCTTGCCGTCGCTCGACAGGGCACAGGTATGGAAGTCGCCGGCCGCTACATCCGTGACCTGGGCGCCGGTGTTGATGTCGCTCGGGAGGGCGCTGGGGAGCTCGCCGGCCTGATCGCCCCAGTTAATACCGTTGGCACCGTTAGCGGTGACCTGGCCGATGTTGTTGAAAGTTGACATTCCCGGGACGATCTGCCCGAGCTCGCCTTCAGGACCGTGGCCCCAGCAGCGCAGGGTACCGTTAAAGGTGAGCGCGCAGGTATGGGTAACGCCGGCCACCAGCTTGCGTACCGCGCCGGTCAGCGACACGTTCGACAAGTTGTTGATGGGCTCGTTGTCGCCGAGATTGTTGGTGTTGCCATAGCCGAGCTGTCCAAAGTCATTGCGACCCCAGCAGCGCACGGCACCCGTGGCGAGGAGCGCGCAGGTGTGTGAGTCACCGAGCGCGAGGTCCTTCACCATCACGCCGGCACCGAGATCCACATCGCCCGCGCTGAACACCGTCTCGTTGTCGCCGATGTTCGCCGTGTTACCGCGGCCGAGCTGGCCAAAGTTATTGCGGCCCCAGCAGCGCAGGGTACCGCTCTGCAGGATAGCGCAGGTGTGGTCGCCACCGGCAGCGATCCGGGTGGCGAGGTCGCCGAGGGTCACGTAGCCGAACGAAGTCACGGGCTCGCCGTCACCGAGTCTGTCGGTGCGATTGTAGCCGAGCTGACCAAACTGGTTGTCGCCCCAGCAGTAGATCAGGCCCGATGCCAGGAGTGCACAGGTGTGGTTGTGGCCGGCCACCAGCTGCTGCACCGGATCGAACGGTAAGTGCGTCATCGGATCAACCGCCGAAAGTGGCACATCGCCAGCGCTAAACGGCAGCCGGGTCGGCGCGTCGCCCACGTCGATGGCATTGCCATAGCCCAGCTGGCCAAACGAGTTGTCGCCCCAGCAACGCACCTGGTTCTGGCCGGTGAGCACGCAGGTGTGGGCGCTGCCGGACACGATGCGCTTCAAGCCGTTGATCGAGACATGATCGATGGCGTCGGCGAACTCATTGGGCGTGAGTGTATAGTGCAGGGTCGTGGTGCCGTTGTTCTCGTCGGTGACGGCCAGGGTGATGGTGCCCTGGTGATCCACGGTGTATCCCCGGAACAGGCCGGGGTTGCCCAGGCCGGCATTGTCGAATGTGGCATTGGGCGTGCTGGCGTTGGGCGCAAAGCTCCACTGCACCGTGAGGTGATCCGGAGTACTATCATCACTCACATCGGCAACCAGCTCGATGGCGCCAGGGGTCTCGCTGCCGTTGGCGGTGAGGCTGCGAATGACCGGGTTGAACAGCACGCTCGGGTGAATATTGTGGACGATCGGGGTGCCAGGAGGACGCGGTATGATGTGGGTGCTGAAGTTGGTGGTGATGGCCACCGCGCTCTGCGCCCTGGCGTCGGTGATGGTCACCTGGTAGCTGAAGTCGGTGTCCGTCGTGACATCCGGCGCGGTATAGACGGTCATGAAGTCCGCGACGGTGTTGGTGAGGGTCACGGTTCCCGTGGCAGGCGAAAAGTCCGTGGAGGGCGTCGTCGCGTTTCCGAGGGGAGTGATCTGGATGCCAACGGATGCGCCGGCATTGTCCAGGATGGTGAAGGCGATCTGCTCCTCGGCGCCGGCCTGGATCTGGCCCGGATAGGCGATGCGGAACAGCCGCGGCATCGCGAAGGTCTGGCCGTTCTGGGCCGGGGCCAGGGGGATCTGAACGGCCTGGTTGTCGATGGTCAGGGTCGCCTGGGTCGCGCCGGAGAAGGCGACATCGCCAGCGGCGCTCAGGGCGCGGGCGGCAAACTGGAGTTGCTGGTCGCGCGGCAGGAAGGGCACGGTACCGGTCCATACATCGGTAGCGACCTTGGTGAGCTCGAAGTTGGTAAAGAACGGCTGGCCGTTACTGACGAAGGTGATATCAACCAGGATCCTGGCCACGGTGTCGTGGGTCGTCGGCCCGACGTCCTGTGTGGGTGAATCGGCCGCTCGGGATGCTATTCGCGACTTGCCCGGCGTACCCACGCTCGACGACGGCGCGTCCGCGGTGTCATCCTGGAAGCGGATCTCGAGCGAGACCGAGCCGGCGTGCTCTGCAGTCCCGCAGCCGGTGTTCATCATACTACTGCACGCCAGGGCAACATATGAGCTCAATGCGAGGATGCGATTGATTTGTATCATGATCCTTGAATCTCCTTGCGAGCGTTTGGTTGTAGCTCTTTTGACAAATATATCCACGAGCAGCGAATGGCTCGCCGCATTAGCAATCGATATTCACAGGCCGGGCGTCTGGCATTGGGCCAAGACGCCTGGACTCATGACGCAGTGCTGTATCTCAGTCAGTTGCTTGAAATCCTATTTCCCTCCGTTCTTATCGCAACGCCAACGACGCGCGACGACATATGGCGATATGTGCGATTGGCGATGCTCACACGCCATCGCAACGCCACCGAATTCCCATCCCTTGGGTTACGGTGCGGCCCGGTGCGACCGCACATCACAATCACGTATCAGGCAGCTCTCGCCGGCTAGAGCCTGAATGAAATTTTTGACGTGCAATCACTGTGCGCAAACATTGTAGTCCCCGTCAACATGCCGATCTGCCGCAGAATGATGCACGTGCAGTGGGCAAGGTCGAGCCTGTGAGGTGGTCGGACTCCGGTCAGGAGGGCGATCTCACCGTCGGTGAAGTCGATCTTTGCAGGTGCAATCGCGCTCGGGAGTGCAGCCGGCCACCGTTGAACTCCGTCGGTACAGCCAGCCTCTATGGGGACAAACGACCTCTGGGGACGCTCGACCTCGTGGGTACAGTCGACCCTACGGTCCACGGGATGTCGCGCTCTACCAGCCGTCGATTATCGCTTCTTGGAAAAACAGTGTCTCATGGAAGCAGACAAACTCTGTCGATAAGTTGGTCGGGACAGCGACGGCATTGCCTCGAAGCGCGGGCGGCTTCTGCCCTTCGTTTCTCGCTCGGTGCCGTACGCGCATTCGCGAGCTCGCGAGGCGCGCGACCAGGCGCCAGAAGGGACGGCTTTGCCCCTGCGGTGCTCCGGAGTGGCGGTTCGGTGGAAAGAGGCATTCGGGCTGCGGCCGTCGACGAAGCGTTCCCTATCTGCACGTTTGGCCAGTGCATGGGGGGTATCTATAGCCGCGCGCAGCGATCTTGAGGCAGCGGCGCTGCGCCTTCGCACACTCGAATCGTGTCGGCCTTTCGCAGGCAGGGCATCGCATGATTGCTTCACGAGAACAGGTCACGACGAGGCGTCGGTCCGCGGCCGGTCGCTTCATGGTGGGGCGCGGTGACCTTGTCCGGGCTGAGGACACCGCGTGGGCGTTCGAGCAGCTGGCTCCGTTCTCGGCTGGTCGAGGCTGATGAAGTGGAGCAGGGTGTACGACATCGCGCAGGGTTGGCGCGCTGTGGTTGCCGCAAGTACGAGCGGCTTCTCACGCAAGGCTTCGCGGTCTGGGTCTAAGATGTCTCGATGCGGGCGCTCATCCTCGTCGATCTGCAGTACGATTTTTGCCTGGGCGGCGCGCTGGCGGTGGAGCACGGTGACGAGACCATCGTGGTCGCGAACCGCCTCATGCCGTACTTCTCGATGGTCGTGGCGACCCAGGACTGGCACCCGGCCGACCATGGGAGCTTCGCGACCCAGCATGCCGGCAAGAAGCCGGGCGACATGATCGAGCTCGCGGGGGTGCCGCAGGTGGTATGGCCGCCGCACTGCGTGCAGGGCAGCCATGGCGCCGAGCTACACGCCGGGCTGGCCCACGGGCGGATCACCGAGGTGTTTCCCAAGGGCACCGATCGCTCGATCGACAGCTACAGCGCGTTTTACGACAACGCTCGCAAGAAGCAGACCGGGCTCGCCGACTGGCTGCGCGAGCGCTGGATCACGCGGCTGTACGTGATGGGCCTGGCGACCGATTACTGCGTCAAGGCGACCGTGCTCGATGCCCGCGAGCTCGGCTTCGATGTCTGGGTGATCGAAGACGGCTGCCGCGCCGTCGAGCTCGCCCCGGGAGATGGTGAGCGCGCTTTCGCGGCGATGCGCAAAGCCGGGGCCACTCTCGTCGAGAGCGGCACGATCGGGCCGTGACCGCGGCGAAGTGGCATGCACCGGCGACCGCGCGCAACCGCGAGCCGATCCGCGAGGTGCTCGCCCGCGAGCTGCCTCCGCAGGGCACCGTGCTCGAGATCGCGAGCGGCAGCGGCGAGCACGCGGTGTACTTCGCCCAGGCCTTCCCGGCGCTCACGTGGCAGCCGACCGAGGTCTCGGAGGACGGGCTCGCCAGCATCGCGGCGTGGCGTGCCGAGGCGCACCCGGCGAACCTCCGCGCACCGATCACGCTCGACGTCACGGCGGCGCGCTGGCCGGTCACGCACGCCGACGCGATCCTCTGTATCAACATGGTCCACATCGCGCCGTGGGAGGCGGCGCTCGGCCTGTTCGCCGGCGCGGCCCGCGTGCTGCCGCCCGGGGCGCTGCTCTACCTGTACGGCCCGTACCGGGTCGGCGGCGCGTTCACCGCAGCCTCGAACGCCGAGTTCGATCGGTCCTTGCGGTCGCGCGATCCGCGCTGGGGCGTGCGCGACGTCGGCGAGCTCGAGGCCGCCGCCCGGCCGCACGGCTTCGTCCTGCGCGAGGCGATCGCGATGCCGGCGAACAACCACTCGCTCGTGTTCCGCGGCCTACCGGTCAGGGCACGGTAGCGTACGCGGTCAGAACGGCCCGATGTTGTTGATGCACAGGAGCGGCTTGGTCGCGGGGAAGTAGTAGCCGGTGGCCATGCACATCTCGTTGGTCACGGCGCTCGGGCCGTCGACCACGGTCGTGGCGGCGTTGGGGCCCGTGTTGTTGTAGGTGCACTCGTAGGTCAGCTGGTTGGTCGTGAACGTGTAGAACGGCGACGCCATCCACATCGCCGTGCCGGGGTGCTGCCAGTCGGTGCTGGTGAACGGGATCGCCGTGCTCGTCGATGGGCCGTCCTTGATGGCCGTCAGGACCGCCTGCTGGTGCGCGTGCGTCGACAGCAGCCAGAACTTGAGGTTCGCCGGGACGCTGCACGTCATGCTCTCGACGACGCCGACCGCGTGCGGCGGGATGCTGATCTTGCCGTTGTAGGTGACGTACGCCGCGGTCTTGGTGTACGGCACGCCGGCGTCGTAGGCTTCGGCGTTGAGAGTGACGTGCGCCTGGATCGGCGCGTCCGTGGCGTTCAAGTAGTGCATCTGGAAGTAGGCCGGCGTGCCCGCCGTGATCTCCTGACCGAGCGGCAGGCCGGTCCCGTCGTCCGTCGGTAACGCGAGCTCGTTGGTCGGCGTCTGCGCCGAGTAGGTCCAGCTCGGTGCGTCGACACCGGTGAAGCCGCCGCAGGCGGCGGTCGACAGCGTCCCCGGCGGCATCGCGTCGGTGGCCGACGAGTACATGATCATGTGATGGCTGCCGGGCGTCATGACCGACGACCATTTCTTGATCACCAGGGTCTCGGTGTTCGGCGTGTGGAAGTAGTAGCAGTAGGTGACCTCCTGACCGGGCATGATCGTCACGCTGGGAGAGGTCACCTGGAAGCCGCGAGCGGGTGGAGGTGGATCGCCGTTGCCTCCGGCCGCATCCGGGGCGCTGCCGCCCATCATGGTGCCGCTCCCGCATGCGGCGACGGTGGAGATGGCAGCAAGGACAAGGGCGCAGGTGCGGGCGTTGATGGGCATGCGAACTCCGACTCCAGCTGACGTGACTTCGTTACGAGGAGCGTGGCCCCTCTATAACGCAACCCCAAAGCCAGATGTATCTACCCGGAATTACAGTCGCGATGATCTCTCCAGGTGCCAAGATCGCCCTCGTGCGCCGGGGCGCTGGTACCGCGAGGTTCCACCGCGCGCGACGTGATCGAACCGGGGCAGGATCGCTCGGCGTGGGGACCAAGTGGGCGCATTCACCGGCGCGGGACCGCTTGGGAGGGGGCGGCAAGCACGTGGCACGCGGAGTGCTGGACCTACAGGTATGAAGCCCGAGAAGCCCACGGAACGCGATGCGAACCAAGGCGAAGGCAACCGAACCGCCGCGCGACACTACAACGACCAGCTCAGCGAGTTTGTCGCAGGCGGCAAGGTCGAGCCGGCGGCGCGCGCCGCGGAGGCGTATGTGGAGCGCAAGCCCGAAGAGGCTGCCCGCGCCGAGCGCAAGGCCAAGCGCGGGCCCCACACCCACGTCACGCTCGACGAGATGGTGGCCAAGAGCCGCAGCGTCGTCGAGCGGGTCCGGCCGATCGTGGATCGCGCGGTTGGCAAGCTTCGTGCTCGGTTCGGTCGGAAGTAGCTCCCCAAACTCATCACCAGGAGTGCCGTCATGTACCTATTGTTCACCCTGATCGTCGGTCTCGTCATCGGTGCGCTGGCCAAGCTCGTGATGCCTGGCCGGGATCCAGGCGGGATCATCGTCACCATGTTGCTGGGAATCGCCGGCGCGTTCATCGCCGGGGTGCTCGGTCACGCGATGGGCTGGTACGAGATGGGCGAGAGCCCGGGCCTGATCGCCTCGGTCGTCGGCGCGGTCATCCTGCTCGCGATCTATCGCATGATCGTACGTCCGCGCACGACGTGGTGAACCGCTCACCCTCGAGGGGAGGTGACTCGTGGCTGTCCTCTATCCACTCAATCGTCCGCCTGAAACCGAACCCGAGCCACACAGCCCGGTACGCGATGATTCGAAGCTGTCGCCGACCGAGGATCTCGATCGCGAGCCCGATGGCGTGCCCCACCAGGTCGTCGGGCTCACCGCCTTGTTCTCGGTGATGCTGGCCATGCTGGTGGCGTTCATGTTCTTGACCGGGCACGGGGTCACGCGGATAGCCGCGGTCGCGCTCGCCGTGATCGCGATTCCGACGCTCGTCTCCCAGCTCCACAAGAAGGCAGACCGCGAGCGTGATCACGTGCATCCGTCGCGCTGACGAGGCCCCCGTGGCTGGTAACGATCTTGCTTGGCGTAGGACATTCTATGGCCGTACGCCAAGCCTGGCTCCCAGCGATCGTGCTCGTGAGCGCCTGCGCGCACCGCAGGGTGCATCCCGCGGGGGAGGAGTGGCTCGCCAGGGTCGAGTTCGCCGGTAACCGGCGGCTGGACGACAAGACCCTGATGTCCGGGCTGGCGCTCCATCGCGTGCTGGATCGCGGCGGCGCGCTCGATCCGTACCTGGTGCAGGTCGATGCTGAGCGGATCACCGGCGAGTACCTCCGCAAGGGCTACCTCGATGTCGACGTGCGGTCGCGGGTCGAGCGCCAGGGGGAGGCGGCGACCGTGATCTACACGGTCGAGGAGGGCGCGCGGGCGGTGACGCGCACCGTGATCACCGGGCTGCCCGGCGATGTGCCGGTGGCCCGGGTGCGCGCCCAGCTACCGCTCGCAGATGGTCAGCCGTTCGATTACCAGCTGTTCGATCGGGCGAAGGACGCGCTGCTCGGCGTGGTCCAGGACGCCGGCTACGCCCACGCACGCCTCGACGCGCACGTGGTGGCCGATCGCGCCGGTCACACGGCGACCATCGAGCTCGCGTACACGGCCGGGCCGAAATGTACGTTCGGGGTGATCGCGGTCACCGGCGCCACCGGTGAGCTCGCCCAAGCCGTGCAGGCCCGCGTCGCGTCCACCCCGGGGCAAGCGTACTCGGTGCAGGCGCTGCTCGAGACCCGGCGCAACCTGTATGGCCTCGGGCGGTTCTCGACGGTGCAGGTCGAGCCCGACAAGGCGGCCGGCGAGATCGTCGGCCTCAAGATCTCGGTGGTCGAGAGCGCGCGCCACGAGGTCAAGCTCGGCGGCGGGTTCGGCATGGATCCGGTGACCTACGAGGTGCGGGGTCGCGCCGGCTATTCGATCGCGGGCTGGCCGTTTCCGCTCGATACGGTGACCCTGGATCTGCGGCCGGCCTACGCGGTGCTCCGCGACGGGAGCCCGCCCGAGCCGCGGGTCCGCGCGCTCGCCAAGATCGAGCGACGGGACCTGCTCTGGACGTACACCAAGACCGCGCTGGAAGCCGGCTACAACTACCTCACGGTCGAGGCGTTCACGAGCTCCGGGCCGCTCGCGCGCCTGGGCTTCGAGACGCCGCTCTGGACGCGCCGGGTGCACCTGCGGGTCGGCTGGGGCATCGAACGCACCGACTTTCTCCATATCAGCCCGCTGATCACGCCGGAGCTCCAGGCGCAGATCGGCATCGATCGCCGTGAGCGGGTCGGCGCGTACCAGCAGGCGCTGGTCGTCGATCTGCGCGACCATCCGATCGAGCCGACGCTCGGCGGGTACGGTGAACTTCGCATCGCCGAAGGGACGAAGTACGCGGGCAGCACCAACGACTATGTCTCGCTGGTGTCGGATCTGCGCGGATATGTCCCGTTGCCCGGGCGCGCTGTGCTCGCCGCGCACGCCCGGGCCGGCAAGAGCAGCGGGGATGTGCCGGCGACCGAGCGGTTCTTCGCAGGCGGCGCGTCCAGCCAGCGGGGGTTCGCCGAGCGCCGGCTCTCGCCGAGCCGGTCCGGCTGGGTCAACCGCAAGAACCAGCTGTGTGCCGAGGGCGATCCGATGGGCTGCGCGTACCACATCGTGCCGTTCGGCGGCGTCGAGATGATCGACACCAGCGCCGAGCTGCGGGTGCCGGTGATGACGGTCAAGGGGATGCCGCTCGGCGGGGCGGTGTTCCTCGATGGCGGGGACGTCCCCGAGCCGCCGGCCGAGCTCGATCTGATGAACCTGCACTGGGCGATCGGCGCCGGCCTGCGCCTGATGACGGTCGTCGGGCCGGTGCGGCTCGACGTGGCATACCGGCTCAATCGCACGGGGCCGATGGACCCCGATCCCGGCGCGCACTACGCGTACCACCTCACGATCGGCGAGGCGTTCTGATGCGGCCGGGGCGCCCTCGCTGGCGCGGCTGGCGCTGGATCAAGCGCGGCATGCTCGGCGTCGTCGCCGTGATCGTGCTCGCGGTGGTGGCGGCCATCGTGGCGGTCCACACCGGCGGGGGCCGCGAGGTCCTCCGCGCGCGGATCGAGCACCAGCTGAACACCGTGTTCACCGGCGGCGCGTCGCTCGGCCGCATCGACGGCAGTCCGTTCGGCGAGCTCACGCTCCACGACGTCGTGATCCGCGGGCCGGACCGGCGGCCGGCGATCTCGGTGAAGCGCCTGACGATCGAGCTCGGCCTCTTGCCGCTGCTGTCGCACCAGGCGCGCGTCGCCGGGATCCTCGCCGAGGACGTCGACATCGACCTCGCGCGCGACGCCAACGGCGAGCTCGCGATCAAGCACCTCCTGCGGCCGAGCCCGGCCTCGAGGTGGAGCATCGCGTTGCCCAAGGTCGCGATCCGCCGCGGGCACGTCCGGTTCGACACCGGGACGGAGGTGATGAACCTCGACGCGCTGGCGCTCGATGCCCGCGCGACGCTGCCGCACGACGGACCGCTCGACGCCGGCGCCGCGCTCACCGGCACGTGGCGCGAGCGAGCGGCCGCCGGCCTCGACCTGCGGGTCGTGCTGCACGCCGACAAGCGCGGGCTCGCGCTGCCGTCGCTGTCGGTGCGCGCCGGGGACGTCTCGCTGACCGGCGGCCACATCACGCTCGGCGCGGCGGAGGCCGGCCATGCACCGGTGATCGGCGGCACGCTGACCGTCGACGCCGGGGCGGCGGCGGTGGCCCGGCTCGTGCCCGACGTGCGGCTACCGGCGGACATCGCGGTCACGCTCAGCGCGACGCCGGTGCCGGGGCAGCGGTGGACCGACCTCGCGATCACCGGCCGGATCGGCGAGACCCCGCTGCGCATCACCGGGGCCGCGGATCTCGAGGCGAGGCAGCTGCGCGGCGAGCTGTCGACGGGCACGCTCGATGTCACGAGGCTGACCTCCGGCAGGCTCGCGGGCCACGCGGCGACGACCATCGTGTTCGACGTCCGGCCAGGGGGCCCGCGCGCGTTGCCGATCGCGACGGCGACGATCCGCGGCTGGGCGGCGGTCGCGGGGGTGCCGAGGACCACGTTCGAGATCGCCCTGCGGTCGGCCGGTGAGCGGGTGTGCGCGGTGATCGACGCGACCGGCGAAGGCGGGCAGGCCAAGCTGGGCGCCAACCTCCGCGTGCTCGGCGATCTCGTCGTGATCGAGGACGCGACGCTGCACGTCACGGCCTCGGATCCGGCGCGCGCCTCCGGCGGCAACGCCCCGGTCCATGGCGCGCTGCGCGTCGATCTGGCGGCGAGCGGCGCGCTGCGGCCGGCGCCGAGCCTGGCGATCGCGGGGACGATCGAGGGCCGCCACCTGCGCGTGATGGACCTGTCGGCGGCGTCGCTCCACGTCACGCTCGATGCGCAGCGGTTGCCCAACCGCCCGCTCGGTCACGCGCGCGTCGAGCTCGTCGATCTCGTCCGTGGCGACATGCAGCTCGGCGCGTTGACGGTCGACGCGGCCGATCGCCGCGACGGCAAGATCGCGGTCCAGGTCCGATCGCGGCCGAAGCAGGCCCCCTGGCTCATCGATGCCGATGCGCTCGTGACACCTCCCGGCGCCTTCGGCACCTTCGGCACCTTCGGCACCGCGGGCTTCCCCGGCGTGCCCGGCGCGGCGGCGGGCACGCCGGACCTCGTCGCGATCGATCTCGAGGGCCATCGCGTCCGGACCGGCGGCGGCGTGGACTGGACCGGGCACACCGGTCACCTCGAGATCAGCCCGGCGCGGATCGTGCTGCGCGATCTGGAGACCACGAGCCCGTCGGGCCACCTCGTCATCGCGGGGAGCTACGAGCGCGCGGGCCACCGCCAAGGCGATCTCGCGGCGAACCTCGACATCCGGGCGCTGGCGCTCGAGGGCGTCGCCGGCGGCGTGCACGGCAAGGTCGATACGCACGTGGCGCTCGCGCGCCGCGGTGGCGCGTGGCAGGGCGAGGTCCAGCTCGATGGCACGGGCCTCTCGATCGATCGCTCGCTCCAGCTGCTCGACGCCCACGCGGTCGCGGCGCTGCACGGCACGCAGCTCACCGTGACGGCGAACGCCTCCAGTGCCGGGCTCGGCCGCGCGACGCTCGCGCTCGATCTCGAGACCCCTCGGGTGATCACGCGCCCAGGCGCGTGGCAGCGGCTCGGCCGCGACGCGATCCGCACCGGCGAGCTGACGCTGCAGGGGGTCGACATCGGCCGCGTGGCCCAGCTCGCGGACGTCGCGGGCGAGTACGCCGGCCGGATCGAGGGAAGCCTTCAGGTTTCGGCGGCGACGATGACCGGCCATATCGCCGTTCGTGACCTGGCCGCGCCGCCGCTGCGCGGGCTCGGCGCCGTCCGCGTCGACCTCGATGTCTCGCAGGCGACGGCGAGCGAGCTCACGCCGGCGTTGACCGCGACCGCCGAGGGCATCGGCACGGTCTCGGCGCAGGCCCAGCTCGGGATTCCGGACCGGCTGTTCGATCCGGCCGCGTGGACCGCGCTCGGGCGCGCGGCGCTGCGGGGCGCGCACGTGCGCGCCGAGGACCTCATGATCGATCCGGCGCTGCTCGACCGGCTCGGCGTGCGCAGCGACGTGCGCGCTCGGGTGAGCGCCACGGCCGAGGTCGGACCGGCCGGGCGCACGGTCACGGCCTCGATCGACATCGCCGGGTTGCGCGGGGCGCCGATCGTCCAGCCCCTCGCGGTCCACCTCGCGGCGGCGAGCGACGATCGCGCGACCACGTCATCGGTGTCGATCAGGGCCGAGGACGCCGTCCTGTTCGAGGCGCAGGGCCGGCTGCCGATGGCGATCGTGCCGCTGATCGAACGCTGGCGCCGCGATCCGGCCGCCGCGCGGGCGACCCCGCTCACCGGGACCGCGACGCTGGCGGGGGCCTCCGTGCCGCGCCTCCTGGCCGTGTTCGGGCGGACCGAGGTGATCGCCGGGCTCCTCGACGGCTCGATCGAGCTCGGCGGGACGCTCGGCGCGCCGACGGTGAACGCGAACCTCGTCGCGACGGGGCTCCAGGTTCCACCGGGGCCGGGGGGCAAGCCGATCCGGACGGTCCAGCGGCTCGCGGTGACCGGTCGCTGGGATGGCCGCGCCGTGACGCTCCAGGCCGACGGCGTCGAGGCCGACGGCGGGAAGCTGCAGGTCGCGCTGGCGGTGGCTCCGGCAGCGCTGCGCACGGGGACCCTGACGATCAAGGCCACGAAGTTCGATCTGGTGCCCATCCTTGCGTTCGCGCCGGGCCCGGCGGGTGCGGCCGCCGGCCAGCTCGATGCCAACCTGACGGTCACGGGGCTCGATCTGCGCACCACGCGGATCGCGGGCGAGCTCCACCTGCTCGATGGGCGCGTGCCGATCGCGCCGGCGGTCGGCACGCTGCGCCGGGCCAAGATCGACGCGGTGATCGCCGATCACGAGATCCAGCTCCTCGTCGACGGCAAGCTGGGTACGGGCCGCATCGCCGTCACCGGCTCGGTCGCGCTCGACGGCGCGTCGCCCAATGGCGGCAAGGCGAAGATCACGTTGCGCGAGGTGTCGCCGATCGGCGCCATCGAGCCGCGCATCTCCGCCGAGATCACCGCGGCGCTGTCGCACGACCGCAACCAGTGGCACGCCGATCTCGTGGTCGATCAGGGCAGCGTCGTCATCCCCGACGATCGCGGTGAGCCGCTCAAGCCGCCGGGTGCGCCGCCCGACATGACGTTCGCCACCGGCGAGCGCCTCACGCGCCTCCCGCTGGCGCGGCAAGCACCCGCAAACCCGATCTTCCTGGTGAAGATCGACCTGCGCTCGACGCGCGTCAAGTCCGAGGAGTTCCGCGGCCTGATCCGGGGCAAGCTCGAGCTCCGCGCCGATGGTCAGGCGGTCGGCGTGTTCGGCGGGATCGAGGCCGATCGCGGCGACCTCGAGCTGTTCGGGCGCCGCTACTACGTCGAGCGGGCGGGCGTGCACTTCGACGGCTCGCTCGATCCGCTGCTCGATCTGCGCATCACTCATGATTTCTCGGAGGTCACCACGATCACCGAGGTGCACGGCCGTGCGAGCAAGCCGGAGCTCACGATGTCGAGCGATCCGGGGACCTACACGCAGGGCCAGCTGCTCGGGTTCTTGTTCGGAGGCGAACCGAGCGGCGATTCGCCGGGCGCCACGGCGACCGATCGCGTCACCGGGGCAGGCGAATCGTTGGTCGCGAACAAGATCGGCGGCTACGTCCGCAAGGCGTTGCCGATCAACATCGACGTCCTGCGCTACGAGAGCGCGTCGGCGTCGAGCAGCGCGGCGGTGACCGTCGGGACCTGGCTCACGCACGAGCTGTTCCTCGCGTATCGCCAGCACCTCGAGGCGCGCCCCGACGAGAACTCCGGGGAAGGTGAGCTTGAATACTGGCTGTCGAGGCGCGTCGTGGTCGAAGGCACCGCGGGTGATCGCGGCTACAACGGCGTCGACCTGTTGTGGCAAATGCGGTACTGACCCGGGGGAAAGCTTGCCGCGGCGGGTCCGGCGCGCCACGATAGCCCCGGGTGACTCGTTACTGGCTCGTGGGGTTGGGGGTCGCATCAGCGTGCGGTGGGCAACTCCACACGCATGAGCCTGGTGTCGACCACCTCGCCGAGATCCGGATCGAGGGCAACCATTCGATCGAGACCAGCGCGCTCGAGCCGGCGCTCGCGCTGCACGAGGTGATCCGCGACGGCGGGGCGCTCGATCCGTACCTCCTCACGGCGGATACCGAGCGGATCCGTGCGGCCTACCTCCGGCGCGGGTTTTTTGAAGCAACGGCCGGAAGCCGCGTCGAACGCCGCGACGATCACACCGAGCTCGCCGTGTTCACCATCACCGAAGGCCGGCGCGCGGCCACCAAGGTCGAGATCATCGGGTTGCCCCCCGAGGTTTCCCCGGCGCGCGCGCGGGCGGTGGTCACGCTGGCCGATGGCGCGCCGTTCGACTACGACGCCTACGATGCGGCGAAGCAGCCGCTGACCTTGCTGGTCGAGAACGCCGGCTATGCCCACGCCGAGGTGAACGGCAAGGTGGACGCCGACCCCCAGGAGGCAACCGCGACCGTGCGCTACATGGTCCTTCCGGGCGTGCGCTGCACGTTCGGTAAGATCACGATCGGCGGCAAGTTCCCGGCGTCGCTGACGGCGGCGGTCCAGGCGCGCTTGCGGTTCGCGCAAGGCGATCACTACTCGGTATCGGCCATCGAGGACACGCAGGCGGAGCTTTACGGGCTGGGCCGGTTCGCGACGGTGCAGATCGGACCGGATCTCGAGGGGGGCGGAGCTGTGGTGCCGGTCACCATCGAGCTGGCCCTGACGAATCGCCACGAGCTCCACGCCGGTGGTGGCCTGGGCTACGAGCCGCTCACCTACGAAGCGCGCCTGCGAGGCGGCGGCAGCCTCGTGCCGGCCAGGCTGCCGCTGATGACCCTGGCCGCCGATGCCCGCGTCGCGCTCACGATCCCGCATAACTTCGACCAGACGCAGATCGAGCCCAGGATCCGAGGGCTCGTCTCGCTCCAGTACCTCGATCTGTTCTGGCCGCGGCTGCGCGGCGAGGTCGAGGCGGGGGCCGACTTCCAGACCGTCGAGGCCTACACCTGGACCGGCGAGCACACGAGGCTCGGGCTCGGCGCGCCGCTCGGGGTGCGCTGGCTGCAGCTGCGCGTCGGCTGGCTGCTCGATCGCGTGACGTTCAGCGAGAACCCGCAGAGCTCGCTCGATCTATCGTGTCCGCTGGATCGTGAGACACCGGCGAAGGCGCTCGGTCTGTGTGGTGCGCAGCTGCGCGGCGCGTATCAAGCGTCCCTGGTCGCCGATCTGCGCGACAACCCGATCGAGCCGCGGCGAGGCGTCTACGTCGACCTCCGCGTCACCAAGGGCACGCGCTTCGCCGGCGGTGACCTCACCTACCTGCAGCTCACCCCCGAGCTGCGCGGGTACGTCTCGCTCGGCGGCACGGTGCTCGCCGCGCGCGCGCGTATCGGGGCGATCTTCGGCGACGTGCCGGTCACCGAGCGCTACTTCTCCGGTGGTTCGGTCGGGCAACGGGGATTCTCGGACCGCCAGCTGGCGCCGACCGTGATGACGTGCGTGGGCGGTGGTCCCTCGGCTCCGATCGGTGGCACCGGGCTGATCGAGACCGGGGTCGAGCTGCGCCGCCAGCTCGGGACGCTGTGGAGTTTCCCGGTCGGTGCAAATGTCTTCGTTGATGGCGGCGATGTCCAGTGCACGCCGGAGGCGCTCGATCTGCGGCAGCTGAACTGGGCGGTCGGCGCCGGGGGCTGGGCCAAGCTGGTCGGAGATCTCAAGTTCCGGATCGACCTCGGCTACCGCTTGAATAGTACCGAGTTGTACCCGCGGTCCACTGACCCCCACGCGTTGGCGAATATCGCCTTCCATATCGGCGTCGGGGAGGTCTACTGATGCGGAGCCTCCTGCGCTGGCTCAGGCGGCTCGTGGGCGCAACGCTCCTCCTGGTCGTCGTCGTGACCGCGATCGCGCTCGTCGCCGTGCACACGGGTTGGGGGCGCGAGCAGCTGCGCAAGCGCGCCGAGGCCGCGCTACGGGAGAAGTTCCCCGGCGGCGCACACGTGGGCGCGATTTCCGGCAGCCTGCTCGGCACGTTGACCGTGCGCGACGTCGAGATCGATGGCCTCGATCGCACGCCGCTGGCCACGGCCGGCGCGCTGCACCTCGCGGTCTCGCTGTGGCCGCTCGTGGTCGGGACCGTGCATGTCGACGAGCTCATCGTCGAGGACGTGCACGTGTTCGCGCACCTGGACGCGGTGGTGCCCGCGCCGGGACCGGCGCCCGCACCGCAGGCCGTCCCCTGGCGGATCGAGCTGCCGCACGTCGAGATCCACCATGCGACGCTCGAGGTCGAGGCCAGGGGCACGAAGCAGACGCTGGTCGACATCGATGCGATCGGCGGCGCGACCGGCGGCCCCGCCGGCCTCGCGATGTTCGGCTGGTCGCACGGGCGCTGGCAAGAACGCGCGGCCGCGCTGACCGCGACGGCGGCGGTCGTGCTCGACGGCGGTGTGCACGTGCCGGTCGCGCTGGTCATGCTCGGAGCTGCCTCGAACGGCGGGATCGCGGCGATCAGCGCGACCGACCTCGCGATCGATCCGGCGCATCCGCGCGGCACGATCGCGGTCAGCGCGCCGGCTCACCTGATCGCGACGCTGATCCCCGAGCTCGACCATGCCGGTATCGCGCCCGACCGACTCGGCGATGTCGCCGCCACGATCGAGATCACCGCGCCGGCCTCGACGACGGCGCGGGTCGAGGTCACGGCGACGGCCGGGTCGTCCAGGTTCCGGGCAGATCTGAACGGTGACCTCGCGGGGCAGACCGCGGAAGGTTCGCTCACGGTGCACGCGATCGACCTCGGGCTGGTGACGCGCGGGCAGGTGGGCGGCCGCGGCGAGCTGGTCGTGACCGGCAAGGGCCGTCGCGCCGGCGGGGTGCTCACGCTCGAGAGCTCGCAGCTCGTCGCGACCTCGCGCGCGGTGGACGTGGTCGATCAACACGTCACAGGCGACCTGGTGGCGAACGCGTCGGCGAAGGGCACGCTCGCGCCGGCGCTCGACGTCACGATCACCGGCACGACCACCAGCGCGAACATCGCGGCCGGCGAGCTCGCGATCGCGCACGTGACCGGGCCGTTCGCGATCGAGCTGGGTGCCGGCGACCCGCGCGGTGAAGCGCAGCTCGACGCGATCAGGATCCGCAGCGGCGCCACGCCGATCGGCGCGGTCCATGCCGACGTCACGACCCACGGTCATGGCACGCTCCACGTCGCGGCAACCGCCTGGCCTCCGTGGCAGGGCGTCAGGATCGCGGCGGACGCGGTGGTCGAGCCGAGCCCGCGAGTCGTCGCCAGGCTCGAGCGCATCCGCGTGACGCTGCCGAACGGGAGGATCTGGTCCGGCCGCGGCGGGTCGATCGTCGTGAACAGCGCGGACGTCACGATGCGCGACGTCCGCCTGACCGACGGGGTTGCGACCGTCGCGCTGCGCGGGACCTTGACGCGGCCGACCGGTGTCGTGACGGCGCACGTCGATGCCGACCGGTTTCTGGCCTCGGCGATCGACGCGCGGTATCGCGGCCTGGGCCACGGTGCGCTCGAGGTCAGGCGGCGCGGCGGCAGCTGGTCTGCCGACGGGACCTTCGAGGTCACCGGGGCCGCGGCCTCCCCGGAGGCCGCACCGGTCGATGGCACGGCGCACGTCACGCTCGCCGGCCGGCGTGTGACGCTCGACGCCGCTGCGACCAACCCCGAGCTCGGTCGCGTCGAGCTCGCGTTCGAGGCGGTCGCGCCGCGCGATCCGTTCGATCTGCGTGGCTGGCGCGCGCTCGATCGCGACGCCGTGCGCAACGCGACGGTCACGGCGCGCGGGGTCGCGCTGTCGGGCCTGGCGGCGGTCGCCGGATCGTCCGGGGGGCCGCGGCTGACCGGGACGATCGACGGCGCCGTCAACCTCGCGCCGGCCGCGCTGCGCGGCGGGTTCGCGGTGCGCGGCGTCGAGCTACCCGGGACGGCGCCCGGGATGGCGCCCGGGATGACGCCCAGGATGGCGCCCAGGATGGCGCCCAGGATGACGATCGATGGCGACGTCACGTTCGTCCCCCACGACGGCGATCTGGCGGCGAACGCCACCGTGCGGCTGCCCGGCCTCGCCGCCGCCGACCTAACGGCGCGGTTCACGGTGCCCGAGCGTCCGTTCGCGCCCGCGACCTGGCAGCACCGCGGTCGCGACTTCTTGAAGGAAGCCGCGGTGGATCTCGACGAGGTCACGTTCGATCCGGAGCTGCTCGCCAGGCTCGGGGTGGCGAAGCTGTTCGCAGCGCACGGCGTCGACGCGCCGTACCGCGGGCGCGCGACCGTCGAGCTGGCGCTCGGCGCCGCGGCCAGGGAAGCCAGGCTCGCGATCGACCTGCATGACGTCACCGGCGGGGCGCTGGTCGAGCCGCTCTCGTCGCACGTCGCGATCAGCGCCGGCGCGCAGGGCACCGAGCTCCAGGCAACGTTGCGGGCGCACGACGATGGCCACGACGGCGGTCACGACGGCGATCACGACCTCGGGCTCGGCGTGCTCGACGGCCGGATACCGATGACGCTCGATCGCTGGATGCTCGAACCCGCCACGGCGCTGCGTGCTCCGCTCCTGGCCGGCTGGACGCTCCCGGTGACCTCGGTGCCACGCCTGCTCGCGCTGATCGGCCGCCACGATCTGGACGGCGGTACGCTCGAGGGCAGCGCGGCGATCCGCGGCACGCTGGCGACGCCGATCGTCGAATCGGCGCGGCTCCTCGCCCACGACCTCGCGGTCCCGCAGCGGCTCGACGGACGCCCGCTGCCGGTGCTGGCCGATCTCGGCGTCACGGCGACCTGGGGCGGCGCGAGCGGAACTGTCGAGGTGATCGGCCACGAGGTGACCGGCGGGGAGCTCCACGCCATGGCGAGCGGTCGGCCCGACGCGCCGGCCGAGCTGACCGGCTGGTTCACCGCGACGCGGTTCGACCTCGCGCCGCTCGCCCTGGTGCTGTCGCGTCCGCTGGTGCCGACGGCGGGAATGGTCGATGCCAAGCTCCAGCTTCGTGCCGGCCGTCGGGTCGCCGGCACGCTGCAGGTCCAAGGGGGCATCGTGCCGATCGCCCCGGTGGTCGGTACGCTGCGCGACGCCAGCGCCAACCTCGTGATCCACGAAGCCGGCGCGGTCGCCGGGACGATCGACGGCAAGCTCGGTCGCGGGACGGTGCACCTCGAAGCCGACGTGGCCGCGGACGGCCAGACGAACGTGAAGGCCTTGCAGCTCAGCAATGTCTCGCTCGAGACCCTGTTCCGGCCGGTCGTCACGGCGGATGTCACGGCGACGCTGCGGCTGGAGGGCGGGCAGCTCCGTGGCGAGGCGGTCGTCAAGGCTGCCCACGTCAGGGCGCACGAGCATGGCGGCGCGCCACTCCTCGACGTGACCGCGCCGCCGGACCTGGTCCTCAAGGTCGCCCCCAAGGTGGTGGTCGCGGCCGAGGCGCGAGCGCCGCTGCATCCGTGGCTCAGCGTCGACGTCAAGCTTCACTCGGTCGACCTCGACGCGCCGAACGTCGTGGACAGCGTCGGCCTCAGCGTCAAGGGACACGTCAGCGACCAGGAGCTCGGCGTCCTGGTCGGCGACACCCTCGGCGTGACCGGTATCCTCAACGTCGACGATGCCGACGTCGACATCCTCGGCCGGCGCTACCACGTCGAGCCGAGCCGCCTCCAGTTCGCAGGCACGATCGATCCGGCGCTCGCGATCCACCTGACGCACCAGTTCCCGGAGCTGACGCTGAACGTCGATGTCCTCGGGCGCGCGAGCGACCCGAAGTTGCAGCTCACGAGCGACCCCGCCAGCTACACGCCCGACCAGCTGGCCGGCTTCCTGCTCGGCGGGGAGCCCGGCGGTGATCCGACGAACCAGACCGGGGAGGCGGTCAAGGGCGCCGTGACGCTGGCGCTGTCAGGCAAGCTCGGGAGGCAGATCAACAAGCTCCTCCCGGTCAAGGTCGACACGCTGTCGTGCGAGCCGGCGACCACGGCGACCAGCGCGTCGTGCACCGTCGGCAAGTGGTTGTCCCGGCGGCTGTTCCTCGCGTATCGGCCGCACCTCGAGCCCTTGCCCGACGAGAATGCGAACGAGGTGCAGGTCGAGTACCGGCTCGGATCCAAGGTCCTGATCGAGGGAACCGGCGGCGACCGCGGACATGCGGGCGCAGATCTCCTGTGGCGGCTGCGGTGGTGACATAATGCCGGCGTGAACGCGCCCGGTTTTGTGTCCTTCGTCGCGCGCCTCGTCGCGCTTGGGCTGGCCGTGGCCGCATGCGCGGGGCGCCCCCCCGAGGCCCCGGCGACCCCGGCGACCCCACCCGGCGCGGCTCCCACGGCGGCGGCGAGCGACCAGCTGCTGGCGCCCGCGCAGTTCGCCGCGATCACCGATCCCGCGCAGCGATCGCAGGCGATGTTCGTCGAGGCGAGCCGCGTCCTGACCCACGCGCGCTGCGTGAACTGCCACCCGCCCGACGACACGCCCCGGCAGGGCGAGTTGCACGCCCTGCACGATCCGCCGGTGCTGCGCGGCGCCGCCGACCACGGGATCCCGGCGCTCGGCTGCAATACCTGCCACCAGGACCGCAACGCCCAGCTCGCGCGAGTGCCGGGCGCGCCCGACTGGCACCTCGCGCCGCGTGCGATGGTCTGGCTCGGCAAGTCACCCGCCGAGATCTGCGCGCAGCTCAAGGATCCCGCCCGCAACGGCGGCCGGACGCTCGCGCAGATCCACGATCACGTCGCACACGACGGGATCGTCGCCTGGGGCTGGCAACCCGGCGCGGATCGCCGGCCGGCGCCCGGGACGCAAGCGGCGTTCGCCGAGCTCATCCAGGCATGGATCGATACCGGCGCCGCGTGCCCGAACGAGGAGGTCAAGCGATGACGAAGCTCACGGTCAATGGCGTCGCCCATGACGTCGACGCCGACGATGACATGCCGCTCCTGTGGGTCCTGCGCGACCTCGTCGGCCTCACCGGCACCAAGTACGGCTGCGGTGAGGCGCTGTGCGGCGCGTGCACCGTGCACCTCGACGGCCACGCCGTGAGGTCCTGCGTGACGCCGATGCGGCGGGCCGCCGGCCACGCGGTGACCACGATCGAGGGGCTGTCGCCGGCCGGCGACCATCCGCTGCAGCGCGCGTGGGTCGAGCTCGGCGTGCCGCAGTGCGGGTTCTGCCAGGCCGGGCAGATCATGACCGCGGCGGCGCTGCTCGCCGAGAACCCGAAGCCGACCGACGACGACATCGATCATTCGCTCGCCGGCAACATCTGCCGGTGCGGGACCTACCTCCGGATCCGCGCGGCCGTGCGCAAGGCGGCAGGCATATGACAATCGAGATCACACGGCGCGGCTTCATCGCGAGCCTCGGTGCCGCGAGCGCCGGGCTCGCGCTCGGCTGGCGGGCGCTCGGCATCGGCGAGACCGAGGCCGCCGCGGCGGCGATGCCGGCGGTGTTCGCGCCCAATCCGTTCATCCAGATCGGGGCCGACGGCATCGTCATGATCGTCTGCCACCGCGCCGAGATGGGGCAGGGGATCCGCAGCTCGCTGCCGGTGCTCATCGCCGACGAGCTGGGCGCCGATCCGGCGAAGATCCGGGTCGTCCAGGGCGACGCCGACGAGAAGTACGGCGATCAGAACACCGACGGCTCGACCAGCATCCGCAACTTCTTCGAGCCGATGCGGCAGGTCGCGGCCGTGGCGCGCGCGATGCTCGTCAGCGCCGCCGCCGATCGCTGGCACGTGCCCGCCGCGCGGCTGGTCGCCCACGACGACGCGGTCCACGATCCAAAGACCAGGAAGTCGCTGGCGTTCGGGGCGCTCGCGGCGGCCGCGGCCAGGCTGCCGGTCCCCAGGTCCGCCGAGCTGCGGCCCCAGAAGGAGCTCACCCACCTCGGCACCGAGCTGCCGCTGCGCGACGGCGCCGACTACGTCACCGGCAAGGCCGCCTACGGCGCCGATATCCGCGTGCCCGGCATGCTGACGGCGGTGATCGCGCACCCTCCGGTGGTGTTCGGCAAGGTCGGAACGCTCGACGATCGGCGCGCCAAGGCCATCCCCGGCGTGCGGCACATCGTGACGCTGCCGGTCCCCCGGCCCCCGGCCCAGGCGCAGCCGCTCGGCGGCGTCGCGGTGATCGCGGATCACACCTACGCGGCGATGCGCGGGCGCGCGGCGCTCGACATCACCTGGGACGGCGGCCCCAACGGCGACTACGACTCCGCGCGCTACACCGAGCAGCTGCTCGCGGCGGTGCGCGCTCCCGGTGAGACCGTGCGCAAGCTCGGCGACGCCGACGGCGCGCTCGCCGGCGCGGCCAAGGTCATCGAGGCCGAGTACGTCGTGCCCCACCTCGTCCACGCGCCGATGGAGCCGCCGGCCGCGCTCGCGAAGATCGACGGCGATCGCTGCGAGGTCTGGACCTGCACGCAGGATCCGCAGGACGCCCAGGAGGCCGTCGCGACGGCGCTCGGCATCCCCAAGGCCAACGTCACGATCCACGTCACGTTCCTCGGCGGCGGCTTCGGCCGCAAGTCGATCCCCGACTACGTCGTCGAGGCGGCGCTGCTCGCCAGGGCCGCGGGCGCGCCGGTCCGGGTCCAGTGGACGCGCGAGGACGAGATCCGCCACGCCTACTACCACACCCACAGCGCGCAGGCGCTCGCCGCCGGGCTCGACGGCGGCGGCAACGTGGTCGCCTGGCGCCACCGCCTCGCGTATCCGTCGATCAGCGCGACGTTTGCCCCCGACAAGACCCACCCGAGCGCCGGCGAGCTCGGCCAGGGCGTGCTCGATCTCCCGCTCGCGATCCCCAACGTCGTGGTCCAGACCGGGCCCGCGCCGCAGCACGTCCGGATCGGCTGGATGCGCTCGGTCAACAACATCCAGCAAGCGTTCGCGGTGCAATCGTTCATCGACGAACTCGCCACCGCGACCCGGCGCGACCCGCGCGACATGCTCCTGGCCGTGCTCGGGCCCAAGCGCTGCGTGACCCCCGAGGACCAGGGCGTCGACAAGCTCGGCAACTACGGCGCGCCGCTCACCAAGCACCCGATCGACGTCGCCAGGTTCCACCGCGTGATCGACCGGGTGACCCAGGCCGCCGGCTGGGACGCCGGGCGCAAGACCGGCCGGCCGCTCGGGCTCGCCGTGCACCGCAGCTTCCTCAGCTACATCGGCGTCGTCGCGCAGGTCGCCAGGGGTGCGCGCGGCGAGGTCCGCGTCGAGGAGGCCTGGATCTGCGTCGATGCCGGGACCATCGTCAACGCCGATCGCGTGCGCGCCCAGCTCGAAGGCGCGTTCCTGTTCGGCATGACCGTGGCGCTGCACGGCGCGATCACCGCCAAGCATGGCGCCATCGAGCAGCGCAACTTCCGCGACTACCCGCTCACCCGGATCGGCGAGGCGCCGCGCCGGATCCACGTCGAGCTTGTCGCCAACGAAGGCCCGCCCGGCGGCATCGGCGAGCCCGGCGTGCCCCCGGTGGCCCCGGCGATCATGAACGCCGTGTTCGCGCTCACCGGTAACCGGGTCCGGACGCTGCCGCTCGTGCGCGTCCCGGTGTGAACGCGGCGGCCTGCCTCGCCGAGGCGCTTTGCCCCACGAGCTACCGCATGAACTCCGTGCCAACTCGGGCTCCGAGCGGCGCGCCCGTTGTATTGTCCCCAGTGCACTTCATAACACTTCATTCATAAGGAGAAGACATGTCGAGACTCCGTACGATCGTTCTGACCGCTGTGATCGCGTTCCCGCTCGGCGCCGTTGCGAAGGACGCGCTCAAGGGCCACCCGAACCTCGAGAAGGCGCGCGCGGCCCTCAATGATGCTGAGAAGTTCATCACCAAGTCGCAGGAGGCCAACGAGGGGGTCTGGAAGGAAGAAGGCGGCCACGGTCAGAAGGCGAAGGAGCTGATCGGCCAGGCCAAGGAGCAGCTCAACCTCGCGGCCGAGTGGGTCAGCACCCACAAGTGATCGACAGCTGGCCGCGCGACCCGCCGGTTGGGAGTCGCAGGTCAGTGATACTCAGTGACACCCAGCGTTGGACACACGTTGATCCGGCCCGAACCAACCAATCATCCCGTCCTCCTTCGGTTCGTTCTGTGACACGCCGGCGGGCTGACCTGGCGATCACACCGGCGGCGCGGCGAGCTCACCGTCGAGCCGGCCGCCCGGCGCGGCGGTCGTGACCGTGCCGTCGGGCGCGACGAGGCACGAGCCGCCCTGGCCGGGGACGCGCACGACGCCGGGGGCCCAGTTCGCGTTCGCGATCGTCAGGCCGTGGCGCTGCGCGAGGCGCGCGAGCCGCGCGGCGCGGGTGTCGGGGCGCTCGACCCACGCGCTCGGAAACAGCAGCAGGTCGGCGGCCTCGAGCTCGCGCGCGGCGTCGCGCGGCAGGAAGTGCACGTCGTAGCAGATCGCGATCGTGACCGTGCAGCCGAGCACGTCGATCACCGGCGGCGGTGTCGGCCCGGCCGTCGCCCAGGTCTCGGGGAGCCACGGGTGGCGCTTGCGATACACGAACGCGAGCTCGCCGCGCGGGTCGAAGCAGGTCATCGCGTTGTACAGCGCCGCGCCGTCGCGCAGGACCAGCGATGCGACGAGGTGGATCCCGTGCGCCGCCGCGAGCGCCGCGCACGCCTGCGCGGTGGGACCATCGAGCGGCTCGCCGAACCGTGCCAGATCGAAGTCGCCGTCGGGCGAGACGTAGCCGTGGAGCGCGGCCTCGGGCACGAGCACCAGGTCGGTCGCCGGGCCCGCGGCGAGCCGTGCCGCGACGTCGTCGAGCACATGCGCGGGCTCGCCCCACGAGGCCGCGAGCTCGAGCACGGTGACGCGCATGCCCGAGCGTACCGCGCTTCACTCCGGTGGCAGGCGCTGGAGCGACGCGAACGCCTCGTCGACGGCGCCCTGCATGGCGAGGGCCGTCGGGTAGCGGGCCTCGCGATCCTTCGCGAGCGCGGTCTCGACGAGCATCACGACCTGAGGCGTACACCACGGCGCGCCGGGGCAGATCTCGTGGAGCCTGGGCGGCGGGACGCGGAGGTGGAGCTGCTGGACGAGATCCGGGTCGCGATCCGGAAACGGCGGTCGGCCGGTGAGCATCTCGAACAGCATGACGCCGATCGAATACAGATCGGTGCGTGCGTCGACCGAGCGGCCCAGCACTTGCTCGGGCGCCATGTAGGCCGCGGCGGGCCGTGGCTGGCTGCCGATCAGCGCGCCGGCGCCGAACTCGAGCACGACCTCGTCGATGAGCATGCTGAGCCCGAACTCGGCGACCTTGACGAGCTCCCACCCGGTCATCGCGACCAGCCAGATCTTCGACGGCTGGAAGCTGCGGTGCACCAGGCCGCCGGCGTGGGCGTGCGCAGCGGCGTCGAGGATCTGGCGCGCGATCATGAGTGCCTGTCGCGGCCCGATACCGGTGTTGATCGCCGTCGCGAGGATACGCCCGGGCACGCACTCGGTGACGAGGAACAGCTGGCTATTGTCGATGAACACGTCGAACAGCACCACCACGTTCAGGTGCGCGAGCGCGCGCAAGGAGTCGGCGATGGGCAGGTATCGCCTGGTGACCGCGTCGCCGCTGTCCTCGAGATCGCCGATCGGCGAACGCAGCACAAACCGCCGGCCGGCGTCGTCCAGGACCTCGAACAGACCGTCGGGCTCACCGCGACCCAGCGCCCCGAGCACGCGATACCGCCCGATCCGGGAACCTGGTTTCCACATCGGTTCCCCATCGTAGCTGACTTGCGCGACGGCAAACTCGACCCCGGTCGATTCCACCAGGTCCTCGGGTGGTTGTTCATCCACATATTGTCCGGAGTCGATGATCCAGCCGCCATCCGGAGGCAGATATCGCTCGAAACCATCGCGCCCGTCGCCGCGCGGAGCCCGTCGCTCGCCCAACCAGCTGCCTGGGGATCGGCGCGTCAATCCTCCGCGCCGTGCGCGGTCTTCAAGGCGTTCGCGATGTGCCGGAACAGCGCACGGGCCGCACCCGGCGGGCGGCCGGTGGCGCGCTCGCGCTGCGCGGCATCGATCAACCGCGGCAGCTCGTCTCCCGCGCCGCCCGGGAACGTCGCCGCGGCGGCCACCCCGCCTTCGAGCAGCCTCGCCCGCCACGTTTCGGCGAGGTGGAGCTCGTGCGCGTCCGTGCGGCCGGCCTGGTCGAGCCGCGCGAGCTGCCCGGCGAGCTCGGCCAGATCGAAGCGCCGGAGCTCTCCGGCGAGCGTGCGCTCGGCGCGCCGCCGCGCGACGTGGGCCGTCACGGTCCGCGCGCGCTCGATCGTCTCGCGGAGCTCCTCGTCGAGCTCCAGCTTCTTGAGCGCCGGCGCCGCCAGCTTCATCAGCGCGTTCGCCAGGCGCGCCGAGCGATCGCCGGCCTGGCGCCGCTTGCCCCGGGCGATCTGTCGGGCGGTCCGGTCGTCGTCGTTGCGGTCGGGCATCGCCGCATCATGGCCCGGGCCGGCCCGCGGCGCGACCGGGACGACCGGATCGAGGTAATCTCGTCCGCGACCCTTCCGGCATCGCCCCGCGGGGGGCGCATGCGGCCAGGCAACGGTTCGCGATGCCCTCGCGGCGGCTCAGCGGTCGCGACGCCGCCCGAGCAGGCCGCGGATCGCCGACCGCGCGCCCAGGCGCGGCAGCTGGGTCAGCGAGCGCGCCAGCGCGATCGCGAGCTGGAGCGGCGAGTCGCCGCGCGCTTCTACCATGGTGCGCTGACCGCTGATGACATCTTCCATGGCGCCGCGCGCGATCGTGCGCGAGCCGTCGCTGCGGATCTCGACGATCAGCCGCGCGACGACCGGGGGCTCGCCCGTGAGCTCACCGGGAGGGGTGTGCACAAGCTCGGGCTTGTCGCGATCATTCACCCACGCAGCTTAGTACAGTGTTGCCATGTCCGCTCCTGATCTCGCTTCGCTCCGGGACCGCATCGAGGCGGTCGATCGCAACATCATCGCGCTGCTCGCGGAGCGGCTGAAGATCGTCGAGGAGGTCGTCGACGCCAAGCTCACCACCGCCAGCCCGGTCCGCGATCGCGAGCGCGAGGACCTGCTGATGCAGCGCCTGCGGGGGCTGGCCGTCGACGCCGGCCTCGATGCCCACCAGGTCGAGCGCTTGTACCGCGTGGTGATGGACATGTCGGTCGCGCACCAGGAAGCGACCGTGCGTAACCGCAGCGACGCGCCGCTCCGGGTCGCCTACCAGGGCGTCGAGGGCAGCTACAGCCACCTCGCCGCGCAGCGCCGCTACGCCGGCCGCCCGGGGGGCGCGTGGCTCGCCGGTCACGACTCGTTTCGCGGGGCGGCCTCGGCCGTCACCTGCGGCGCCGCCGACCTCGCGCTCCTGCCGATCGAGAACACCACCGCGGGCAGCATCAACGAGACCTACGACCTCCTGGCGGCCGGCACCTTGCACATCACCGGCGAGGTCGTCTCGGCCATCGAGCACTGCTTGCTCGCGCTGCCCGGCGTCGAGCTCGCCGACCTGCGGACGGTGATCTCGCACCCGCAGGCGCTCGCCCAGTGCCACGAGCTGTTCGCGAACCACGCGCACCTCACCCCGCTCGCCGATGTCGATACCGCGGGCGCCGCGCGTCGCGTCGCCGAGGCCAACGATCGCACGCTCGCCGCGATCGCCAGCAGCGCCGCGGCCAGGCGCTACGGCCTGGCGATCGTCGCCAAGGGCATCCAGTCCGCCGCGGGGAACGCGACCCGGTTCGTCGAGATCGCGCTCAGGCCGGCGCCGATTCCCGACGGTACGCTGGTGAAGACCTCGCTCATGTTCGCGCTCGCCGATCGGCCGGGCGTGCTCGGCGAGATCCTGCAGCGGCTCGCCGCGCGCAACCTGTCGCTCACCAAGCTCGAATCGCGCCCGATCCCCGAGGTGCCGTTCACCTACCGGTTCTACGCCGACGTGCTCGGCCACGCCGCGAGCGAGCCGTTCCATGCCGCGCTCGACGACATTCGCCCGCTGACCACCGACCTTCACGTGCTCGGCACCTACCCGTCCGCGGCGTGACAAAGTTCTCGCTGGGGGCTCGCGCTCCGGTCGTGCGCGGGCGTCGTCGCCGAGGTCGCGACCGCGGTGTGACCCTCGCCGGTCCGGTCCGCTGTATAACCCCGGGCATGCGCGCAGTCCGAGTTCACGAGCTCACCGGCCCCTCTGCCCTTCGCGTCGACGAGGTCCCCGATCCCACCGTCGGCGCGGGCCAGGTCCTGATCGAGGTTCGCGCGTGCGGCGTGAACTTCCCCGACGTCCTCCTGTCGCGGGGCCTGTACCAGTTCAAGCCGAACCCGCCGTTCTCGCCGGGCGGCGAGTGCGCCGGGATCGTGCGCGCGGTCGGCGCCGGGGTGACCACCGTCGCGCCCGGCGATCGGGTCGCGGCCACCGTGGTCAACGGCGCCTACGTCGAGAAGATCTGCCTGCCCGAGGGCGTGGTCGTGAAGCTCCCCGACGCGGTCAGCTTCGAGGTCGGCGCCGCGACGCTGCTGACCTACCTGACGACCCTGCACGCGCTCGTCGACCGGGCCCAGATCGCGGCCGGCGAGAAGCTGCTCGTGCTCGGCGCCGCCGGCGGCGTCGGGACCGCCGCGTGCGAGCTCGGCGCGGTGCTCGGTGCCCGCGTGATCGCGGCGGCCTCGACCGATGACAAGCTCGCGTTCTGCCGCGAGCACGGCGCGACCGACGGCATCAACTACGCGACCGAAGATCTCAAGGACCGGCTCAAGGCGCTGACCTCGGGCAACGGCGTCGATGTCGTCTACGACCCGATCGGCGGCCCGCTCGCCGAAGCCGCGTTGCGCGGCACCGCCTGGCAAGGCCGCTACCTCGTGGTCGGCTTCGCCTCGGGGGAGATCCCGAAGATTCCGCTGAACCTCGTGCTGCTCAAGGGCTGCCAGATCGTCGGCGTGTTCTGGGGCTCGTTCGCGATGCGCAACCCGGCGCGCAACCGCCAGCACGCCACCCAGATCTTCCAGTGGGTCGCCGAAGGCAAGCTCAAGCCGGCCGTCGAGGCGGTGTTGCCGTTCGAGCGTGCCGGGGAGGCGCTCGAGCGCCTCGAGCAGCGCAAGGTCAAGGGCAAGCTGGTGCTCAGTCCAACGAGTGCCTCATGAGACGCATCATGACGTCACCCCGGAGCGGACTCGCCGGCAGCGCGGCGTAAGAACGACGCTGACGAGGGCAGGCGGCGTTGGTGCCGTGGCCGCGGGGCATGGTACGCACCGTGGTTCATGGAACGCGGCGCCGATCTCGATCGCGCGGTCGCCGTCCTTCGGGGCGGCGGACTGGTCGCGTTTCCCACCGAGACGGTCTACGGGCTCGGCGCCGACGCGGAGCGCGAGGCCGCGGTGGCGCGGATCTTCGCCGCCAAGGGCCGGCCGCGCGGCCATCCGCTGATCGTGCACCTCGCGGAAGACGCGCGGCTCGACGACTGGGCGATCGAGGTCCCCGAGGCGGCCCGCCGGCTGGCGCGGGCGGCGTGGCCGGGCCCGCTGACGCTCATCTTGCGCAAGGGGCCGCGGGTCGCCGCGGCGGTGACCGGGGGCGCCGAGACGGTCGGGCTGCGCGTGCCGGCGCATTCGATCGCGCAGGCGCTGTTGCGCGGGTTCGGGGGCGGGATCGCGGCCCCGAGCGCGAACCGGTTCGGCGCGGTGAGCCCGACGACGGCGGATCACGTGGCCGGCGATCTCGGCGACGCGGTGGACTATCTGCTCGATGGCGGCGCGTGCGAGGTCGGGGTCGAGTCGACGATCGTGGATCTGTCGCGGGGGCGACCGGTGCTGCTGCGGCCCGGCGGCCTGCCGCGCGAGCAGATCGAGCCGATCACCGGGCGGCTCGAGGCGCCGGATGCCGAGGCGCCCGCCGCACCGGGGACGCTGGCGAGCCATTATGCGCCGCGCGCGGAGGTGCTGGCCGTCTCGCCCGATGAGGTTCCAGCCGCGGTCGCCGGGGCGCGGCGGCTGGGAGCCAAGGTCGTGGTGCTCGCGCCCGCGGCGGCGTTTGCGGCGTGGCCCGAGCTGGCCGGCAATGCGTGCCAGGCGTACCGGCTGCCCGACGACGTCGCCGGGATGGCGCGCGGGCTGTATGCGGCGCTGCGGGATCTCGACGCCGCCGGGGTCGATGTGGTGATCGCCGCGTTGCCTCCCGCGGTCGGGCTGGGTGAAGCTGTCGGCGATCGCCTGCGGCGCGCCGCGGGGCCGCGAAGGGATCCGTCATGAACGTACAGGTCGGCATCATCATGGGCTCGCCCAGCGACTGGGCCACGATGAAGCACGCCGCCGACGTCCTGGCCGAGCTCGGGGTCGCGCACGAGACGCGGATCGTCTCGGCGCACCGCACACCGGACCTGCTGTTCGAGTACGCGTCGACGGCGATCGCGCGCGGGCTGCACGTGATCATCGCGGGCGCGGGCGGCGCCGCGCACCTGCCGGGCATGACGGCGGCCAAGACCCGGCTGCCGGTGCTCGGCGTGCCGGTCCAGAGCAAGACGCTCTCGGGCCTCGACTCGCTGCTCTCGATCGCGCAGATGCCGCGCGGGGTTCCGGTCGGCACGCTGGCGATCGGGGAGGCCGGGGCGCTCAACGCGGGCCTGCTGGCGGCGGCGATCGTCGCGCTGCACGATCCGGCGGTGGCCGAGCGGCTCGAGGCGTATCGCGCCCGCCAGACCGCGCGCGTGCTCGCGGAGACCGTGCCTTGATCGCCGCCCGAGGGCTGGGGCCGGGGGCAACGATCGGCGTGCTCGGCGGCGGCCAGCTCGGCCGGATGATGGCGGTGGTCGCGCGGCAGATGGGCTACCGCATCATCGTGCTCGATCCGAGCCCGCGGTGCCCGACGGCGCAGGTGTCCGATGGGGTTGTCGTGGGGGCGCTCGACGATGTCGAGGCGGCCAAGCACCTCGCAGGTCAGGTCGACGTGATCACCCTCGATACCGAGCACGTCCCCGCGGACGTCTTGCGCGTGGTCGAGGCGATCGCGCCGGTGCGCCCGAACGCGGCGGTGCTGCGCACGATCCAGGATCGGCTGGTCCAGAAGCAGTTCCTGGATCGGATCGGCTTGCCCCAGGCGGCGTGGGCGCCGGCCGATGACGTGCACGCGGCGCTCGCGAAGGTCGGGCGCCCGGCGATCCTGAAGGTGCGGCGCGCCGGCTACGACGGCAAGGGCCAGGTGCGGATCGCCCCGAGCGACGATCCCGAGGTCTTGCTCGGCAGGTTGCGCGGTGAGCCGGCGGTCGCCGAGGAGGTCGTCGCGTTCACCCGCGAGATCTCCGTGATCCTGGCGCGCGGGCTGGACGGGCAGATCCAGATCTATCCGGTCGCCGAGAACGTGCATCGCAACCATATCCTGCACACCACGCGCGCCCCGGCGCCGATGCCCGACGCCCGGCGCCGGCAGGCCGAGGCGATGGCGGTCTCGGTGGCCGAGGCGCTGGAACATGTCGGGGTGATGGCCGTCGAGATGTTCGAGCTCGCCGATGGCCGGCTGCTGGTCAACGAGATCGCGCCGCGCACCCATAATAGTGGCCATTACACGTATGGGGCCTCTGCCACCTCGCAGTTCGAGCAGCACATCCGGGCCGTCTGTGGAGTCCCGCTGGGCGATCCCCGCCTGTTGACCGGGGCCGTCATGGTGAACCTGATCGGCGATCTGTGGGGCGCCGGGAACGCGGGAAGCCCGGGGGAGCAGGGTGGCCAAGCTGGCCAGGGGACCCAGCGAGCCCAGCGAGCCCTCGTGCCGCCCGCCTGGGGCGAGATCCTGGCCCGGCCCGAGGCGCGGCTTCACCTGTACGGTAAGGATGCGCCGACCCCGGGGCGGAAGATGGGGCACGTCCTGCTCCTCGACGACGACACCGAGCGCGCGCTGGTAACGGCGGAGTCGCTGATCGCGACCTTGCGCTCGCGCTCATGATACGTTCGCGGCCTCGGGAATGGCGACCTTGGTGTATTCCGACGTCGATGGTGTCGATCGGTCGTTTGCATTAGGGGCCGAGCCGGTCATGGTCGGGCGCGGCGCGGAGTGCGCGATCCGCAGCGAGGATCCCCGCGTCTCGCGCGTGCACGCCCGGTTCTTCGTCGAGCAGGGCGCGCTGTGGGTCGAGGATCTCGGCAGCGCCAACGGGATCTTCGTCGGCCCGAACAAGGTGTCGCGGGCGCCGGTGCCCACCGGCGAGATCATCCTCGTCGGGAGCTTGCTGATCCGCCTCCTGCCGGCGAGCGGGACGCTGCCGCCGCCGAACGGCCTGCACGGCACGCTGGCGTCGTGGCTCGACATGGAGCGCAAGACCCGCGCGGCCGTGGAGGAGGAGCGCGACGCGTTCGCCCGCCGGGTCGGCGAGATCCACCAGCAGCTCGCCGCGGCGACGGCGGCGGGTGCGGGGGAGTCGGCCGCGCCCGAGGTGGTGCGCCAGCGCGACGAGGCCGAGGCGCGGGCCGCCGCCCTCGAGCGTGCGCTCGGCGCGATCCAGGACGAGCTCGCGGTCGCGCGCGACAAGATCACCGAGCTCCGGGCCGAGGTCGTCGAGCGGGCCGACTGGTCGACCCATGACACCCGCGAGACGGCGCCCAAGATCGGCACCGAGGTCGCGCGGCTGCAGGGGGCGCTCGACGAAGCGGAGCGGGCGCGGTCGATCGCGGAGCACGCGCACGGCGAGGCGATGCGCGAGGCCCAGGGCATGCGCGACGAGCTGGTCGCCGGAAACAAGGCCCACGCGACCGAGCTCGAGGCGCTGCGGGTCGAGCTCGGCAAGGCGCGCGAGGCGAAGCTGATCGCGGAGACCACGGCGGGGGTGGCGGTCGCCGAGAAGCTCGCCGAGGCCGATCTCGTGATCTCGACGCTCCGGCGCGAGGTCGCCGACCTGCGCGGATCGCGCGACAAGGCCCAGGCCGGCCCCGACGCGCGGTTCCAGGAGCTGACCGAGCGCGTCGCGACGATCACCGCCCGCGCCGAGAAGGCCGAGAAGGACCTCGCGGCGGCGCAGATCCGCGCCCAGGGCAGCGAGCGCAACCTGTCGGGAGCCAGCGCGGTGGCGGCCAAGGCCGAGGCGCGCGCGGCCAGGCTCGAGCAGCAGGTCGGCGAGGCGGAGGCCAAGCTCAAGACCGCGGAGGTCGCGCTCGGCACGGCCCGCGAGCGGATCGCCGCGCTCGAGACGCGCGCCGGGGCGGCCGATGCCCCGCTGGCGGCCGCCGAGGCGCGCGCGGCCAAGCTCGCGGCCGAGCTCGCCGAGATGACGAGCCAGTTCGAGACCCGGCGCGACCGCCTGGTCGAGCTCGAGGCCGCGGCGGCGGCGGCCCAGAGCGGCGCGAAGGATGCCGATGGCAAGGTCACCGCGGCGAAGGCCGCCGCGGCCGAGCAAGCCGGCAAGCTCGCCGAGGCCGAGAAGCGCATCGCCCAGCTGTCGCGCAAGCTCGACGAGCTCGCCAAGGCGGAGGCGGCGATCGCGGGCGCGACCAAGGCGCGCGACGAGGCCGCGGCCAAGGCCGCCACCGCCGAGCAGGCCGCGCGCGATGCCGAGCGACGGGCCGACGACGCCGAGAAGCGGGCGAGCGCCGCCGATACGATGGCCAAGGCGATGGCGAAGGACGTCGCCGAGGCGTTGCGCCGCGCCGCCGAGGCCGACAGCCGGGCGCGCGGGGTCGGCCGCGATCTCGCCGAGGCGGTGCGCCGCGCGGAGCAAGCCGAGGCGCGCACGAGCGCCGGCGCGGCCTCGGTGCGCGAGATCGAGACGCGCGCGACCACGGCCGAGGCGCGGGTGGCCGAGCTGGAGGAGTCGCTCGCCCAGGCCGCCGAGCGTGCGTCCACGGAGCGTGATCAACGGCTCGCCGAGACCCAGAAGGAGCTCGGCGAAAAGCTCGCCCAGGCCGTTCGCGAGCTCGCCGCCGAACGTTCGACGTCGCTCGCCCTCGTCGATCGCAAGACCGCGCTCGAGCGCGAGCTCGCCGAGATCCGCGCCCAGCTGCCCGCGCTCGTCGCGCGCGCCGAGGCGGCGGAGCACAAGGCGTCCGAGGCCCTGGGCCAGCTCGAGGCGGTGCAGGAGCGCGTCGACGATCTCGAGAGCGGGCTCGCCGTGGCCGAGACCGCGGGCCAGGCCAGCCTCGCCGAGGCGCGCGAGGCCCTGCGCACCGAACAGGCCGCGGCCGCCCAGGCGCGCAGCGCCGCGGACCAGGCGAACGAGCTCGCCTCGCAGGTGCGGTCGCGGCTGGCCGAGCTCGAGGGCCAGCTGCGCGAGCGCGACCACGCGTGCGCCGCCGCCGAGACCGCGCTCGGCGAGGCCCGCGCGCACATCACCCTGCTCGAGCACGCCGCCGCGGAGCACGCCGGGACCTCGGACGCCGAGCGCGACCGGCTGGCCGACGCGCTCGCCCGGGCCAGCGACGCGGATCGCAAGATCGACGCGTTGACCGCGCGGGCCGAGGCCGCGGATCTCGCGATCGGCCGCGCGGGGGCGCTGCAGCGCCAGCTCGACGAGGCGCTGACCCGGCTCGCGTGGCTCGAGCGCGAGCAAGCGGCGCGCGGCCGCGAGGTCCGCCCGCCGGCCGAGCAATCCGAGGCGGTCGTGGCCGATCGCGTCGCCGCCGCCGAGGCCCGCGCGCAGGAAGCGGAAGGCCGCGCGCGCGCCGCCGAGGCGCGCGCCACCGACGCCGAACACCGCGCCGAGCTCGCCGGCGAGGCGGAGGCCCGCGCGCGCGACGCCGAGGGCCGCGCCCACGACGCCGAGGGCCGCGCTCACGACGCCGAGGGCCGCGTGCAAGACGCCGAAGGCCGCGCGCAGGAGGCCCAAGGCCGCGCGCACACCGCCGAGGCGCGGATCGCCGAGGCCGAGGCGCGGATCGCCGAGGCCGAGCACCGCGCCGAGCTCGCGACCGCCCACGGCGAGGAGCTCGCCGGCGAGCTCGCCGAGCTCCAGCACCGCGCGGCGCGGGCCGACGAAGCCAGCCGCGCGCTCGCCGAGGCGGAGCGCCGGATCGCGTCGGCCGAACAGCGGGTCACCGCCGCCGAACAACGCAGCCAGGCCGCCGAGCAGCGCGCGCAGGCCGCCGAGGGCAACGCCCAGGCGCAGGCGCGGCAGCTCGCCGAGCTGTCGCGCGCGCAGGCGCAGCCGGGCGATGGGAACACCCAGGCGCTGACGCGGCAGCTCGCCGAGATGCAGGGCAAGATCATCGCGCTCGAGCGCGAGGTCGCGACGGCCGACAACGTGCGATCGTTCGCGGCCGAGACCGAGCGCGAGATCGCCCAGCTCCAGCGCGAGCTGCGCGACACCCGCGCCAAGCTGACGCAGATCACCCTCGAGCGCGATCGGCTCGAGTCCGAGGTTCGCGACTCGCGCGGCGATACCGATACGACGAACCGGCGCGCCCCGGCCAAGGGGACGTTCGATCCGGAGGTCACGACCCAGGCCGACATGGCCAGGTACGGGGCGCTGATCGCCAAGAGCGCCGAGCTCGAGCAGAAGCTGCAACGCCTCGAGCGCGACGACGCCGAGCTGCGCAAACAACTCGCCGAGGCCGAGGAGCGGATCCGGATCGCCGCGATCGACCTCGCCGAGGAGGACGACGACAAGACCCGGACCGGCAGCCACCTGCCGATCGCCGAGCTCGCCGAGCACGTCACCACGCTCGAGGAGTCGATCAACTCGCTGCGCGCGAACATGCGGGCCGCCAGCGACGAGACCGCGATGATGGATCCCTCGGAGTCGGTCAGCACGATCTCGAGCGCGGTCAGCGAGGCCGCCGAGCACGTCGAGGTCGCGCGCACGGCGATCCGCGCGCTCGCAGCGTCGATCGGGATGAGCTAAGGCCTCGGTCCCGCGATCGACTGGCGGGTGACGGATCAAGCGCTGTCGACGCGCGCGTCAGCCCGAACGCGCGCTGGATCTCGGGCGCTCCCATGGTGGGCGCACCGGCGGCCAGCGCGGGTGCCGGAGCCCCGACTGCCGCACATGGACGTACACGTGCGCTTGCTGGCTGGGTCGCCGGTTCGGCGACCGCGGCAGGGCCAGCGTGAAAATTCGCCGTGGGCTGGCGATTTTGTGTCGGATTTCGCGCGCGGCGACGCCCGTGAAGGGCATGAGGATCGCGCTCCTGTCATTTGCCACTTCCGGCCGGAGGGCCGCTCGCCGGGATGGGCCAGGCACGGCCGATGGTGGTGGTCTCGCTTGCGCGTCACGCGGCGAAGCATGGGAGGACCGATGACCCGCGCGAGCTTGTCATTTTGTACGGCAGGCCAGGTTCGGCTGTGCTGTCCCTGGGCCGCCATCGACGAGACGCGTCCTCTCGAGGCGTCGCCACCGTTCGAGGCGTGGGCGAGCGAGTACACCGCCGCGCAAGATCACCCTGGCGAGGAGCGCCGGCTGCTCGAGCTGGGGTGTGCGATCGGGGCGTGGCTCGAGGGCACCCAGGCCTGGCTCACGCGCCTCCTGAAGTCGGCGCCCCCGCCGCTCATCCTCGAGATCGAGACCTCGGGCCGAGCCGGCGTGCCCGGCGTGTCCGGCGTGCGGGACGCGATCGAACATGCCGCGCTCGACGCCCCCTGGGAGCTGATCGCCCAGGCCGGGATCGGGCACCTGGCGCTCCACGATTACGTCCGGCTGTCGCCGGTGCGCCGCCTCGATCTCCCCGGCGGCGTTCGACCGCGGCCGCGCGGCCGGCTGTCGGTGCTGTTCATGGCGGCCCAGCCGCGCGACGTCACGACGCTCGACTTCGAACACGAGGAGGCGCAGCTCACCGCCGAGGTCGGCAAGCTGGGGCCCGATCCATTCGATCTGTTCGTCGAGGAGACCGGCACCCTCGACGGCCTGGCGGCCACCGCGCAGCGCGCCGCCGCGTGGACGGCAGGCGCCGATCCGGCGGGTCCGATCGACGTGATCCACGTCAGCTGTCACGGCGCCGGCGGTGACCGGCCCGGCTTGCTCCTCGAGGACGAGGTTGGTGATCGTGTCACGACCACCAGCACGCAGCTGGCCCACGCCCTCGCCGCGAACGCGCCCGCCCTCGCGTTCGTGGCCGCGTGCACGACCGCCGAGGACGCCGCGGTCAGCCGGTCGATCGCCGCCGAGCTGTGCATGGGCGGCTGGCCGGCCGCGCTCGGCTGGTCCGGGGCCGTCGATGACGGCGACGCCGCCTGGCTCGCCGCGCGGCTGTACCACAAGCTCGCGCAGCGCGCGCCGCTCACCGACGCGCTCGCGTGGTGCCGCCGCGACGCGAGCGTGCCCGGCCGGCCGCCGCGCCGGGTCTGGCACCAGGCGCGCCTGTTCCTCGGCCGGTCCGGCGGCGGTCCGATCGCCGGCGGGTTCGCGGCGCGCCGCCCCGCGCGTCCCGGAGAGCGCGCGTACCTCGATCGGGCCGCCCGCGTGCCGGTGGCTCGCGATGACGAGTTCGTCGGCCGCCGCCGTGCGCTCCAGCGCGTGCTCGCCGCGCTGCGGGGTGACGCGGCCGCCGGCGCCGTCATTCATGGGGCCAGCCAGCTCGGTAAGTCGAGCCTCGCCGCGCAGGTGAGTCACCACCGTCGCGACCTGCAGACCGTCGTCATCGCCAGGAACCACGACGCCGGCGCGATCCTCGCCGCGATCGCGAGCCAGGCCGCGCCGGACGCCGGCGAGTTCCTCGCGCGCCATCGCCGGCCCGGAGCATGGGACGCACCGGCGTTCGGCCGCGCCCTGCGCGAGCTGCTCGAGGGTCCGTGCAGCACCGCGGAGGCCGGCGCGATCCTGCTCGTGCTCGACGGCCTCGAGCAGGTGCTGGTCCCGCCGTGTGCACCGGCGACCCACGCGCCGGTGCGCCACGAGCTCGCCGCCACCATCGGTTCCCTGATCGACGCGTTCCGGGGGGCCCGGACCGCGTCACGGCTCCTGTTCACCAGCCGCCACCGCTTCGTCGTGCTCGACGAGCACGACCTCGATCTGACCCGCCACCTCTGGCACGAGCCGCTGGGCGTCCTGTCGTCCGTCGATCTGGCCAAGCGCGTGCGCGCCAGCCTCGGTGGCGGTGGTGCCCTTGGCCGCGCCGTGGTCGCGGAGCGCGCCGCACACCACCGTGCCGCGCTCGAGCTGTGTCAAGGCAACCCCGGCCTGCTGCAGGTCTTGCTCGCGATCATCAACCGCGCGCCGGAGCGCTGGCCGTCTCTCTGTAGCGAGCTGCGCGCCTACGCCGAGGCCACGATGCCGGGGCTGCACGGGCGGCAGGAAGAGCTCGTGGCGGCGATGGCGCGCGTGGCCCTGGCGCGCCTGGCCGGCGAGCTGGATCCGGACGAGCGCGACCTCGTGCGGCTGCTCCCCGCGTTCGAGACCCACACCTGCCACGAGCGCGGTTGCCGGTCTCCGATGCCCTGCGGATCCTGAGCGCAGCGGCGCCGCCCGGCCGTGTCGCTGTTCCAGCGGCTACTCGGGCCTGGCGGTGTGGTCGCGGAGGAACGCGAGGCTCTTGGGCACTCGCGCGGACCAGAACGCGAAGTCGTGCTTGCCGGGGCCGAGGAAGAACTCGTGCGCGACGTGCCTGGCGGTCAGCGCCTCGTGGACGTACTGCACGTTGTCCTGGAGGGCGAAGTCGTCCTCGCTGCCGCAGTCGAAGTACAGCGCGACCTTGCCGGGGGGAAGCTTGGCCGCGAGCTCGACGACGTCGTGGGCCTTCCATGTCGCGAGGTCGGGGCCGAGCAGGCCGCGGACCCAGGAGCCGATCGGCTCCACCGCGGCGCCCCAGCTCGCGACGTCGGTGAGGAGCTCGGTCTTGCCGGGCGCGAACGGGCGCGGCCCGCGGTAGAGCATCGCGATCGCGCCGGAGTGGCTGGCGGCGGCGGCGAACTCGTCCTGGTGGCGCAGCGCGAGCTCCATCGCGCCGAACCCACCCATCGAGAGCCCGGCGATCGCGCGGCCGTCGCGGCGCGCGATCGTATGGTAGTGAGCGTCGACCCAGCCGACCAGATCCTTGGCGAGGTAGGTCTCGTAGTTGCGGGCGCGGACACAGGTCGTCTCGTGGGACTCTTGCGCCGGGTTGAACAGCCCGGTGCCGTCCTTCATGCACCGGTCGTAGTCGACCTTGCTCGGCGAGTCGACGTAGAAGCCGTCGTCGCCGTCGGGCATGACGACGATCGCGTCGAGCAGGAGCCCGTCGGCGGCGGCGTCGAGCTGGCCGTGCTTGACCCAGTTGGTCTCGTTGCCGCCCAGGCCGTGCAGGTAATAGAACACCGGCCAGTGCTTCGCCGACTGCGCGTCGTAGCCGCGCGGCAGGTAGATCACGACGTCCTTGTCGACGCCGAGCGCGTCGCTGTGAAAGTGCTCGGTGACGACATGGCTTCCGGCCGGGGCGGCCGCGGCCATGGTGCCGGACCTGGCCGCCTCGCCGGCCGGAGCCTTGCCAGAACAGGCAACGGCACACGTCATGATGCTACTGGCGACGAAGGACAGGAAGACGCGATGGTTCATGGCAGCACCGGGAGCATCGCGACGGCCTGGATCGTCGACGAGCGGAACGAGAGGACGAGCTTGACCAGGTGCTCGGTGGCCGCGGCCACGGTGGGATCGAGGGCGGCGAGCTCGCTGATCGCGGTGAGCGCGGCGCTCGCAGCATCGGACGACAGCCCGAACGGCGCATGAACCTGACCTATGCCGGCGAGCACGTCGTGCAGGGTCGGGGACGGCGGGTAGATCTCGAGGGCCGTCGTGGCATCGACCTTCGCCAGGCGGCGCGCCTCGGCGAGCGCGGCGTCGAACCCGCCGAGCTCGTCGACCAGCCCGCGCGCCTTGGCCGCCTCGCCGGTCCATACCCGACCTTCGGCGATCTTCTGCACGTCCTCGGGCTTCATGTGGCGGCCGTCCGCCACGCGACCGACGAACACGCGGTAGACCTCCTCCATCGAGTTCCGGATCGCGCCGCGTTCGTCCTCGGTCCACGGCCCCAGGCTCGCCTCCATCGTCGCCCGCTTGCCGCGACCCATCGGGAACGTGTTGACGCCGATCCTGGCGAGCGCGTCGCGCGGGGCGAGCTTGCCGCCGACCACGCCGATCGAGCCGGTCAGCGTGTCGGCGAGCGCGAAGATCTTGGTCGCGCCGCTCGCGATGTAGTAGCCGCCGCTCGCCGCGACGTCGCTCATCGAGACGATCACCGGCTTTCTGGCGGCCAGCTCGGCGACCGCGCGCCAGATCAGCTCGGAGGCCTGGGCGCTGCCGCCGCCCGAGTCGATCCGCAAGACCACCGCCTTCACGGTGTCGTCGGTGGTGAGCGTGCGCAGCGCCGGGACGAGCGTGTGCGACGCGATCTGCCCGCGCGCGCCGAGCACGCCGTCGCCGCTGCCGTCGACGATGTCGCCGAGCGCGTAGACCACGGCGACGTGGTTGCCGGCGGGCCTGTCGGGTGGCATCGCGCCGAGGAACCGCGACAGCTTCATCACCATCGCGAGCCGGTCGGACCTGTCGGGATCGAGCTCGAGCTTGGTCCACGGCGCGGCCTTGCGGACGTCATCGGCGAACGCCTCGAACGCGCCGACGTCATCGACGAGCCTCGCGGCCTTCGCTTGATCCGACGGAAACAGCGCGGTGTCGATCAGGCCCTTGACCGTCGCCGGGGGCAGCTGGCGATCCGCCGCGATCACCTCGACCATCGTCTGGTAGCGGCGATCGAGGATCGCGCCGAGCGTCTCCTCCATCTCGCGGGACGGCGCGTCGCGCACCAGCGGCTCGGCGGCGCCCTTGTACGCCCCGACGTGGAGGAAGTCGGCCTGGATGCCCAGCTTGTCGAGCAGGGGCTTGATGTGGACCGGCATCGCGGCGGGGCCGGTGAGCGTGACCGCGCCGAGCGGCGCGAGCCCGATCCGGTCGCATGCGGCGAGCACGAGGTAGGCCGCGTTGCTCGCGTTCTCGGCGTGACAGGCGAGGCGCTTGCCGGCCTTGCGCACGTCGGCAAGCGCGGCGCGCAGCTCGACGAGGTCAGGCACGCTGATCTCGAGCCCGGCGACCCGGACGACCAGCCCGGTCAACTTGTCGTCGCCCGCGAGCTCGCGCAGGCGCTGGGTCAGCGCGCGCAGCTCGACGCCGTGGCCGCCCGACAGCGACAAGGCCTGGCGCTCGACGATCGCACCGCCGAGGCTGAGCATGCCCCAGTGCGGCTTGGCCTCGTCGAAGTCCGGCGATCGGGTGGGCGCTTCGTAAGGCCCGGGCCTGGACAGGTTCTCGGCGATCTTGGCGAGCGTGCCCTTGAGATCGAAGCCGGCGCTATCGGAGAGGTCGCCACCCCTGGACGTGGCCGGTCCAGTCGACCACGGATCGCCGCCCGCCGGGCGCGTCGTTCCCGCTGGGCCCGCTGGGCTGGGACCTCCGGCCGCGCGATCGGGGGGCGCCGCATGATCGGCGCACGACGCGAGCAACAGCGCGCAACACAGGTGTCGGGCACGCAGCATGCCCGTTCATAGCACGCTCAACCGGAGCCCGAGCCGGCGCCTGACGCCTCGGGGGGCGTCGGTGAAGGGGAGGGAGGCGCGGGGGCCGGCGTGGGGGCCGGTGGTGGCGGTGCCGTCGAGCCGGTACCGCTGCTTGGCCCCGGTGCAGCGGAGCTCACGCCGAGCTGCTCGAGCTGCTTCTTGGCCGCGACGCTGTTGGGATGGACATCGAGGCACGCCTTGTACGCCTCGATCGCCTGGTCCTTGAGACCTTGCTGGCGATAGGCATCGGCGATGCCGAGCAGCGCCGGCTCGTACTTCGACGAGACAGTTAGCGCCGCCCGGAACTCCGAGTGCGCGCTCGCGAACAGCTTCGCGTCGATGTAGCAGTAGCCCATGCCGGTCAGCGCCTCGACGCTCTGGGGCTTTTGCTGGAGCGCCTTGCTGTAGAGCTCGAGCGCCTTGCTGCAGTTCGTCTCGGCGAGCGCGTCGGCGCGCTTGAGCAGGCGCTCGAACGACTCGCCCCCGCCGGCCTCTGGCCCCGGTCCTGATCCCGGTCCCGGACTCGGTCCGCCCGGGTTCGGCCGGGTGGCGTTGGTGTTGCTGCCGTCTTCGGGTGGGAGCGGATCGGACTTGGCGACCAGCGTCTCGAGCTTGCCGGCCAGGGCCTTCGCGCCGGCGTGCGCGGGTTGGGCGGCGAGGATGGTCTCGACCAGCGGCCTGGCCTCGGCCGCCTTGTTCTGCGCGGCGAGCACGAGCGCGAGATGGAACCGCGCGCGCACGTCGCCGGAGGTCTCGAGCTTGCCGTCGCCCTGATCGATCGCGGTGAACGCGGCCCGCGCGTCGTCGAGCTTGCCGCCCTGCACCAGGACCAGGGCGTCGGCGAGCGCGAGATCGCGCGCGAGATCCTTGCGGTCCTGCTCCGGCCTGGCGCGCGCGGCCTCGAGGTAGCGCTGGCCCTCGCGCGCCGGCTTGCCCTGGAGCCGCAGCACCTCGGCCATCGCGAGGTTGGCGCCGACATCATCGCCCGCGATCTTGAGCGCGCGCTGCGCCGCGGTCGCCGCATCGAGTACGAGCTGCTTGGCTTCCTTGCGCAGCGAATCGGCGGCCGCCTTGTCCGCGGTCACCGACGCGCGATCCTGGAGATCCTGGGCGAGCTGGGCGATCAGGTGCGCGCGCAGCGCTTGCGCCGGCGCCTCGGGCTTGCCATCGAGCGCCTGGATCGCGGTGCGCAGCCGCGGCTCGACATCGGCGGCGAGCTCGCCGCGCACTGCGTCGAGCGGCGACCCGGCAGGCGCCGTCACCGCAGCGTCGATCACCGGCGCGGCGTCCGGCGCGGCGTCCGGCGTCACCGTGGCGAGCGCGCCGGCGTCCTGGCCCGGCACGAACGTGTGCTCGGCCGGGGCCTTGCGGATCACGAACACGTAGACCGCGGCCGCCGCGGCGCCCATCACGAACAGCGCCATGACGAGCACCAGCATGCCGACGCGAGAACCGCGGCGCGCCGGCAGGACCCCGTCGTCCTCGTCGAGCACGCGGACCTTGGCGGTGCGATCGAACGTGGCGTCGTCCCCGGGCGCCATCCGCACCCGGCCGGCGAACGCCGGTTCGTCGGGGATCGCGGCGAGCTTGCCGACAAACGGCCCCGACGCCGGCAGCCCCGACGCTTCCGGCGGCACGCCATCGGTCGCCCACATCGCGGTGGCGCGGTTGCCCTGCGGCGGTGGAATCGGGGGCGGAGTCGGCGCGGCTTGCCGCTTCGGCGGCGGGGGCGGTGGCGTGGTCCGCGGGCGGCGCACCGGAGCCTGGGGAGGTGCGGCCGCCGGGGTGGGGGAAAGTGCAGCCGCCGGGGTGGGGGGCGGCGCGGCGGCCGATCCCATCGAGGGCGTGCGGACGACACTACGCGGTGGCACCGGCGGTGGCGTGGGCACCCCTGTGCGGGCTTGAAAGGCTCGCGTCGTGCGAGCCTCGGGGAGATCGTCGTCGTCGTCGTCGGGCAGGATGGTGCCGCCGGCGGCCTGTGGCGCCGTGCCGTGCCCGGGGATCGCGGCGGCGCTGTACCCGGGGATCGTGCCGGGCACCTCCTTGACAGGTGCCGCCGGCGCCGGGCGGCTCGCCGGCCGGGTGCGCTCGCGGTTCGCGCGCGCCTCATCGGCGATCGTGAAGTACTGGCCGAGATCGACGATATCGCCGAGCCGCTTCCAGGTCTTTCCGGTCCGCGAGATCAGCGACTCGCGGGTCACCACGCTGCTGATGATCCACTGCTGCAGCGTCGCGAGCTCGCGGCAGCTCTTCTGCTCGCCGTTCTCGAGCCGGATCAGCCACTGGCGATCGACCGTCGTCGGGGCGTCCTCGGCGTGCTGGCGGGCGTCGTCCTCGAACAGCGATTCTCCCCGCGCCTTACCCATCGCGCCGGCCGCGCCGGGCGGCGGTCCGCCGAGCGGCTGCCGCGAGCTATTCGCGCGCCGGCGCGTGATCTCGTTGCCGTCGCGCGACAACGGTGGGGCGCCCGCGGCGATCGGCGGTGTGCCGACGTTGGTGATCGTCCGCTTGCGGATCTTGAACATGTGGCCGCAGTTGGTGCACTTGACAGTGACGCCACCGGGCTTCAGACGGGATTCGTCGAGCTCGTACTCGGTCTGGCACTTCTCGCAGCGAACGTCCATGGCCTAAACAGGTCGATGTCGATGTCGAACCACGCAAGTGCGTGTCTTGGTTTGCGAACGTAGCACGGCGATGTGGCGCGTGCATCTTGTGCACCCCCGGGCGATCGACGAATCTCGACGCATGAGTGACGCTCGGGAGCGTGCCGCGGAGCGCGTCCGTGTCGACGCCTTCGTCAAGGTGCACGGCGCGGATGGCCAGGAGCTCGTGTTCCGCACCCGCGATCTGTCGAACCAGGGGCTGTTTCTCTACACCAAGGTCGCCCGGGTCTATCCGTTCAAGGTCGGCTCGACGCTCGAGCTCGAGCTGTACGATTTCGATCAGCAGGTCACGTGCAAGGTGGTGGTCGTGCGCGTGGTCGATCCGGGCAGCCCCGAAAACGCGACGTTTCCGAGCGGGTTCGGGGTGCGGATCGTCGAGTGCGACGAAGCGTCGCGCCGCGCGCTGGCCGGGATGATCGAGCGGATCAAGGCCGGCGAAGTGTACTGAGGCCGCCCGAAGCTCACGGCCGGCGAGCTCAGTGCGCCTCGTCGGCGTTGACTTCCTCGACGGTGGCGAGGATGTCCTTGACGTCGATCAGCCGGAGCCGGTCGTCCCACGGCACGCGGACGCCGGCTTCCTTGCGGAACAGGACGTGGGCACCGTGCGGCACGCCGGAGACGTTCTCGGTGACCTCGCTCGTGGTCGGCCGATCACGCGCGACCTCGATCACCTTGCCGTAGAACGCCTCGTCCTGGGCTTCCTTGGCGCCGGCCGGCAGGTAGAGCCCCGAGTCGGTTCGTTCCTCGATCCGGACCACCTGGACGAGGACACGCATCCCGAGCGGCAGGATCAGGCGATGCGCCGGCAGCTTGCGGTCAGAGGTCGCGCTCGAAGACAACTGCGCCACTCTGCTCCAGGCAGCGTAGCTTGGTCAAGCCGGCGCCGTGCAGCAACGGCTTCTTGCCCTCGATCAATGGTCGCATCGCCGGGTCGGCGCACGAGCCGGACCGCACGTCGATGCGCTGGCCGGTGATCACGACGCGACCCCACAGGCGCTGGCGGCGCAGGGTGTCCTCGAGATCGGCCGAGGCGGCGGCCAGGTCCTGGCCGGCCGCCTCGGGGGCAGAGCTGGGCGCCGGCGCGGCCGCGGGCTGCGGGGCGCGGGGCGGGGTGGGGGTGGCGGCCGCGATCGACGGAGGGAGCGGCGGCAGCGCGGCCCCGGTGGGCTGGCTGCCGCGCCCGAGGCCGAACACCAGGATGATCGCGGCGGCCACGCCGAGCGCGGCGATCACGGCGGCGATCGGAAAGCCCTTGCGCTCGACGGTCGTGCCCCCCGGGTCGGCCGCCACGCGCCTCATGCCCGCTCGAGGTGACAGGCCCGCGTGACACTTCGGGCACCTGACATAGCCAGGGACCACGGCGACCCCACACGCCGGGCAGACCGAGCTCATGCCGGCGCCATCCTCGCGCTACGCCCCTCGCGACGGTCTGCGGCGCCGCAGCAGCAGGAGCACCGACCCGGCCAGGAGGAAGCTTGCCTCGGGTCGGGTCGACGTGTTGCAAGCACATCCGGCGCCGTGCAGCGGGACGGGCGCGCAGCTCTTGGGGTCCATGTTCGTCGGGTACGTCTGGCAGATCCCCTGAATATCGTCGTCGGTCAGCGTCTCCTTCTTGGTCTCGCCGGGATCCTGGAACGGATACATCGTCGCTTCGGTGATCTTGTTATCCGACGTGGCTCCGCATAGTGGCACCGGGTTCCCGAGGTTGTCGATCCGCGCGGGATCGGTTCCGACCCGACAGGTATGCTCGAGGCCCTGGAGGTGACCGAGTTCGTGCGTCAGGGTGTTCTGGAGCTCGGCCGCGGGCTTGGTAAGCGGACCCATCGACTGACCGTTCACCGAGATCGCGAAGTCCACGCCGTTGATCTCGATGTCGGCGTCGACGATCTCGCCATCCCGCGGGTTCTTGGGATCGTCGATGTACGTCACCGTGGTGATCCCGGCCGCCTGGCCCGCGTACGAATGCGATGGATCGCCATCGACCGCCGGGCGGCCCCACACCGTGTCGCGGAACTTGATGAGGTTGATGTGGTCCTTACCGCTGACCTCGAGCGCCTGGCGACCTTCCTCCATGATCTTCAGGTACGAGCACGACCCGGCGCCGGTGTTCCACGTGGCGATCGAGGCATCGATGATCGAGAACGCCTGATCGGCGGTCAGCGCCTTGGTGCCGGCGGAGTCGGCCGTCACGAACACGCACCCCGATTGCCAGTAGAAGTAGTGGCCGCCCGGGCTCGGGCCCGACCGGACGAAGTCGGGTGGGTACGCCGACACCTTCACGCTGTCGACCACGATGTGCTCCGCCTGCACGAGATCGACGTCGCGATGCGCCGCGACCGCGACGGTCATGCCGAGCGAGAGGATCGCCGGCCCCGGCATCGTGATCATCCCGATGCCATCGACGGTGCCGCCCATCTGGCTCACGACCACGTCCGCGCCTTCCGCGGGCCGGATCGTTGCCTCGGTCACGATCCGTGAGCCGTCGTTGGTCCAATGGCTTTGTACGGCGACCACGTCGCCTTCGATCGTCATGACTGGCAGGGACATGCCTGACGACGCTATCACGCCGTGTTACAAGGGCCCACCATGACGTCACCCGCCAAGCCGGTGCGTGTGCGGATCGCACCATCGCCGACGGGAGATCCGCACGTCGGCACGGCCTACATCGCGCTGTTCAACTACGTGTTTGCCCGCCAGCAGGGCGGCAAGTTCGTGCTGCGCATCGAGGACACCGATCAGTCCCGGGCGCGGACCGATTCGGAGCAGATGATCTTCGACGCCCTGCACTGGGTCGGACTCACGTGGGATGAAGGCCCCGATGTAGGGGGGCCTTATGCCCCATACCGCCAGAGCGAGCGTGGCGAGATCTACCGCGATCACATCACCACCCTGCTCGAGCGCGGCGAGGCCTATCGCTGCTTCTGCACCGAGGACCGGCTCGCCAAGCTCCGGATCCAGCAGCAGGCCGAGAAGCGCTCGCCCGGCTACGATCGCCACTGCCGCGAGCTCGATCGTCACGACGGCACCCGGCGCGCCGCGGCGGGGGAGCCGTACGTGGTTCGCCTCAAGGTCCCGCTGACCGGGCCGATCACGTTCCACGACCTGCTGCGCGGCGACGTCACCCGCGACGCCAAGGAGATCGACGATCAGGTGCTCCTCAAGTCGGACGGGATGCCGACCTACCACCTGGCCAACGTGGTCGACGACCACCTGATGAAGATCAGCCACGTGATCCGCGCCGAGGAGTGGATCTCGTCGACCCAGAAGCACGTGCTGCTCTATCGCGCGTTCGGCTGGGACGCGCCGGTGTTCGTGCACATGCCGCTCCTGCGCAACGCCGACAAGGACAAGACCAAGATCAGCAAGCGCAAGCAGCCGGTCTCGGTCAACTACTACCGCGACATCGGCATCCTGCCCGAGGCGCTGCTCAACTTCCTGGGGACCATGGGGTGGTCGTTCGGCGGCGACCGCGAGAAGTTCACCCTGCCGGAGATGATCGACGTGTTCTCCTGGGATCGCGTCTCGCTCGGCGGCCCGGTGTTCAACCTCGAGAAGCTGACCTGGCTCAACGAGAAGTACCTGCACGAGCTGTCGATCGAGGCGCTCGCCGATCGCGTGATCGCGTGGCGGCTCAACAAGGACTACCTGATGACCGTCCTGCCGCTCGTCCAGAAGCGGATCCGCAAGCTCGACGAGCTGATCCCCGCGACCGAGTTCCTGTTCTCGGGCGACCTCGACTACGCGCCGGTCGCCGGCGAGCTGGCGGTCCCCGAGGTCGCGCCGGCCGACGTCGCCAAGGCGCTGGCCGCGTACGTCGAGCGGTTCGAGGCCAAGGTCGGCTGGACCAAGCAGATGCTCGAGGACGAGGCCACCGCGTGGTGCGCGGAGCTTGGCTGGAAGACCAAGCATGCGTTCATGCTGCTGCGGGTGGCGGTCACCGGCCGCACGGCGACGCCGCCCTTGTTCGAGACGATGGTCGCGCTCGGCAAGGAGATCACGCGCCGGCGGCTGCGTCGCGCGGCCGAGACCGTCGCCAAGGCCAAGTAGATGAGGGTGGTTGTCGTCCCCGCGGTGAGTGTGATCGCGGGCCTGCTGGTGCTCGCGCTCGGGATCCGCTACGGCAAGCTGCCCACCGTGCTGCGCCGGCTCTTGATCGAGCAATGGCGCGCGATCGACGCCGAGACCGCGCGCGATGCCGGCGACGCCGGTTCGACGAGCCTGACCGTCCTCATGGTGCTCGTCACCGTCGCGGCCTGCCTCACGCTGCAGGAGTACCTCGGCGGCCACGATACCTACCAGCGGCTGTTTCCGCCCGACGGCAGCCGCTACTGGGAGCTGCGTGGCTACGCGTGGTGGTCGGGCTGGCGCGTGCTGGGCTACGTGATCGTGCCGATGCTCGTGCTCGCGTGCCTGCCGGGGCAGCGGATCCGCGACTACCACGTCTCGCTGCGCGGCTTCGGCAAGCACCTGTGGATCTACGGCGTGATGTTTGGCCTCGTGCTACCTGCCGTGCTCCTCGCCTCGAGGACCGGTTCATTCCGCCAGACCTACCCGTTCTACCGGATCGCCAATCGCTCGTACACCGACCTCGTGCTGTGGGAGGCGCTGTACGCCGTGCAGTTCCTCGCGCTCGAGTTCTTCTTCCGCGGCTTCATCCTGCAGGGCCTGCGGCGGGCGCTCGGCGCCAACGCGATCTTCGTGATGCTCGTGCCGTACTGCATGATCCACTACGGCAAGCCGCTGCCCGAGACCCTGGGCGCGATCGGCGCGGGCCTGATCCTCGGCACGCTCGCGATGCGCACGCGCTCGATCTGGGGCGGCGTCTTGATCCACATCGGCGTGGCCACCACGATGGACGTGCTGGCGCTGCGCGGCTGTCCGCCGTTCGGCGGCCCCCCCTGCCGCTGACCGCGGGGTGTGCGTGCGGCCGAGGCGGCGATGGGTGGTGCGACGCTGGGGTGTCGCAGGAAAAAAAGGAGGGCGCAGTGGCTCGTCACCACTGCGCCCAAAATGAGCACGACCGTCCGACCGTAGGGCTTTCTATCCCCTACGCATTTGCGTAGGTGGGCTCCACATAATCCTTTGGGCTTCCCGACGAGCGGGCGTGCACTCCCGGAACAGAGGCAGATCCCTGGATAGCTATTGTAGGAGACAGATTCGCCCCGGGTCTCGCATCGAACCGCCGGTGCTCAAGATCCAGACTAAGGATCGAGGTTCCGTCCGTCAACCAAAAAACTCCAATTCTCGTCGTGCGCAACCGCGCATGCTGGTACGGGAGTGAAATCCTCGTCGGGGACAACGAGGATCTGCCGCAAATTGCAGCGTCTGCATCCGGGTGTTGAGGAGTTGAGGCAGGAGCGCTCGGTGATGGCGACCCCGTCCGATGGCCGGCAGGCACTCAGGGATCCGCCCAGGAGCAGCGCCCTGCGCAAATCACCTTGCGTGTGTGCCGTTGCTTGGCGATGCTTGCGGTTGCTTCCCGGTGGGGGAAGCCCGCTCAGTGATGGCCGTCGTCCGATGACGGATCGTGGCCGGGCGTGCGCCAGTTCGGGCCCTCGCCGCCTTGCTTGGCGATCGAGCGGATCCCGCGGCCCATCATCGATTCCTTGGTCTCGATCGCCAGGGCGCGATCTTCGACCGGCTTGGCGTGGTCACCGGTATCCATCCGGATCGCGTCGCACGGGCAGGCTTCGACACACAGGCCGCAGACGACGCAGCGGAGCTCGTCGATCTCGAACACGGCGGGGCGCTTCTCGATGCCGTGGTTGTCGCTCTCCTCGGGGATGATCGTGATGCAGTGCGCCGGGCATACCGTCGGGCAGCACATGCAGGCGACGCAGCGCACGGCGCCGTCGTCGCGCAGCATGAGGCGATGCAGGCCGCGGAACCGCTCCGGATACGTGACCTTCTCCTCGGGGTACTGCACGGTCTCGATCTCGTTGCCGTGGCCGACGACATCGGGGGCGCCGGCCCTGCTGCGGGACGCGATCTTGCGCAGCGGCAAGAATAGATTTCGCGCGAAGTGCTTGATCGTGATGCCCAGCCCCTTGGCGCCCGCGGCGAGGAAGCTGGTGTCGGCGTGGCCGGGCCGGACGACCTGGATCGTGCGAACCCGAGGATGGCGATCGGAGACCGAGAGGACCACCGGGCCTTCGGGTGCGTCGCCATGGCCACCGTGGGCGCCGTGCTCGTCGTGTGCGGAAGACATCTCAGGACCCCGTGATGATGTAGTAGCCGAGCTTGACGAGCGCGGTCGCCATGATATCGGCCAAGGACAGCGGCAGGAGGAGCTTCCAGCCGAGGTTCATCAGCTGATCGGCGCGAAACCGCGGCAGCGTCCAGCGGACCAGCAGCTGGAACATGGCCAGCAGCACGACCTTGGCGCCGAACGCGAGGAACTGCAGGATGACCACCACCGCGTGCGGCAGCGGGGTGAACGAGCCGCCGACCGGGACGTGGGTCGCCGGATCGAGGTAGCCGCCGATACGGAAGCCGTCGCCATCGAGGAACGGCACCTGCCAGCCGCCGAAGAACACGGTCGCGATGACCGCCGAGATGAAGACGATCTCGATGAACTCGGCGAGGAAGAACATGCCCCAGCGCATGCCGGAGTACTCGACGAAGTAGCCGATGATCTCGGGCTCGCCTTCGGGGATGTCGAACGGCGCGCGCTTGGTCTCGGCGATCGCAGCGGTGAAGAACAGCACGAACGCCACGAGCATCGTGATGACGCCGGTACCGGTCCCCCATCCGATCACCCCCCAGTTCCACGGCAACGGCCCCTGCGCCGCGACCAGCGCGCCCGGCTCGAGCGTGCCGAACGCGAGGAACACCGACATCAGCGACAGGCCCATCGCGACCTCGTACGACATCATCTGCGACGAGCTGCGCAGGCCGCCGAGCAGCGCCCACTTGTTGTAGCTCGCCCACCCGGCGATCGTGCCGCCGTAGTTCGCGAGCGTGAGCACCGCGAAGTAGTAGATGAGGCCGAAGTCGATCGAGAAGATCTGCATCCGGATCGAATCGGCGAACTCCGGCGCCCCGGGGTTGGTCGCGAGCTGGTAGGTGTCGAGCGACGAGCCGAGCGCGTGCGGGTAGATCGTCGGCCCGAACGGGATGATGGCGAACGCGATCAGGACCGGCGCGAGGGCGAGGATCGGCGCGAGCGCGAACAGGCCCTTGTGCACGTTGGCCGGGATGAAGTCCTCCTTGAAGATCATCTTCAAGGCGTCGGCGACGAAGTGCAGGATGCCCTTGAGCTTGACCGGGCCGATGTTGGCGCGGTTGGGGCCGAGCCGGTCCTGCATCATCGCGCTCTGCCGGCGCTCGGCCCACGTGAGGAGCGACGCGAGCGGCATCACGAGCGCGAGCACCAGGAACAGCCACTTGGTGACCGGGAAATCGAGGATGGCGTAGAGGAGACTCATCTTTTAGCCTTTTAGCCTTTAGCCTCGGCTCCCTGCGAAGCGCAGCGCGAGCGGTCGGGCTTCCCGCGCCCAGGTCAGCGCGCTCCAGACCGCCACCGTCTGGGTCATGTCCTTGAACACCTCGCGCGCGTGCGCGTAGCTGAGCTTGTTCGAGCTGCCGATCGCGGTCGCCTGCGCGAGCCGCACGAGCGCCTCCCAGGCGGGGAGCGCCTGGCCCGGCGGCGGGAACGCGGCGTGCATCCGCTGCACCAGGTTCGCCGCGTTGGTGATGGTCCCGGCGGCCTCGGCCCACGCCGCGGCCGGCAGCGCGACCTTGGCCGTCGCGACCGGTCCGCGCTCGTAGGGGCTGATCGCGATGATGTCGAGCTCGCGGAGCTTGGCGGTATCGATCCCGGGCAGCTCGGTGCCCAGCATGACCAGCGTCCGCACGTCCGCCGACAGGTCGACGGTGTGCTTGGCCGCCAGGCCGAGCGCCTGGGCGATCAGCACGACCCCGTTGGTGTTCGCGTTCACGTCGGCGACGCGCAGGCGGCCATCGGCGCGCTCCGGGATGGCAGGCTTGCCCGCGATGTAGACGTTGGTGATGCCCCATGCCTGGGCGAGCTTGCCGAGCGTGAAGTTGTCTTCGTTGGAGTACTCCGCCGATAGCACGACACCGACGGTGTGGGGGCTCGCGGACAGGGCGGGCGTCAGGTGGTCGGCGGCGGCGCGGATCGCGCGGTCCCAACCCGCCGGCAGGCCATCGACCAGCGCCGCGGCCAGGCGGTGCTCGCGCAGCTCGTGGTAGGTCAGCCGGCCCTCGTCGCACATCCAGTACTTGTTGACCTCGGGGTTGTGGCGCGGCACCAGGCGCCAGGCCCGGCCGTGCTTGTGGTGGATCTCGATGTTGCAGCCGGTCGCGCAGCCGTTGCACACGCTCGGCGTCGCCTCGAGCTCCCAGGCACGCATCGTGAACCGGAAGTCCTTCGAGGTCAGCGCGCCGACCGGGCAGACATCCACGGTGTTGAGCGAGTAGGGGTTATCGAGCTGCGCGCCGGGCGGGGTGGTGAGCACCTCGTGATCGCCGCGGTGGGCGAACTCGAGCTGATGCTCGCCGGCGACCTCGTCGCAGGTGCGGATGCACCGCGAGCACAGGATGCAGCGCTCCTGATCGAGCACGATCGTCGGCCCCAGATCGACGACCTTGTCCTTGTGGACCTTCGGCACGTCGACCCGCGAGTCGGCGTTGTCGTGCTCGAAGTACAGCTTCTGCAGCGTGCACTCGCCCGCCTTGTCGCAGATCGGGCAGTCGATCGGGTGGTTCAGCAGCGTGAACTCGAGCTGCTGCTTGCGCGCGAGCGTCGACTGCGCGTCGGTCGTGCGGACCACCATGCCCTCGCCGCAGGTCTGCTGGCAGCTCGGCTGCAGCTTGGGGTTCTTCTCGACCGAGACAAGACACTGGCGGCACTGCGCGACCACCGGCAGCCCCGGGTGGTAGCAGAACGCGCTGATGTCGATGCCGAGCGTGCGCGCGGCCTCGAGCACGTTGGTGCCCTTCTTGACGGTCACGGCCATGCCGTCGATGGTCAGCGAGACCGAGTCGGACGGCGTCGGGGCAGGTGGCGCCGCGGCCGCGGGCGCATCAGCAGGTTTTACAACGTCGGTCACTTGTCGCACTCCCCGCCGATCATGTTGATCATGCCGAAGATCGGGACCACGTCCGCGATGAGGTGGCCGTGGATCAGCTGCGCTGCCGTCGAGAGATGGACGAACGACGGCGAGCGAACGTAGGCCTTGTACGGCCGGCCGGTGCCATCGGCGACGATGTAGAACCCGAGCTCGCCGTTACCGCCCTCGACGAACGCGTAGGCTTCGCCGGCCGGCACCTTGATGCCGTCCATGATGTGCTTGAAGTGGCGGATCATCGACTCGATGGTGTTGTAGGTCGCCGCCTTGGGCGGCAGCGCGACGCGCGGATCGTCGGCCATCACGGGACCGTCGGGGATCTGGTGCAGGCACTGCCGCAGGATGCGGATGCACTGCTTGAGCTCCTCGATGCGCACCAGGTAGCGGTCGTAGCAGTCGCCGGTCGTGCCGACGGGCACGTCGAACTCGAGCTCGGGGTAGACCGAGTACGGGTAGTCCTTGCGGACGTCGTAATCGACGCCGGCGGCCCGCGCGATCGGCCCGACGCAGCCGGTCGCGATCGCGGCCTCCTTGGTCATCGCGCCGATGCCGGCCATGCGATCGCGGAAGATCTTGTTGTTGTTGAGCAGGCCCTCGACCTCGACCATGATCTTCACGATCTGATCGAGGCACAGGGTCAGGTCGGCGTGGAAGTTCTCCGGCAGGTCCTTGCCGACCCCGCCGATCCGCACGTAGCTGTGGGTGAGCCGCGCGCCGGACACCTTCTCGAGGAGCTCGTAGAGCCACTCGCGCGACTTCAGGAAGTACAGGAACGCGGTGAACGCGCCGAGCTCCATCGCGGAGGCCCCGATGCACGTCAGGTGATCGGTCATCCGCGACATCTCGCTGACGATCACGCGGATGTACTCGGCGCGCCGGGGGATGTGCCCGGTGAGCCCCATCAGCTTCTCGACCGCCATCGCCCAGCCGCAGTTGTTGATCATCGGCGAGACGTAGTTCAGGCGATCGGTGTACGGGAACACCTGCGTGTACGTCGCGTGCTCCGATTCCTTCTCGAAGCAGCGGTGCAGGTAGCCGGGCTGCACGTCGCCGGCCACGATGCGCTCGCCGTCGACGGTGAGCACGATCCGCACGGTGCCGTGCATCGCCGGGTGCGACGGCCCCATGTTGACGGTCATGAGGTCAGGCGGCAGCTCCTGCTCGGTATCCGACAGGTCCTGGATGTCCTTGCGGCCCAGGACGAGCTGCTTGAGCGATCGGCTGCCCGGTTCAGTGGTCGATGGAGCCGCCATCAGCGATGCCCTCCGTGGCCGGTCGACGGCGACTTGATCGGGTTGATCGGGAGATCGTCGCGCCGCACCAGCGGCTGGCGCTGCTCCTTGGGGTAGTCCTTGCGCAGCGGATAGCCGACGAACTCCTCGTAGAGGAAGATCCGGCGCAGGTCGGGGTGGCCTTCGAACTGGATGCCGTACATGTCGTAGGTCTCGCGCTCCTGCCAGTTGAACGCCGGCCACAGCATCGCGAGCGACGGGACGCGGGGATCGTGCTCGGGGGCCGCGCACTTCACGCGGAGGCGATGGCGGTGCGTGGTCGAGCGCAGCTGGTAGACCACCTCGAACCGCGCCTTGGTGCCATCGTCGCTCCACCCGGCCGTGGCAGGGTAGACCTGCGGGCCCGGCGGAACGTCTTGCGGCTTCCAGTCGAGCCGGTCGATGCAGGTCACGAACACCGGGGCGTCGAACGCCATCGCCGGATCGTCCTTGAGCCAGGTCGCGACGGCGAGCAGGTGGTCGCGCTTGATCCACGCGATCGCGTCGCCGTGCTGCGTCTCGAGGGAGTCGATCGCGCTGCCATGCGTGGCCTTGAGCGCATCGAGAACTTTTGCCGACATAGGTTTACTCGTTGGTCTGGGCGGCCTGGGCGATCAGCTGCTCGCGCTTCTCGCGCAGCTGGCTGTGACCGCGGCCCGCCTGGATGCGATCCATGAGCATGATCAGCGCGTCGAGCACTTGCTCGGGCCGCGGCGGGCACCCCGGGATGTAGACATCCACCGGGATCACCTGATCGGCGCCCGGCATCGCGTGATAGTTCTGGTAGAACCCGCCGGTCGACGCGCACACGCCGAACGCGATCACCCACTTGGGCTCGGCCATCTGATCGAACACCCGCTTGAGCGCCGGCCCCTGCTTCTCGGTGATCGTCCCGACGATCATCAGGAGATCGCTCTGGCGCGGCGAGAACCGCGGGAACTCGGCCCCGAACCGCGCGATGTCGTACTTCGGACCGGCGACCGACATGAACTCCATGCCGCAGCACGCGGTGACGAACGGGTACGTGAACAGCGAGAACTTGCGTCCCCAGTTGGTCGCGCGATCGAGGGTGCTCTGTTTCGCCCACTTCGCGGCGTCCTCGAGACGCGTGGTGGTTAGCTCTACTCCCATCCGATCGCCTTCTTTCTCCAGACATAGGCGAGCGCGACGACGAGGATCGCGACGAACAGCAGCATCTCGGCAAAGCCGAACATGCTCACCTGTGGCGCCACCCCGGCCGCCCCCGACACATGAGACAGCTGGTTGTAGAGGATCGCCCACGGGTACATGAACGCGGCCTCGATGTCGAACACCAGAAACAGGATCGCGACCTGGTAGAACCGCACCGAGTAGCGTCCGCGCGGGGTGCCGATCGGCTCGCTGCCGCACTCGAACGGCTTGAGCTTTTCAGGGTTGGTGGCCTTGGGGCCGATCAGCATCGCGAGCGCCGTGAACAGGCCGCAGAACCCTACGGACAGCACGATCGCGAAGCCGGCTGGCATGTACGCCTGGAGCTGCAAAGCGAGGCGAGTATATGGCTCGGGCGTCGGGGGTCAACGCACGCGTACCGGTTTTCGTTGAGCGATCGCGCGCTTACCCAGGAGGTGTGCGTACGTTCGGCGGGCGAGCCCTTACAGGTTTGCCTGGGCGTTGCGCAGCGCATCTTCGAGCGCGAACACCATCTCCTCGCTGGTATCGACGAGGTAGATCGTCTCGGGGTTGGGGCGGCGGTGGGCGCGGATCTCCTCGACGATGGCGCGGGCGGCCTCGTCGGCCGGCACGTCCCCCAGATCGGTGCCGATCCCGGACATCGCGATCACCTTGAAGTTATTGCGGTCGGCGGCGATCAGCGCGGCGCGGGCGGCCCGCCGGACGTTCTCGGCGCCGATCTTCATCCCCGGGTCCTCCATGGTCGGGACATGGATGACGTGCTTGGCCGGCAGCTGACCGGCGGTCGTCACGATCGCCGCGCCCACGGCGATCGGCGCCGCCTGCATCGCCGCCTGCTGGATCACATCGCCGCCCTGGCGACGCAGCGTGCCCCCGATCCCACCACCCATGATTCCCAGCGAATTCGCCGGGTTGACGACCGCGTCGACCGGCAGGGTCCAGAGCTCCGCGCGCGCTACGTGAACTTGCACGCGGGATGCCCTAGCACGGGAATCGGGACGAGTACAACCAGAACCCCCCTGGGGAGGCGGCGCGCCAGGTGAGGTAAGCTACGCGCAGGCCTTCTCGAGCTCGGCCTCGACCTTTTCCTCGGTCCACTTGCGCGCGACGGCGAGCTCCTTGACGATCAGCTGCTTCGCGTTGTCGAGCATCTTGCGCTCGCCGAACGACAGCACCTTGCTGCTCTTCAGGCGATACAGATCGCGGTAGACCTCGGCGACATCGAACAGGGAGCCGGTCTTGATCTTCTCCATGAACCCGCGGTAGCGGCGGTTCCAGGTCTGCTTGTCGATGTGGACATCCTTCTCGCGCAGGATGTCGAACACTTCATCGATCTCCGACGCCGTGGCGACGTGGCGGAGCCCGACTTGATCGGCTTTCTCCTTCGGGACGAGGATCTGCATCCCGGTCGCCAGGACCTTCAGCACATAGAAGGAACACACGGAGGTGTTGATCTCCTTCTTCTCGATCCCGATCACTTCCGCCACACCATGGGCTGGGTAGACGGCTTTCTCGCCGATTCTGAAGTCGTTAATCACTGGATTGTTCTCCTCTGCGTGGTCTTCGGATCAGGCCCGTATGGGAGCCGGGCGGGTGCCATCGCCAGCCTGATCCCTAGAAAGCTAAGAGTTCTCTCTACTTATTTCAGTCACCGGATAAAATTTCACCGAGGGCTCATGCGACATACTGTCGCATCTCAGAATTCTCCGACGGAGAATGCGCGGCCAGGTCTACCAACGGGCGGGGAGGATATCAATCGCGATGGCAATGGCCAGACTATTCTTGCAGAGGCGGAACGTGGGGCCGGTGTCAGTTGCGATCTCAACTACTTGCATAGCAAAGAAAATGTGAGATCCGGCCAGGTCTGATACCCTTCGAGACCAAGGTGCGCGGCTCGCTGGGTCAGATCCTCATCCTCCAGGGGGTGATCGATGCGGGTGCATTATCCGACGCGCTGGCGCACCAGAGCGGGCGGCACCCGCTCGCGTCGGAGCTCTACACGCTCGGATATGCGAGCGAGCGTCAGCTCTGCATGGCGCTGTCGGCGCAGACCGGCTGGCCGGGGATCGTCCTCGACGAGTCGGTGATCCGGCTCGACGTGCTCGAGTACGTCTCGCTCGAGTGGGCGCGGATCTTCTCGGCGCTGGTCCTCTACGAGGACGCGCAGACGCTGGTGATCGCGGCGGCGCGCCCCGAGGACGCGATCGTGCCGGCGCGCGAGCTCGGGGCGGCGCGCGGCAAGAAGGTCGAGCTGCGGATCGCCCTCGACATCACCCTCGCGCGCACGATCCGCGTCGCGTTCGCCAGGTGGAAGACCGGCGAGCTGTTCCTCGCCGGCGCCGAGGCCAATCGCTCGGGGCCGTACCTCGCCGTCGTGCACCCCGATCGCGACGGCGACGAGCATCGCCGCGCGCAGCGCGCGCTCGCCGAGGAAGCCGCGCGCAACATCGAGCGCGACGACGAATTGCCGTCGGAGGAGTCCGCGGGAGCCTCGACCGGGGACTGGCAGCTGACGACCTCGACCGGGGTCGTGGAGGACGCCGAGCACGAGGATCGCACGAGCGAGATCGCGATGGAGCTCGACCGCGGCGACGAACCCGACGTCCACACCGGTCACGTGCGCGCGCTCGTCGTCGATCCCGATCCGCCCAGCCGGATCCAGATGGTCGCCCAGCTCGAGGAGCTCGGCTACGAGTGCCAGGCCGCCGCCACCGGGCCGCAGGCGCTCGAGCTCCTGCGCTCTTTGTACTTCGAGATCGTGTTCGCCGATATCGCGATGCCCGAGCTCGACGGCCTCCGGCTGTGCCGCGCGGTCAAGCGCAGCCGCCGGCTCGCCCGGTGCCGCGTGATCGTCACGACGTCGGTCGTCGATTCGGGGCAGGTGTCCGACGAGGAGCTCGCGCGCCACGGCGCCGACGGCTACCTCGAGAAGCCGCTCGACTCGCGCCGGCTGCGCCTGCTCCTGCGCGATCAATCGACCGAGGAGCGCGGCGATAACGAGGCCCTGCTCGCCGATGCGCTCGGTCGCTATCACAGCGGCGATATCGACGGCGCGATCGGCCGGCTGCGCGGCGCCCTGGTCGGCGATCCGGCGAGCCCCAAGCTCCACTTCATGCTCGCGAACATGCTGCAGCGCGCGTCGCGCTGGGCCGAGGCCGTCGACGAATACGAGGCGGTCGTCGAGCTCCAGCCGGCGTACTTTCCGGCGCTGACCCGGCTGGCGTACCTGTACTTCCGCCAGGGCCTCCACGCGCGCGCCGTCGAGACCTGGCGCCGCGCCTTGCCGGTCTGCGACGACCCCGCGCTGCGCCGCAACATCGAGCTGTTCATGCGCAAGCTCGTCGCCGACATGGCGAAGACCGACGCGGTCTAGCCTCGCTCGGTCGCGGTGCTCGCGGAGACCGCGGACACGCTTGCTGGCGCCGCGGGTCGTCCACGCGGGGCCGGATAGTTCACCAACCGGTCAAATTCGCGGTGGCGACGCACTCGGTCAGGCGAGTACGCCTGGGTTCATGATCCCGTCGGGGTCGAGCACGTCCCGCAGGGCGCGCAGGTACGTATCGAGCTGTTCGGCGCGGGTGCCCAGGAGCCAGCCTCCCGCGGCTTGCGCGGCGCGCTCGGCCGCCGCCAGCGCCTCGCCACCGGCGGGGGCGCCGCCGCGCTCGAGCGTTGCAAACATCACGGCGCCGTCCGCGTTGAACCGCGAGATGTGGGCGCGGGCCGAGCCTCCGAGGTTGGCCAGCTCCGCGATGACCGCGTGATACACCGCGCGCACCTTGGACGGCGTGGCCATCACCTGGAGCGATGGCGAAGGTCCTGGCGTCGGCTCGCCGGCATGCAGCCGGCGCCACCACAGCTCGGCGAGCGCCTGGTCGGTCGTCGCGCCACCCTCGGCGCGCACGGCGCTGGTGATGAGGTCGCGATCGCACGTCGCGAGATCGGTCGGTCCTGCGGTGCAGGCGCACAGCAGCGCCGAGCTGGTGGGGAGCTCCAGTCCCTCGAAGTGCGCGCGGGCCTCGTGGGCGTCGAAGATCCGCAGGCCCGACGGCGCGGCCTCCTCGTGCAGCGCGAGGTAGACCGCGCTCACCGCGGCGTCGATCGATGGCAGGAGGTACGCCGCGACCAGGCGCGCTTCCGGACGGACGTGGATGCGCAGCACCGCCGAGGTGATGAAGCCGATCGTGCCTTCGCTGCCGCACAGCGCGCGTGACAGATCGGGGCCGGTCGAGCGCCGCGGCGCAACGCGCGTGTGCACGGTGCGGCCGTCGGCGAGTACGGCCGACACCCCGACCACGGCGTCCTCGAAGAAGCCATGCCGCACGCTGGACTTGCCGGGCGTGCGCACCGCGAGGATGCCGCCGATCGACGACGTCAGCACCGCCGGCGGGTAGTCGCCGATCGACAGGTTGCGCGGCCCCAGGACCCGCTCGAGATCGAGCCCGGTCAGCCCGGCCTGCGCGTGCACCAGGAGCGACGTCTCGTCGAGCTGCAGCACCTGATCCAGCCGCCGGGTCGAGACGTGCACGCGGGCGCGATCGCCGGCGACGCGCGTGGGCCGCCCGCCGGCCCCGACGGGGTGCACCGCGGCCTTGTAGCCGCGCGCGCGGCGGATCACCTCGGCGACCTCGGACGCCGAGCCGGGCGTGACCCGCCAGTTGAGCGAGCTGCTGCTCGGTCCGGTGGACGCTCCGGTGACTGGCCCGGCGATCGGCCCGGTGCTCGGTCCGGCGGACGTTCCGGTGACTGGCCCGGTGCTCGGCCCGGCGGACGTTCCGGTGACCGGTCCGGCGAGCGCTCCGATGACCGACCCGGTGCGTGGATCGATCGCCTCGACGTGCGCGGCGCCCACGCAGTCGACCAGCTCGCGCTCGAGCGTCATCGCCGCCCCCGCGCGCCGAGCCCCATCTTGCCGGGGTTGCAGATGCCGTCCGGATCGAGCGCCGCCTTGGCTGCCTCGAAGATCGTCATCGCCTCGCGGTGCTCGGCGGCCATGAACGGCGCCTTGAGCAGCCCGACCCCATGGTGGTGGCTGATCGTGCCGCCGACCCGCGTCGTCGCCTCGAGCCCGTCGCGCCAGATCGCGTCGTACAGCCGCTCGGCGGCAGCAGCGTCACCGGCGGTGCCGGCGAACGTGAAGTAGATCGAGCAGCCGTCCGGATACGCGTGGGAGAAGTGCGCCATCACCACGGCGTGCCGGCCGATCGCCGTACGCACCGAGTGATACAGGTCGGCGAGCTGCTCCCAGCTCGCCGCGACCTCCATCGTGTCGACGAACGCGCCGTCGCGAAACACCGGCGACATCCGGTACGAGACGGCATAGCGATGCTTGAGCCACGCCCACCCCGGATCCTCGCCCTTGTCGCGCGCGCCGGCCGCCTCGAGCTCGTGGAACGTCAGCGCGGCTTCGACCTCGGTGCGGATCCGCGCGCCCTCGAGCCCGATGATCAGCCGGCAGCCGCGCCGCGCGATCCTCTCGGCCACCGTGCCGACCAGCCGGTTGACCAGCTGGCTCTTGCCGAGCGCGGCGTGCGTGACCGCATGGCGCAGCCGCTTGCCCTTCGCGAAGTCGATCAGCCGCGCGACCACGCCGTCGGGCGCCTCGGGCGGCGGCCCGGGCCACGCCGGTAGCGCCCCGGTCTCGACCGGCGGCGGCGGTGGCGCGATCACGTGCTCGGTCTCGGCCTCGGCGTCGTGGTGGCTGAACGAGCTCATCAGCGTGTCCAGCTCGTCGTACAGCCGCACCACCGCCGGCCGCAGCCCCTTCTGCAGCACGCGGCGGATCGCCGCCACTCCGGCGGCGATATCGTCGACCTCGAAGCCGCGAAACACCCGCAGCTGCGGCGCGGGCGACAGCCGTAGCCGCGCCGACGTGATCACCCCGAGCGTCCCCTCGCTGCCGAGCAGCAGCTGGGTCCAGTTCGGCCCGCGCAGCGCGCGGCTGGGGCCGTCGGTCTCGATCACCTCGCCGCGGCCGGTCACGACGGTGAGCCCGGCGCAGCGATCCTCGACCTTGCCGTACTTGGTCGACAGCTGCCCGGCCGCCCGGGTCGCCAGCCAGCCGCCCACCGTGGAGCAGTAGATCGACGACGGAAAGTGACCAAAGGTATAGCCGCGGCGCAAGAGCTCGCGCTCGAACCGCTCGCCCGACAGCCCGGCCTCGACATCGCAGATCAGCTCGGCGGCGTGCACCGCCCGGAGCTGCTGCATCCGCTTGGTGTCGATCGTGATGCCGCCCAGGAGCGGCACCGCCCCGCCGCACACGCCTGACCCGCCGCCGTACGGCACGATCGGGATCCGCTGGGCGCGCGCCAGGTTGACCACCGCGACCACCTCGTCGACCTGCTCGGGCCAGACGATCGCGTGCGGCCGGGTGGGCGCCTTGTGCCCCTCGCGGTAGCCGAGCAGCGCCCGCGGCCACATGTCGCGCGCATAGGTCTCGAGGTCCACGTCGCGCAGCGACACCCGGCGCGGACCGAAGATCGCTTCGAGCTCGCGCTGCAAGCGTTCGACGTCCACTGCCGCTGCCATGAGCGTATCGACCGTACCGCAGACGCGTGCCGCGTGGACTCGCGGAACACAGGAGATGCACGGCGGGCGCGAACATCGAAGACCAACGCGTCACGAAGCGGCCGGGATGGGGCGGAGTCGTCCAGGCGCTTATTCGGCCACGTCGTCGACCGGGCGCGGCGGCCCCACCGGGTCCGGGGCAACCCCTGCGACGCGATCGTCGCGCACGGCGGACGGGGCGTCGGAGCGATGCGACCAGCCGAGCCCGCCGAGCACCTCCAGGCCGCGCAGGTAACCGGCATCGAGGTACTCGTTCCGTAGATCGGCCGAGAAGAACCCGGCGAACGCACTTCCCGGCAGCATGGAGTTCGGCCGGATCGGAATGACCTGGACGACGCGGCGCGTGGTCCAGCCGAGGACACGCTTGATGTCGGCGAGTTGCTGGAGCGTGAGCGTGCCGTCCTGGGCGAGCTGGTCGAGCCCGGCGATCTTGGCGTTGACCCGCTCGGCATGGCGCAGATCGCGGTACAGCCGCTCCTCGACCAACATGTTGGCGATGTGACCGACCAGGGGGGTGAACCCGTTCAGGTCGTCGGGCGGCTCGGTGTGTTGCTCGACCGAGGTGGAGATCACGACGACCGCGTCGAGCTCGGCGCCGAGCGTACCCTGGAGCGCTTGCTTCACCGGCGTGTTGTTGACCGCGCCGCCATCGACGCACGGCCCGACGCCGGGAATCTGGACCGGCGCGAACACCAGCGGGAACGCCGCCGAGGCGATCGCGGCGGTGAACACGCCTTCCAGGCCCGCGGCCGACGCGAAGTCGTCGCTGTGGAAGTCGCGGACCGACTCGTACGTCGTGGCCGGGCGCTCGCCGATCTTACCGTTGCAGCCGCACAGGGCCGCGACGATCAGCCGGAGGTTCACCGGCGCCGGATCGTCGGGCTGGCTCGGTGGGACGTGGTCGCGGAGCAGGGCGAGCAGGGGTTTCTGGTCCGACATCCCATCGCGCTTCAAGATGTCGCGGAAGCTGACGCGAAACACCTCGCTCCACTCGGCGTGATCGCGCCACAGCCTGGCCAGGGTCTCGGCCCCGGCGACGGGGTCGCGCGTCCGCACCGCCGAGGCGAGCACCGCCCCGTTCAGCGCGCCAGAGCTCGTCGCGACGATCCGCACGATGTCGACGTCGGCGCGGGCGAGCGCCCGGATGACGCCGGCCTCGAACGCCCCCTTGGCGACCGCTCCCCCGAGCACCACCGCGATCTTCTTGGACTGATTACCCGTCTTGCCCATCCAAGACTCCCGCGTGGACGCGCTGGATCAGCGCACCACCAGCGTAACACACCGGGCCGGTCACCCGGAAAACAAGCCGGGCGGCGATCCGGGCGCGGTCACGCCGCGACCGATTCGGGCGCGGTCATGGCGGGTCTGGGGCGCACGGCGAGCAGGGCCGGGACCAGGACGAGGGCGGTCCCGACGCAGGCGATCTCGCCGATGAGCGAGGCGAGGCCGAAGCCGCGGATCGCCAGGTTCTCGCTGATGAGCAGCGAGCCGTAGCCGATCATCGTGGTGAGCGAGCAGATGAAGACGGCGCTGCCGCTGGTGCGCAGGGTCTTGATCGGGTCGGGCTCGCCGTCGCCGCGGTGGGCGATGTTGATCGCGTAGTCGACGCCGATGCCCAGGGTGATCGGCAGCGCGACGAAGTCGAGGAAGTTGACCTTCTGGCCGAGCAGGGCGCACACGGCGACCATGAGCAGCGAGCCGGCCGCGGTCGCGGTCAAGACGGCGACCGCGCGGCGGTTGCGCCCGACGAGGACCACGACCATCACGAGGAGGCCGAGCGCGGCCACGGCGGTCACCCGCGGGCCGTCACCGGCGATCGAGGTGACGATGTCGGCGAAGATCACGCTGGCGCCCGAGGTGGTGACGGTCTCGCCGTCGCCGAGCCGGAGGGTACGGACCGCGGTGGCGAACCGGATCAGGTCGTGGCCGTTCCACTCGTCGAGCTGGGGCGCCGGCCGGATCGAGATGATGTAGCCGATCCGGCCGTCCTTCTCCTCGAGCTGGTCCCGGACCATCGGGGGCAGGGCCTGCGCCGTGATCGGGGCGAGGTCGTCGGGGGGGCGCAGCTCGGCGAGCTCGGCGCGTTCGCGGTCGGTGAGCGCGGCGAGGGCGTCGTCGTCGAGCAGCCGGCGGAGGTGGGCCAGGATCGCGAGCTTCTGGGGCTGATCTTCGGGCACGAAGTCGAGGATCGAGCTCACCGCGCCGAAGGTCTCGTGCGCGGCGGGGACGTTGGCGTCGTGAGCGCGCAGCGCGCCGACGATCAGCGGGATCTGGTCGAGTCGATCGGCGGCGATGTACGTGCGGGCCGAGTAGCCGCGGCCGAAGGTGCGGTCGGACAGGGCCATCCAGGACCGGGCGGTGACGGCCTCGGGGCCCTCGGACCGAAGGCGCGTGGTGTCGTACTCGAACGGATCGGCGATCACGTAGCGGGCGACGACGGCGGTCGCGCACACCGCGCCGGCGAGCGCGACGCCGCACACCACGCGGGGCCGGCGAAACCCGAAAAGCCGGACGAGCACCGCGCCGATGACGGGATCGCGGACGGCGTCCCGGGACGCGCGCCCCCAGCGCAGCATGAGCGCCGGCAGCAGCAGGTAGCTGGCGAGCCAGCACAGGATCATGCCGGCCGCGCCGATCACGGCGAAGTCGGCGAAGCCCTTGAAGCTGGTGGCGGCGAGCGAGCCGTAGGCGATCGAGGCGCCGAGCGACGCGACCAGGGTAGGCGACAGCGTGCCGCGGATCGCGATGGCGAGCGCTTCCTCGACGTCGTGGCTGCGGCGCTCCTCGAGGTAGCGCGCGATGAGCAGGATGCCGTAGTTGACGCCGTTGCCGGCGATGATGGCGCCGAGGAACGCGGTGGCGGCGTTGAGGTGGCCGACGGTGAGCGCCGCGGCGCCGAACGACACGGCGGTGGCGAGCGCCAGCGTCCCGATCAGGAGCACGAGCAGGGTCGCGCTGCCGAAGTAGAGCGCGAGGACCAGCGCGACGAGCAGCGTGGTGATCACGCTCGACAGCACCATGCCCTTGAAGATCGCGTCGTGCTCGGCGACCGCCGAGATCACGCCGCCGGTGAACCCGATGGCCACGCCGGGATGCGCGGCGATGACCTGGTCGCGCACGGCGTCGAGCCGAGTGAGCAGCTCCTGGCCCAGGCCCGCGTCGGTCGCGCGAAACCGGGTCCGGATCTGGACCATCGCGGTCCGGCCGTCGCGGCTGACGTTGGACGGCCGATCGAGCCGGGCTTCCGCGTCTCGCCGCCTGGCGCGCAGCTCGTCGAGCTGGTGCTTGTCGCGCTCGGCCTCGGGGGCCGGATCGTCGAGGGGGACGAACAGCGGGTTCGCCGCGAGCTTGGCGGACTTGATCCGGCGCTCGAGCGCGGCGGACGCGGCCTCGAGGTCGGCCAGGGGGACGAACAGGTGGCGGTGCGCCCGGAAGAACGCGCGGGCGGGGGCGTCGTCGTCGATGACCTGTTCGACGAGCACCGGCGGCAGCGCGCGGATCGCGGCGGCGAGCTCGGAGACCGCGGCGGCGCGCGCCTCGGAGGTCGGCGCGGTGATCACCGCGAGGGCCGTATCGTTGGCCTTGACCCGGGCTTCGAGCCGCCGCAGATCGCGCACGGCCGGCGCGTCCTGCGGCAAGAGGTACGAGAAATCGGCGAACAGCGGGAGGTGATAGGCGATGAGATCGATCGCGACGCCGAGCAGGGCCAGGTGCACGGCGATGATCGCGATCGTGTGGCGCTGGATCCACCCGACGTAGCGGCGAGCGATGGGGCTGCCGGATACGCGTGACACGCGTGGACTATGGCACGAGAGCTACCAGAGGACCTGCGGGCGCTTGGCGCGTCCGGGACGCTCGGGGCGGGTCGGTGTTTGCCCCGGTCGCTTCCCCGGTCGAGCGCGCTGCTTCGGCGGATCGACGTCGGACTCCGCGGTGGTCTGGAGCTCGGGTGACAGCGAGAGGGCGGCCAGCCGGCCGGCCAGGGGAGCTTCGCGCTGAAGCGTCGCGACCGACATGGCGGCGATCGGGCTGACGGGCGAGCCATCGAGCCGCACCTCGAAGTGCAGGTGCGGTCCGGTCGTACGGCCGGTCGAGCCGACCTGGCCGATGGTCTCACCCGCGGCGATCGCCGCGCCCTTCTTGGTCTCGATCCGGCGCAGGTGTGCATAGCGGGTGAGCACGCCGCCACCGTGATCGATGTCGATGGCGTTGCCGTACCCGCCGAGGCGGCCGCAGAACACGACGACCCCAGCGCCGGCGGCGAGCACCGGCGTGCCGGGCTGGCCGCGGAAATCGGTGCCGCTGTGGAAGCTCCGGGTGTGGCGGATCGGATCGTCGCGCCAGCCAAAGCCCGACGACGCGGTGTGGGCGACCGGATCGGTCGAGAGCATCGTGAGATCCGGGAGCACGATCCCGGTGTGATCGATGAGCGCCGCGAACCGACCCTCGAGGCCGTGGACGAAGTCGTGCGTGGTGCGCTGCCAGGGCGCCAGGCGATCGATGAACGCCGGGGCGAACGGGAGCTCGAGCACCCCGACGACCCGCGCGAGGCCGAGGATCGCCTGCGCATCGCCTGCTCCGGCCGAGCCGGCTGGACTCGCGGGCTCCACGGCGGCAACCGGCACCGGGGGCACGAGGTCGGACCGGGCCGGCAGGGTCGCGGCACACGCCGCGGGCAGGGCGGCAACCGCCACCAGGCACGCACGGAAAGCGGCGGATGTCCTCAAGGCTTTTGAGTGTTTTGTGATCCGCGTCCGTGCGCAATGTAGGCATGCGGATTTTGTCACGTGTGTCAGGCAGTGACAGATTGGCATTGCGATCGCCGGGGCCGGCGATCAGAATGCGCGCGCCTTGAAGCACCGCTGGTTCGTTGTCGCGCTCGCGCTCGTCTCCGCCTCGGCCTTCGCGCTATCGGTGCAGGCTGGCCGGTGGTGGTCGATCGGCGATGTCGAGATCGGTCCGTCCGGATCGCGCAGCCCGTTCGGCGGTCCGGGCGATCTGTCGTGGGCCGGCGGGAGCGCCCGCTGGGAGAGGTTCGGCGTCGCGACCTGGGCCGGCGGCCTCATCGCGATGTTCGTGCTCGTGGTGCTCGCCGGCGCGGTGGCCGCCAACCGGATCCCCCGGCTCGCCGCGAAGACCGCCCTGGTCGCGATCGCCACGGCAGGGCTGGCCGGCCTCGCGTTCATCGCCACGCGGCCCGACAATGAATTGCCGTTCGTGATGGATCGAGGGGTGGTGCTGTTCGCGGCCGCGGCCTTTGCGGGCGTGGTCGTCGGGGTCGGCGTGCTGCGCGCGTCACCGCGCACGGGCTAGAGGCGGAAGGGCTCACCGGTGCTGCTGGGCCGCAGCACCGGCAGGAAGGCGGCCTGTGCGGCGGTGTAGACGGCCTGTGCGTCATCTAGCCGCAGCGCCGTCCGGGCCATGGCGCGCAGGACGAAGAACGCGAGCACGGTCAGCGCGACCGGGGCGACCAGCAGCGCGTGGCCGATCAAGTCGTGGCCCTCCAGGTGCAGCGGCTGCTGGACGAACACGGACAGGTCATAGGCGCCGTGGAAGGCGACGGCCAGGAGGTAGCCGCCGATCAGCCCGAGGCCCTTGCCATCGAAGCGCCGCCGCGCGGCCATGGCGCCGATCATGCCGGTCCACATCGCGTGACCGGGGACGGCCAGCAGTGCGCGTTCAACCCACATGACGAGCTGGCCCTGCAGTGACTGCTGGTTCAGGAGGTACAGGACGTTCTCGACCAGCGCGAAGCCGAGGCCGGCGCGGCCGGCGTAGACGATGCCATCCATGCGCTCGTCGAACTCGGGCTTGCCCCAGACGACCCAGTAGACCACCAGGATCTTGCAGGCTTCCTCGACCGCCGCCGCGACGGTGAACGCCTGAAAGCTGGCGCCTTGATAGGTCAGCTGGGGCTCGAGATGGCCGCCGACCAGCTTGGCCAGCAGCGTCTCGAGCACCAGTGCGGGAATCACCGACAACATGCCAAAGAACACGACGAGTCGGCGGGTGCTCGCCGGCTCGGGCCGCTTGGCATCGAGCCGGTCGACGATCCACATCGCGACGAGGGCCGGGATCACACCGGATAGCGCGACCTCGAGATGGGTGTTCATCGGCCCCGGCAAGTATACGCGTCTCGTCGGGCCGCTAGCTTGACACGCCACGCCAAGCAGTCGATCCTTGTCGAGTGGCGCCGCCGGAGCCCACCGGGGCCGGTCCTTTACGGATCGGCCGATACGAGGTGTTGAGTCACCTCGCGACCGGCGGCATGGCGCAGATTTATCTGGCGCGCCAGACCGGGCTCGGCTCGTTCGAGCGCCACGTCGTCCTGAAGACGATCGTCCGCGAACGCGCCTCCGATCAGCGGTTCGTCACGATGTTCCTCGACGAGGCCAAGCTCGCCGCGACGCTGAACCACCAGAACGTCGCGCAGGTCTACGAGGTCGACCAGGCCGACGGCGCCTACTTCATGGCGATGGAGTACGTGCACGGCGAGAACACGCGCGCGATCCTCGAGACGACCATCCGCCGTGGCTGGACCATCCCGCTCGAGCTCGCGGTCATGATCATCAGCGGCGCCGCCGCCGGCCTGCACCACGCCCACGAGCGCCGGGGCAAGAACGGGCAGCCGCTCAACATCGTCCACCGCGACGTGTCGCCCGCGAACATCATGGTCGGCTACGACGGCAGCATCAAGATGCTCGATTTCGGGATCGCCAAGGCCGAGGAGCGCGCGACCAAGACGGTCGGCGGCACGATCAAGGGCAAGTACGGCTACATGTCGCCCGAGCAGTGCAAGGGCAAGCCGATCGATCGGCGGAGCGACATCTTCGCGCTCGGGATCGTGCTCTACGAGCTGACCACGCTGCGCCGGGCGTTCAAGGGCAACGACGACTTCGAGACGATGAAGCGGATCGTGGCCGGCGATCTGGTGTTGCCGTCGACGATCGTGCCGGGGTTCCCGCGCGAGCTCGAGGCGATCATCCTGACCGCGCTCGCCAACGATACGAACGCGCGGTTTCAGAGCGCGCAGGAGATGATCGAGGCGCTCGACGCGTTCACCGTGCGGGCGAAGCTGACCGGTTCGAACACCGCGATGGGCCGCTTCATGCTCCAGCTGTTCGGCACGAAGAAGGAGCCGTGGATCGACGCCGCGGTCCAGAGCTCCGACCAGACGGTGGTCACGCCGGTGGAGATCGACGACAACGACGACGACAACGAGGACGACAACGACGAGACGCTGGTCATCGCGAACCGCCAGGACGTCCAGCGAGCGCTCGTCGACCTGAGTGCCACCGCCGGGCCTCCACCGGCCGCCGGGGCGCCGCATCCGTCGCCGTCGGCTCGCATGCCGGTCGCCGGGGCGTCTCGCTCGCCGTCGGGCCGCATGCCGGCCGCCGGGGCGTCGCACCCGTCACCGTCTCGCCCGCCGATCGCCAGCGCGTCGCACCCGGTGCAGGTGCCGCCGGCCGCGGAGACCGAACCGGCCGGCCGACCGATCCAGGACGAGCCCAAGCGCCCGAGCGCGCGCCGGTCGGCCGAGCGGCCGAGCCTGCCGTTCGCGAGCCCAGGGTTCGACCGCACGCCGCCGGTTTCCCCCGGTGCCCCGCTGTCATCGCCCGGGCTGCCACCGGCTTCGCACCTGGCACCGCCGGGAACGCCGGCACCCGGCGAGGCTCCCCCGCCGCTCACTCCTTCGCTCGCGACGACGCTCATCGGGCCGGTGGCGCCATCGCTGCTACCGGCGACCCCGACGTCGTTACCGCGGCTGGTCGCCAGCGACGAGATCAGCGACGTCGGCGCGCAACCGCTCGTCAGCGATCCGAAGCTCGGATGGCAAACCTCAGTGCGGCTCACGCCAGCCAGCGACGGCGGTCATACGCGGCTGCCGAGCGAGCCCGACGACTTCCGGATCCGCTCGAACACCAAGTGGATCGTGCTCTCGTTCTTGATCGTGCTCGGGATCGCGGCCGGCCTCGTCGTGATCTTCCTGACCTGAGCCTCCTGACCTGATCGACCCGCGGAGGTCGGCGGATCGCCGCGACGCCGGGCGCCCACGCGCGGTCGTGGTGCGCGAGCGGATCGCCTTGAGGGCCACCGTCCCGGGTGCCATGGTGCGCGCATGGCGACCGCCGCAAGCCCCCCGAGCCCCGAGCGTCTATCGAGCTACAACCCCGCGACCCAGGAGGTGGTCGGCACGGTCCCGATCCACGGCGCCGCCGAGGTCGATGCCGCGGTCGCGCGGGCCCGGATCGCCGGGGAGCGCTGGGGGGCGCTGTCGTTTGCGGCCCGCGGCGAGGAGCTGACCGCGTTCCGCAGGGCGCTCGCCGCGCACACCGACGAGCTCGCCGACCTCTTGCACCGCGAGAACGGCAAGCCCGAGCTCGAGGCGCTGGTCGAGATCATGATGGCGCTCGGCCACGTGCAGCACGCGACGGCGTGCGCCGAGGCGGCGATGGCGCCGCGCCGCGTCTCGGCGGGGATGCTCGCGAACTTCCGGGCGACGATCAGCTATCACCCGCTCGGCGTGATCGGCGTGATCGGCCCGTGGAACTACCCGCTGTTCACGCCGATGGGGTCGATCGCGTATGCGCTCGCCGCCGGCAACGCCGTGGTGTGGAAGCCGAGCGAGCTCACGCCGCTCATCGCGGTCAAGGTCGCCGAGATCGCCGCCGGGACGCTCGCGATCCCCGACCTCCTGCAGGTCGTGACCGGGACGGGCGCGACCGGGGCCGCGCTCGCCAAGGCGGCGGTCGACAAGATCGCGTTCACCGGCTCGCCCGCGACCGGCCGGCGCGTGATGATGGCGGCCGCCGAGCGGCTCACGCCGGTCTTGCTCGAGCTCGGCGGCAAGGATCCGATGATCGTCGCCGACGACGCCGATCTCGCCAAGGCCGCCGAGGCCTGCGTCTACGGCGCGCTCACCAACGCCGGCCAGGCCTGCATCTCGGTCGAGCGGGTCTACGTCGCCGGCGCGGTCCACGACCAGTTCGTCGACGAGGTCGTGAAGCAGGTCCGCGCGCTCAAGGTCGGCGGCGACGACGGCCACCTCGGCGCGATGACGAGCCCCGCGCAGATCGCGATCGTCAAGGATCACCTCGAGGATGCGATCGGCAAGGGCGCCAAGGTCCTGACCGGCGGCCCCGACGCGATCAGCGGCGGCTACATCCAGCCGACCGTGTTGACCGGCGTCGATCACCGCATGAAGGTGATGAATGACGAGACGTTCGGGCCGGTGATCCCGATCGAGCGGGTCGGCTCGCTCGACGAGGCGGTGCGGCTCGCGAACGACTCGCGGTACGGCCTTGGCTCGACCGTGTTCGCCGGCAAGGAGGCGCGGGCCCTGGCCGCCCAGCTGCGCGCCGGCATGACGTCGATCAACTCGGTGATGGGGTTTGCCGGGATCCCGTCCTTGCCGTTCGGCGGGATCGGCGATTCGGGGTTCGGGCGGATCCACGGCGACGAGGGCATCCGCGAGTTCACGCGCGTCAAGTCGACGGCGGAGCAGGTCATGGCGAGCCCGCTCAACATGATGTCGTTCCGTCAGCCCAGGGAGACGTCGAGCCGGCTGCGCAAGATGATAAGGCAGCTCTACGGCGACGGCGTGGTCGCCAGGACCGGCGACTGGCTGCGCAAGCTGCGCGGCTAATAGGCCGGCGGTGGCGGCTGAGCGGGAGGCGGTGCGCCCGCGCCACCGCACTGGTAATGAACCCGCCACGCGCCGCCAGGGCCACGAGCGATCCGAGCAGCAAACTTCGTGAGAGCTTCCGTGGCATCCTTCGTGTTCCTTCTCGAGGAGATGGCCCAGACCCGTCGGTGACATGGTACATCACCCGCGCTGCGGGCAATGGCTTGACAGCGTCGGCCTCCCCGTCGAACCTCCTCTCGCCATGTCGGCCCTGGAGGTGGAGTCGCGGATCGCCGAGGTGACGCTCTATGCCCGGGGCGCTCGGGTCCGGCGCCAGGGAGGTGATCGCGCGTGATCGCGATGGACATGCTCGCAAACCGGGTGCGCAAGAACGCGCGCCACCTCGGCAAGTGGGCCAGGCGCGAGGGCGTGACCTGCTGGCGGGTCTACGACCGCGACATCCCCGAGATCCCGCTCACCGTGGACACCTACGAGGGCGCGCTCGTGATCAACGACTATCGCGCGTTCGATCGGCGAGAGCCGAGCGCGGGGGGTGGGGACCCCGACGGCTTCGCCGGCGGGGCGGGGGGCAGAGCTCCCCGGGGGATCGATCGGCGAGAGCCGAGCGCGGGGAGTGGGG
>Ga0308175_100000089_pt1 | contig 71952 bp, 54 predicted proteins | sample PhyCR1_3_FD_203893 | JGI IMG/M metagenome (GOLD analysis project Ga0308175, IMG submission 203893) | Soil microbial communities from UC Gill Tract Community Farm, Albany, California, United States - DLSLS.C.R1 | ecosystem: Environmental > Terrestrial > Soil > Agricultural land | place: USA...
GATGGCGATATCCTGTTGTTCCGTGGCAAGTCGTGGCTCAGCCGCCTCATTTGCTGGATCACGCGTTCGCCATACTCCCACTCTGCCATTCTTGGTTGGTGGAACGGCCACCTGATGGTCCTCGAGGCCGTACCGACCGGGGTCGTGGCATCGCGGATGTCACGTGTCGTGAACAAGTACTCGGGCAAGATCGAGCTGTGGACCACCGACGAGAAGCTGGCGCGCTTCGAGGTGATCCAGACCGCCCAGCTCCTGCTCGGCAAGCACCGCTCGGCCTTCAAGCTGCTGCGCCATCTCAAGCAGCGACTGCTCGGACGCCGCCGGCCTGCGCAGCTCGAGCCCGAGGCGCCCGGCGCCGCGCCAGAGGATCTCGTAGGCTCCGAGTTCGTCAGGCGGGTGTGGCGCGCGGGCGGCGTCGAGCTTGCAGCGCATGCTCCCGACCTGCCCACCACCCCGGGTGACATCGCGAGATCACCGAACGTGCGCAAGGTCGGCGAGCTGGTCTATAGCCAGCCCGACAAGACTGCTCCAAAGCTGCCGGGCGCCAGCCCGAGCGCGCGCCTCGGCGCCACCTGGGTCGCACCGCTGCAGCCACAGGACCGAAACCGGCGTTCGAGCGGCGACGGATCGGCAACCCGGCCAGGCACCGGCGAGAGCCGACGCCTGCGATCCGTGCCACGCATGGCTGGCCGAGTAGCCGAACCATTCGCACGGTTCGATTCCGGTCGGGTCGATCCCCGCGATTGACGCCTCCGGAGCGAACAGCGTAGCTTCCCGGACCTCAATGGACGCGAAGGTCCGCGTTCCGTGGCAACCGCTGCTCGAAGGTGACGACGCCGTCGCCGCACAGGGCGTGATCGCCCAGCGTCCGCGTCGGCCCAACAGATCGCGCACCGCTCGTCAGACAGGGCTCACGCGATCAAGGCGCCACGCCACACTACCGTTGTTTCGGAATCAGACTCTTGGACGCCTTGGCCAGCTGGGCATTGATGAAGTTCGGCGCCCACCTCGACATGAAGCGAAGCCCGTTGGCCTGACCGGGCCGGATCTCGAGCGTGCCCTTCCCGAGCGCCTTGATGGTCATCCCCACGAGCTCGTCCGTCGTGATCACCTTGACGTTGGCGTCATCGGGAGCCGGCGCGAGCTCGGTCTTCACGGCTGGCGGCATGAGCTCGATCACCTCGACCCCGTGATCGTGGAGCTGCTGGCGGAGCGTGATCGAGTACGAGTGCATCGCGGCCTTGGTCGCGCAATAGATCGGCGCGGCCTGCAACGGCACGAACGCGAGGCCGGAGGACACGTTGATGATCGTGCCCTTGTTGGCCTTGAGCTGCTCGATCAACGCCGAGATCAGCCGGATCGGCCCCGACAGGTTGATCTCGACCTCCGAGGTCAGCGCCATGAGATCGTCCTCCACGCCGAGGTTGCGATACGTCAGGACGCCGGCGTTGTTCATCACGACGTTCAGCTTCGGGAACCGGTCCTTCAGCGTACGCGCGAGGTCGGCGATCGCCTTCGGATCGGCCGCGTCGCTGCGGAGCGTCGTGAGCTTCGGGTGCGCCTTCGCCAGCGCGTCGAGCTTGACCTGGTTCCGGCCGGTCACGATCACCTCGTTGCCGAGCTCGATGAACTTCGTCGCAAACGCAAGGCCGATCCCGGCGCTACCGCCGGTGATGAGAATCGTATTACCCGATAGCTTCATGGTCGCTTCCTCCAACCCCGGAACGTACAACAAGCCAGGGTCAACGTCCCGCGGCCTTCGAGGAGAATCGCGAGCCATGCGAAGACCTGCACCACGATGTGGGCCGTCCATGATCATCTGCGCGCGCCGGTCCGACGGGACTCGACGACGCGATCTCCGCTCGCCGGCTCAGCGAGCGCGCAGCTCGTCGCGAAACGCGCGCAGCGCCGCGTGCTGATCGGGCGGAACCCGACGCAGCTCATGATTGGCGAGGACTGGCGAGACCGGCACGCACAAAGCCCGACGGTGATACCCTCGGCGTTGATGCAGCTCGAGGTGCTTTGCCGGCGACCAGCCGTCCCCTCGCGGGCGAGCCCGCTGTTGTTCGTCCACGGGTTCTGGCACGGCGCGTGGTGTTGGGCCGAACACTTCCTGCCCTACTTCGCCGAGCGCGGGTACGAAGCCCACGCGCTCAGCCTGCGAGGCCACGGCGAGAGCCCCGGGCGCGCGCGACTGCGATGGACCGGCCTGCGAGACTTCATCGCCGACGTCGCGAATGTCGCGGACGGGATGGACCGCCCGCCGATCCTGATCGGTCACTCGATGGGCGGCTTCCTGGTGCAGAAGTACCTCGAGACGCACCACGCTCCGGGGGCCGTGCTCCTCGCGTCGCTGCCGCCGTCCGGCGCCCTGGGGCTCGGGCTGCGGCTGGCGCGGCGGTACCCGGGGCGCTTCGCGCAGTCGTACGCGACGCTGAGCACGCAACCGCTGATCGCCACGCCGGCGCTGGTGCGCGAGAGCCTGTTCTCGCTGCGGTTGCCGCAGGCCGACCTCGTGCGTTACCACGCGCGGCTCCAGGATGAGTCGTTCCGGATCTTCATCGAGTTATTGATGAGCAAGGTGCGCACCGCGGCGGTCAAGACGCCGGTGCTGGTGCTGGGCGCGTCGGAAGACGCCGGCGTGAACCCCCAGGAGGTCGAAGCGACCGCGGCGGCGTTCCAGACGCGCGCCGAGTTTGTGCCCGACATCGCGCACGACATGATGCTGGAGCCCAACTGGCGATCCGCGGCGGAGCGGATCGATCGATGGCTCACGGCGCTGCACGCCGCGGCTCCACACCTTCCGGCCAATATCCAGACAGCTGACGCGTGAACCCGCATCGGGTTCGCCGAAACCCGGTCTACGAGCGTACCAATGCAAGCAGGCTGTCCAGCGTGGCGATCTCGTGATCGACGAGGCCGTCGCCACCGCCCGGTCGTCGCTGTGGATTGTACCAGCAGGTCGCGATCCCGGCATTACGGCCGCCCTGGATGTCCGAGCTGAGGCTATCGCCCACCATCAGCGCCGAGCGCTTGGCGGGCGCGCCGAGCCCGGCCAGCGCGATCTCGAAGATCGCAGGCGCCGGCTTCGCCGTCCCGAGCTCCGACGAGATCGCGATCACGTCGAAGTAGCGACCGAGCCCGAGCCGATCGATCCGCGCACGCTGGACGTCGGACAGCCCGTTGGTCACCAGCGCGAGCGATACCCCCGGTTCGGCGGCGAGCGCGTCGAGCACCTCACGTGCGCCGGGATAGAGCTCGCCGTATGCGCCGAGGCCGATGGTAAACGCGGCGGCGAGCACCTCGGGCGACGCGTCGATCCCGGTAGTCACGACCAGCTGCTCGAACCGCACGATGCGAACCTGGTCGGCGATGATCTCCCCGCGCTCGACCCGCGCCCACAGCGCGCGGTTGATCTGGCCATACGCCGGCAGGTAACGCCCCGGGTCGGCGATCCCCGCGCTCGCCAGCGCGCGCTCGAACGCGAGCGTCTCCGACGTATCGGAGTCGAGCAGCGTATGATCCAGGTCGAGCAGCAGCGCGGTGTACGGCACGATGCCGAGCATAGGCGCTCCCTGCGCGAGCCGACAACCGGCATGGCGCGTGTACGCTCGGTCCGACCCCGCGGCGAGCATCCGCGTCGACGTGTGCCTGCTGGCCACAAGCATCGTCGCTCGACGACGCGTCGAAGAGCCCGGGCCGCGCGATCGAGCGGGCGGCCCCGACCGAGGACCAAGCCGGTCGGTTGGTTCCCGCTTGACTTGGCGGCCGCGTAAGTACAAAGTGATTACTCATGAAGGCACAACTTGTTCGTATCGGCAATTCCCGTGGTGTGCGGCTGCCGAAGACCATCATCGAGCAAGCCGGCCTGACCGAAGAGGTCGAACTCGAAGTGCGCGGCAACACCGTCGTGATCGCCGCGACCAGAAGGGCCAGGGCCGGCTGGGCCGATGCAGCTCGCGCGCTGGCCGCATCTGGTGGCGGCAGGCTGATCGATCCGGAAACCCGGACGCAGTTCGATGAAGACGACTGGCGTTGGTAGTAAATGAAATTCCCACGACGAGGTGACGTGTTTCTCATTGATCTCGACCCCACGCGAGGAACCGAGATCCAGAAGACGCGCCCCTGCGTGGTCGTTTCCCCCGACGATCTGAACGCCCATCTGCGAACAATCATGATCGCGCCGATGACCACGGCCGCACATCAGTATCCATTTCGCGTACCGTGCCGCTTCGCCGGCAAGAGCGGCCAGGTTGTTACCGATCAACTTCGGACCGTGGATCGGGAGCGGTTGGTTCGCCATCTTGGGCGACTTTCCGCCGCGACCATGAACCATCTGCTCGACGTCCTCCAGGAGATGTTCACACCGTGACCTCGGGCGCGGGCCAATTCTGGCACGGTACCCTCGGGCGCACGGTGCTGAAACCCCACCCCGCACGCCAGGATAGGTGGGGCCATGGGGCGTTCGACAGCAGGATGCGTCGCTCCTCCGAGACGGCTTCTCCGACGGGCACAGAGGCAGAAACCTGCGAAACTATTACCCCGGTCAGGTTCGCCCCGCGCGTCGAACCAAGGTAAGCTCACAGCCATGCAGTGGGACGCGGTCATGCGTGTTCTCGCTTCACTCGAAGCGGCGGCGGTTGACTACGTCATCATCGGCGGGGTCGCGATCAACTTTCACGGGATCGCTCGAGCCACCGAGGATATCGATGTCTTCATCGCTCCAGACGCCGAGAACGTCCGCCGGCTGCGCGCCGCTCTGCATGCGATCTACGATGACCCTTCCATCGACCAGATCACGGCGGAGGATCTCTGCGGTGACTATCCCGCAGTTCGATACGTGCCACCGGGCGACGGCCCACCGATGGACATCCTTACTCGACTCGGGGAACGATTTCGCTATGTCGACCTCGAATGCGACCGCTACGATGTTGATGGTCAAGTCGTGGCGGTCGCAACCCCAGCGACCTTGTACAAGATGAAGAAAGCAACGGTCCGTCCCCTAGATCACGCAGACGCTGCACGGCTCGCCGAGGCATTCGAGCTCGACAAGGATTCGAAATGACGGTGAAGAGGTATCGCGATGTCGCGGACATGCCGGCGCCGCTCCGTGGGGATCCCGCGGATCCGTCGACCTACGTGCGCATCAAGCAGCTGTGGAGTTTCTCTGGACGCCTGGCGCCGCCGCTGTTCGAACCGGGCGTCTATCGATACCGTTCCATCGACGAGAGTCATGCGGCTCGCGAGCAGCGAACCATCGAGCGCATGCGGGTCGTCCGAGCGACTCGAACCCGTGAACCGCGCAGCTGATGCCGAGCGTCCCGGCCGGGAGTGTCCGGAGTGTCCCGACCGGGAGTGTCCCGACCGAGGTTTCTTTCGCAGCTACTCAGCAGAAACGGCTTGCCGACATTGACTAGGTCGGCGACACATCCAACGCGATAGAGGCAACTGTCCCCCCACACCGAGGTTAAGGATTACGCGATTACATCAAGACAAGCGTCGCGGAAAGCTTCAGTTTTAGGAGCATCCTCACCCCAACCCTTTTTCTTGGCTACTTTCTCGAGCAAGATCGCAACTTTCTGAAAAAGGTCGCTGGATTTGACTGGATTATCCAAAATTACTCTCATCTTTTCGCAATATGTCTCTATTTTGGCACTATTCAGTTCAGTAGCTTTCCTGATTCGAGCAATCGGCGTGCCATCATAAGTATGTGCCATCGAAATTTGCGTAAATCTCGATCAAGCTCAGAATTTCTAAACATGTACTCCAAACGATACAGTGCAAGCGCGGAGATATGATAAGGAGCTGGACTGTGATTTTTGAGAAAGAACCTGTTTCCTATGTTTCTGGTAAGACTTCCATAGTAACCACCAACGCGATGCGGCAAGTCCAAAAACATTGAGGCAAACGCCCGTATCTGTAAAGGTATTGTAACAACACGAGTTCGCTCCACATTACGATTACTCGCGTATTGTTTGGAACGACGCTCATAGTAGAGCTTTGAGCTTCCCGAAAATGTTCCATAATAAGTTTCAAGAGTCTTCTGAAACTCTGATAATGCGGCAAGCTCTTCAGCTTTGACTGCCGTTTGTCGATTCGTGGCCTTTATAATGCTATTAATAACATCCTCGCTTGTCGTAACGATAATCTTGACAGGTACATGTACGACCTTAGCGTTGAATTGCGACAGAGAGTTGAAGAGAACGTGACTGCTTTGGCAGCCATTAACGACTTGATAGTCACGCACCTGGAAGCGATTTCCAGTAGTTAGGAGTTCTCGCGCGACTACGGTAATGCCATTGTTTAACACCGGAAAACGTATGGCCGAAGGCGAAGCCAGTGTGTCGCCAATCTCAGCATTGACATCATTGGATCCTTGGTAATCCCGTACATTATCATAAAATACGGATTTTCGTATATTCCCTGCATCATCAGTAACGAGTTTTAGATATTCCTCTGCAGGCAGCGTGCCGACATAAGCTTCTTTGATGCCGTCAATGTCAGGCAATGTGCAACGATTTTGAAAAACGATCTCAACAGCGATCGTTTCTGTTGTGTTACGATAGAGTTGATGCAACTGATCGGCATCAATTGGACTGATCTCTATATGGCCAAACAAATTAAGTGCTTCAAGGTCAGCCTTCGCAGATTCAATCCGACCTGTCGCGCACCCGACCCTTCGTCTCAAGGCCCGCGTAAAATTAACCCCGGTCGGGTTACTCAGCCTCCGGCCAACCGGACAAGCACCGCTCAAACGTCCAGCCGCGCACCCAGCCTTCACCCAGTGCCCCGCGTAAAATCAACCCCGGGTTTCTCCGGAGTCGTGTAATTAACCCCGGTCGGGTTATTCCCGGTTATTCCCCCCAGGCGTCCGGATTCCGGCCAATACCTGGACAAGCGCCGCACAAGCGGGGCGATGGCCGGTCACGTTCCGATCGGTTTTCGACCCAGCGCCCGCGCAAAATTAACCCCGGTCGGGTCCCCCCCCCGCGCAAAATTAACCCCGGTCGGGTTCCTCCTCCATTCACGGTGTCCTCGCGCAACGAATACCAACAAAGTAGTCGCGGAAGGCCGGGTCATCATTACTGCGGTAGCCCGCCCGCAGAAGGGGAGTAACACTAACGAAGCTCCCACCGTGGATCACTCGGTACGGTGTAGGACTGAGATTGGCGCAATCCGTGCACGGGATCGCATAGCTACCGTCCCAGTCCAGCGTCCACTCCCACACATTCCCGGCGAGGTCCGACTGGCCCCACCGCCCATCCCCCAAAGGCTTCGTTCCTACTGCAACAAGGTCGGTAAGTGCACAGCCTATCATCCCATCCCCTATACAATTCGTCCCATCGTAGTAGCTCGCGTGAGAGCTGTCGAGCGGCAGCGAACTTGCCGGCACCGACCATGGGTACGCCCGCTGCTGGTCACCGCCCGTCGCCGCATAGTTCCACTCCGCCTCCGTCGGCAAATACCCACCATCCCACGTGCAGAACGCCATCGCCTCGTACCATGTAATGCAGTTCATCGGCCGATGCTCGTTCGCCGCGGGGGTGTCCGTCCACGTCTGGTACGTCGAGCTGCACTTCACTGCTGCGACCAGCGCCGCTTTGTCCGGCACCAAACTCCTGTTCCAACTCGCGTCCCATCCACTCCCGACAAGCTTCGCATGTGCCCCAGCACCGGGCATCAGCGAGTTCATCTGCGTTCCCATCCCCGCATTCACGAACGCTCGAAACCGCCCCACCGTCACCTCGTACTTGTCGAGCCGAAAGGCGCTCACCGTCGCTGGATACATGGTGTTTCCGGAATTTCCGTCGCCTGCTGCGTCGTAGCTGCGGTCGTACGAACCGCTGGGCACCGCGAGGCTATTGCAACAGCTGTCGGTGCCGCTCGCACCGCATGTCGCCGGCAACCCCGCGCAGCTCAGGAACTGTGGCAGCGGCGCGGCATCGACGCTCGGCGCGTCCTCTGACGCCTTGATGAACGTGCCGTCGGGAATCTTGCATCCCATCACCAGAACCAGCGCCGCCATCGGCGATCGATTCCGCATCAGAACCTCCCCAGGACGATGGCGCCCGTCTCGCCCGGCATGACGCTCGGAACCACGCTGACGCGCCTCGAATTCTCCGCGTCTGGCGCGCCGGTGAACCACAGCACAGCAGCGCCGATCGCCGCCGCCGTCCCGATGCCAAACGCGACGTTCGCCGCGAATGCGCGGCTGTGCGCCGACTTGAGGAATGCGTTGGACTGGTCGGCCTGGGTGCACGGCGTCGCCAGATCCGGACACAGCTTGAATGCATCGTTCTGTTTGCCCTTCGCGATCGCGCCGAGAACCCCGCCGGCGGCCACGCCGATCACGCTCGCGCCCGCGACGCCGAGCGATACCTTACGCCTCGTCGTGAACATCCCCCTCGACCACACGGCCTCGTGGTCGGAGTGCCCGATTACAGGTGGTGTCGCAGGTGGCGTCGCAGGTGGCGAGGTCCGCTTGCTCAGCTCCATGAGCTTCGGCACCTCGATGCTGACCTTGCCGCCTTCGACCGGCACGTGCGCGGTGGTCTGCCAGTCCTCGTGCCCGGGCGCGTGCCCGGCGATGAGGTACTCGCCACCATCGACCGGCAGCGCTCGATTCCACAACGTCGGCTCGAACGGCTTGCCGTTGCGCGTGAGCGTCATGCCTTCCACCCGGCTCGCATCGGATACCGATACCGTCAGATACGACAGCCGCGCCTCGAGCGCCTTGGCCTTGGCCGTCGCGAGCTCGCGCTTGCGCGGATCCTTCACGCGGGTCAGCGCGTCCTTGTACGCGGACCATGCCGAGGCCAGCTGCTGGTTCTGTTCGCGGCACTCACCGAGCCGGATCAGCGTGCCAGCGCGCGGTTCGACGCCGTTCGACGCCTCGAACGCGTCACACGCCTGCACGAGCTTGCCCTCGGCCATCAGCTTGTTGCCGTCGTTGAACAACCCCTCGGCAACCGCGCTCTGCGCGTACGCACGGCTGCCACCGACGAGGCCGCCGAGCAGCATGAACACGACGCTAGTCGCCGCGATCGACGGTCGGCGACGCTGCAGATCCAGTCGAGCCCGCATGATCTCCTCCTCTGCTTGGCTGGCGCGGAACATTGCCGCCCGCCCTTCTTCGGTCCGGCGGCGGAACCGCCGCGTCGATCGCTGCCGCGACCGACGGTGCGTCCGCAACACCCGCATCCGGGGCCGTGGGCACGACGGTCGCGACGCTGGCGTCGACGAGTGCCTCATGCGTCGCTGCCATCGGCATCGCGTCGATCACCGCGGGTGGCACGTGCGCTTCGGCGGTGCTGCTTCCAGCGGCCTCTGAAGTGCGCTTGGCTTGCGGGCTCGCATCGCCGCCGCCGCCGCCGCCGCCGCCGCGCACCGCGACGAATGCGACCACGCCGCCGATCGCGACGGCGCCCACCACGAGGCCGGCGATCCGGCCGCGCCTGCGGGACCTGCCGGCCGGCAGCGGCTTCCCAGGCTGGCCGCTGGCGCCGCTCAGCGTCGTCGGACCTGCATGGACCGGGGTCGCCCACCCAGGCGCGGCAGCTGGCATGAGCCCCGGCAGCGGCGTCGCGCCCGGCCGACCGAAAGCCCCCGAAGAATCGCTCACACTGGGCACGAGGCTCGCCTGGTACAGCGTCTGCTCGATGAAGCCGATCGCCTGGACGAGCTCGATCATCGACGGGAAGCGCTCCGCGGGCGACTTCCGCAAGCACTGCTGAAGGAACTGGTCGATGATGCCGGGCAACTCGGGGACACTGGACGACGCGAACGGCGGCGGCTCGCGCAGGTGCGCGGCGAACAGCTCCCCGGCCTCGCCATCGAACGGCGGCCGCCCCGTCAGCATCGTGAACATGACGCAGCCCATCGTGTAGATGTCCGAGCGATGGTCGATATCACTGGCGCCGCGGCACTGCTCGGGTGACATGTACACGGGCGTGCCCATCAGCGCGCCCGTGCGCGTCTTGAGCCTGCCCGGCTCATCTCCCGACAGCTTGGCGATCCCGAAATCGAGGATCTTGGCGCGCTCGCCGCCGGGCACCGCCGGATCGCCCACGATGAAGATGTTCTCGGGCTTGAGATCGCGGTGGACGATCCCCTTGGCATGCGCGGCCCCGAGCGAGCTGCAGATCAGCCGCATCAGGCGCAGGCACTCGATCAGGCCGAACCTCCCGATGCGCGCGAGCCGCCTGTCCATCGGCTCGCCCTCCAGCAGCTCCATGACGATGTACGCGCTGCCATCGGTGTGAAAGCCGAAGTCGAAGACCTGGACGATGCCCGGATCGGAGATCACGGTCACCGCACGCGCTTCATTGAAGAAGCGTTTGACGATCTCTTCGTTCGCCGACAGCGCCGGGAGTAGCACCTTGATCGCCGCTTTTCGCCCGAGCAACGTGTGCTGGCCGAGGTAGACGGTGCCCATCCCGCCCTCGCCGATCTTGTTCAGGACGCGATACGTCCCGAGGGTCGTCCCCAGCATCGCGGTAAGCTTATCACGCGAGTGCGGATCTTCTGCGGCGGCGGAAACCAGATCGTTTTGCGAGCGTCCGTCGAAGTGGAACTTTCCAGCCAGAACGCCACTCCGGATGACCATCCGAGCGCAAGATTGTGGGTACTCCCGAATAGGCTCAGCTACTCCCGGCTACTCCGGATTATCGAGTAGCTCTATCTGTCTTCGCGCAAGAAGGGTGAGGAGCGCCTCGCCTGTGCGCTCCGGAGCGCGCGCTATTCGAAGACCGTCACGAGCTCGTCGGCGGGCGGGCCTTCCTTGTCGTTGCGCAGCAGGCGGTACGTCACCGCGGCACTTACCAACTGGAACGAGGACAGCACGGCCTGGGTCCCGAGGACGACGAGGCCGAACAGCTGGGTGTCGAAGAGGTAGACACCGAACTTCGCCCCAGGACCTCGGGTCAAGGCCAGCTCTACCAGCACGTAGACGGCCCCGAATGCGAACTGCCAGACGAGCGCGATCGCGAACACCCGGATCCGCGCCCCGCGCGCGAGCGCGAAACCGTGGGCAATCGAACCGATGACCGCCCGCCGTTCCACCGTGGCGATCGGGACCGCGAGATAGAACAGCGAAATCGCGACGGCGTAGTAGACGGCCGAGCCAAAGATGAACAGATTGACGTTCTCCCAGCGCCCAACGAGCAGGTTCAGGGCTGTCATCACCCCACCGCTCGCCACCCAGACAATCAGGGCAACGCCCATCACCGGGAAGAACCGGCGGACCGCCGCCTGCAACCCACGGACGATCGGCGCGGGCTTGCTCGTCAGCGCGACCAGCGTACCCTGCGTGACCGCCGCCGCCATGCACGCGTGCGCCACGAAGCGTCCCCCCGGCAGCACGCGGAGCACGGGGTGCAGCAGGGACAGGAAGTCGTCGTAACCTCGATACAGCCCGAGGAACGGATCAACCTGGTACACCATCGCCAGCTCCCAACCGATCACAGGCAGATAGCAGAGCACCGTGATCGCCATGAAACGCGGCAGGTTGCGAGCCCAGATCCGGACGCTCGTCGCCAGCACGCCTCCGACGCTGAACCGCGCCGTCACGTCAGGTGACCTCCACCATGTAGCCGAGGATATCGCAGCCCATCCCCGGCCGTTCACCAAGAAGGCCATCATGACGTGGCCCGCGTTGGGCTATACTCTTTGAATGACCCCCGCGTTCGAGGCCGTGCTCGATCAGGCGCTCAAGCTCCCCGAAGAAGAGCGGGGGGCGCTGGCCACACGGCTTCTGCGCAGCCTCGAGCCAGACGATGGGGACGAGCCGTCGGCGCAGGAGTGGGAGGCTGCGTGGTCGGCCGAGCTCGATCGTCGCGTCCGTGAGGTCCGCGAGGGTCGTGTTGAGCTTGTCGATGGCGACGAAGTCCTCGCCGAACTCCGCGATATCACAGACCGACCGTGATGCGATCCCGCTTCCACCCGGAAGCACGTCTCGAGGTCCGGTCTGCAGCTGCCTGGTATCGCGAACGATCCAGCGAAGCCGCGCAGGGCTTCACCAGCGCGGTGGCCGATGGAATGCAAGCGATCCGCGAGCGCCCGGAAGCGTAGCCCAACCTGGCGCCGAGCTGATGTTCGGCGGAAAGTGCTCCGCAAGTTCCCCTACTCGATGTTCTACATCGTCGAGCGGGAGGTGGTCGTGATCGTCGCGGTCGCGCATCACAAACGGCGGCCTGGCTACTGGATCCTACGCCTACGCAGATAGATGTCTACGCGTCGGCCCAGTTGTCGGCGATGCCGATGTCGACCTCGAGGGGCACGCTCAGCTGATAGACGCCTTCCATCTCGGCCTTGAGCGCCGCGCCGACCTCCTCGGCGAGCTGGGGCGGCGACTCGAACACCAGCTCGTCGTGCACGGTGAGCAGCATCTTGACCGGCCACTGCTCGCGCTCGATCCGCCGCGCGGTCGCCAGCATCGCGAGCTTGATGATGTCGGCGCCGGCGCCCTGCATCGGCGTGTTCTGCGCGACGCGCTCGGCGGCGTGCCGGGCCTGCGGTGACTTCGACAGGAGGTTTGGGATCGGCCGCCAGCGACCGAGCAGCGTGCGCGCCCCGCCCTGCGCGCGGGCCAGCGTGACGATGTCCTCCATGAACTTGTGGATCGTGGGGAAGCGCTGGAAGTAACGGCGCGAGTACTCGGCGGCCTGCGTGCGGGTGACGTCGAGCGCGCGCGCCAGGCCAAAATCGGACTGGCCGTACGACAGGCCGTAGTTGACCGCCTTGGCGATCCGGCGCTGCTCGGCGGTGACCTCCTCGCGCTCGACGCTGAACACCTCGGCGGCGGTCTGGGTGTGGACGTCGATGTGATCGCGAAACGCCGTGCCGAGCTTCGGATCGCCCGACAGGTGGGCGAGGATGCGCAGCTCGATCTGCGAGTAGTCGGCGGCGATCAGGACGTGGCCCGGGGCGGCGACGAAGCCGCGGCGGATGAGGCGCCCCAGCTCGCTGCGGATCGGGATGTTCTGGAGGTTCGGATCCTGCGACGAGATCCGGCCGGTCTCGGCGACGACCTGGTTGAAGGTGGTGTGGACGCGGCCGGTTTTGGGGTTGACGAGCGGCGGCAGCGCGTCGAGGTAGGTGCCCTTCAGCTTGATGAGCTCGCGGTGCTCGAGGATCGGCCGGACGACCGGGTGGGCATCGACGAGCGCCTCGAGCGTGTCGGCCTCGGTCGACCAGCCGATCTTGGTGCGCTTGACGCCCTTGGTGTCGAGCCCGAGCTTGTCGAACAGGAGCTCGCCGAGCTGCTTGGGCGAGCCGATGTTGAGCTCGGTCGTGCCCGCGGCCTCGTAGACCCGGTGCTCGAGCTCGGCGAGCTTGCCGGCGACCTCGTCGGACAGCTTCTTGAAGTGAGCGATGTCGACCGAGATGCCGATCTGCTCGATCTGGGCGAGCAGCCGCGCGACCGGCAGCTCGACGTCGCGATACAGCGCCCCGAGCCCGCTCGCCGCGAGCCGCGCCGGTAGCTGGGAGCCGATCGGCAGGAGCGCGTGGGTGATCGCACCGGCCCACGGCGCGGCGCGCTCGACGGTGATGCCCTCGAGGCTCGGGTGCGCCTTGCCCTTGCCCGCGATGGTCGCGCGGGTCGGGAGCAGCACGCCGCCGAGCCGCGCAACCGCCGCCTCGCCGGGCTCGGACTCCGCCGTCGGATCGAGCAGGAACGCCGCGAGCATCGTGTCCTCGACGATGCCTTCGACCGCGACGCCGGCGAGCGCGAACGCGCGGATCACCGTCTTGGCGTCATGCACGACCTTGGCGACCGATGGATCGCCGAGCACGGCGTGGAGCGGCGCCAGCTCCGCGGCGGTCGGCGGCGGAGGCGCGCCGATGTAGCGGTGGCCGAGGGGGAGGTACGCCGGCGCGTGGCCGGCGATCGCGATCACCACCGCGACCAGGCCGGCGCGCTCGAGCCGCTCGGGATCGAGCTCGACGGTGAGCGCCATCCGCCCCGCCGCACGCGCGGCACGAGCCAGCTCGGCGATCGCCGCGCCGCCGACGACGATCCGCGCATCGGGCGCCTGCTCGACGCTCGCGACCAGGTTCACGTCGGGCGCCGGGACGATCACGACGTCGTCGGCCGGCGGCATCTTCACCTTGACCTTGTCGACCAGGACCTGGAACTCGAGCTCGGTGAACAGCTGGTGCAACTCGGGCAGGTTCCACTCGCCGACGACCAGCTGGTCGAGCGTCAGCGGCAGCGGCACGTCGCGCCGCAGCTCGACGAGCTGGCGCGAGATCTTGATCCGCTCGAGCTGCTCCGGATCGCCGAACGGCTGCTTGATCGAGACCCGCGGGACGACCGGGTTCTGCGCGATCAGGTTGTCGAGCGTGCCGTACAGCTCGAGCAGGTTGGCCGCGGTCTTGTCGCCGACGCCGCGGATCCCGGGGATGTTGTCGCTGGTGTCGCCGACGAGCGCGAGGAAGTCCGGGATCTTCTCGGGCGGCACGCCCATCTTCTTGATGACCTCGTCGCGCGTGTAGGTCTTCTCGCGGAGCGCGTCGATCATCGAGACGTGATCGCCGATCATCTGCATGATGTCCTTGTCGGCGCTGAAGATGACGACCTCCCAGTCGCGCGCGCGGGCGCGCTCGACCAGCGTGGCGATCACGTCGTCGGCCTCGACGCCCGGCACCGCCAGCACCGGCCAGCCCATCCCTTGCACGACCTTCGCGAAGTAGTCCATCTGGACGACGAGCTCTTCCGGTGGGTCCTTGCGGGTCGCCTTGTAGGCCGGGTACATCTCGGCGCGAAACGTCCTGACTCCGGATTTGTCGTCGAACACCACGGCCATCCGCCGGGGCGCGAAGTCCTCCTCGAGCTTCATCAGCATGCGCGAGAACACGTAGAGCGCGCCGGTCGGCATGCCCTCGCTCGTCGACAGCCGCACCTCACGCCGCTCGCCCCGCGAGCTGTTCATGAGCCCGTAGTGGGCACGGAAGATGTACCCGTGTCCGTCGACGATGTAGAGCTTCTCTGGCACAGCGCCCGCACTCTAGCCCGCCGGGCGGACCGTGCCCATGGGGTGGGATCGTTCCCGGCGCCGCGCCTTCGCCGCCGGGTTTGTGTGGCAAGATGACAGCATGCACCGCATCGTCGTCGACGCCATGGGAGGCGATCACGCGCCCGACGAGATCGTGCAGGGCGCCGCGGAGGCGTCGCTCGCGCTGCCGTCGGCCGAGATCATCCTCGTGGGAGATGCCGCCGCGCTCGGCCGGCTGCTCCCGCAGATGCGCCACGACGGCGCGCGGGTGCGGGTGCACCACGCCCCGGCGTTCATCGAGATGGACGAGAAGCCCGCCGAGGCGCTCGCCGGCAAGCCCGAGTGCTCGATCGCGGTCGCGGCCGATCTGGTCGCCCGCGGCGACGGTGACGCGCTGGTGTCGGCGGGCAACACCGGCGCCAGCGTGCTCGCCTGCGCCCGGCGCTGGACCCTGCTCCCGGGAGTGCGGCGCGCCGCGCTCGCCGCGGTGTACCCGACCGAGCTGCGGCGGGGCGAGAAGGACGATCCGTTCTCGCTGATCCTCGACGTCGGCGCGACGATCGACGCGACCGCCGACGATCTGGTCGGGTTCGCCGTGATGGGCTCGGCGTACGCGAAGCTGGTGTCGCAGAACCGGCGGCCGCGCGTCGCGCTGCTCTCCAACGGCACCGAGGCCGGCAAGGGCCCGCCGGCCGTGGTCGCCGCGAACGCGGCGCTGGTCGAGACCACCGAGCTCAACTTCATCGGCAACATCGAGGGCCTCGACATCCCGCGCGGCGTCGCCGACGTCGTCGTCACGTCGGGCTTCGTCGGCAACGTCGTGCTGAAGATGCTCGAGGGCGTGTCCGACACCGTCGTGCGGCTCGCGCGCTACGCGCACAAGGAGCGGCTGGCGTGGCGGCTCGGGCTCATCGCGCTGTCATCGGCGATCGATCAGCTCAAGTCGATCACCGACTGGCAACAGTACGGCGGGGCGCCGCTGCTCGGCTTCAGCCATCCGTTCATCAAGGCGCACGGCCGGTCGAACGCCCGCGCGATCACCAACGCGATCAAGGTCGCGCAGAAGTCCCTGGCGGGGAACCTGTGCGGCAACATCGCGCGCAGCATGGCCGAGCTCGAGGAGCGTGCGCATCGCCGGCCGCGCGCGGCCAGCGAGTCCGGCGCCGGCTCGTGAAGCCCGTGAAGCCCGTGAAGCCCGTGAAGCCCGTGAAGCCATGAAGCCCAGGTCGCTCATAGGCCGGATGACCACCCTGCCGAGCCGGGTCGGCCAGAAGATCGGCCTGTTCGACTACATCCCCGAGGGCCTGCCGCCGGGGGCGCCGCCGCCGCGCCACACGTTCCGCTGGGACCTCGATAAAACGTACCTGCGCACCGAGTTCGACTCGCTCGCCGATCTGGCCAAGAGCGCGATCGAGACCGCCGCCGACAAGCAGGCGTATCCCGGCGCGACGGCGCTGCTCCGCGCGCTGCGCCAGGACGGCCACCGGATCTGCATCGTCTCGGGCAGCCCGACGCAGATGCGCCAGGTCCTCGCGGCCAAGCTCGCGCTCGACGGCGTCGACTACGACGAGTTCGTCCTCAAGAACAACCTGAAGAACCTCCTGCGCGGCCGGTTCCGCGCGCTGCGCGCGCAGATCCCCTACAAGCTGCCGGCGATGCTGCAGTCGCGGATCGGCGCGCCCGCCGACGCCGAGACCCTGTTCGGCGACGACGCCGAGGCCGACGCCATCATCTATTGTCTGTACGCCGACATCGTCGCGGGCCGGGTCTCGCTGACCGACCTCGAGCGCGTGCTCATCGCGTCGCGCGCGTACGACGACGACGCCGCGCGCATCCTCGATCTCGCCAGGCGCGTCCCCAAGCACGACGCCGTGAACCGGCTGTTCATCCACCTCGATCGCCGCTCGGCGCCGGTCGGCTTCAAGCACTACGGGCCGCGCCTGGTCCCGGTGTTCAACTACTTCCAGGCGGCCCTCGTGCTCTACGGCGACCACGTCCTGTCGGCCCGCCAGGTCATCTTCGTCGCGCTCGAGATGCTCGACTCCAAGCAGTACGAGCTCGGCCACCTCGCGACCAGCGTGCAGGACGTCATCCGGCGCGGCCGGATCGCCCGCGAGACCGCGCTCCAGCTGGTGGCCGAGGCGCAGGAAGCGGCCAGATCGGGGGCCCTGTCCGGCCGCACCGACCTGCCGCCGTTTGAGCAAATCTCCGAGGCGTTCCGCGCACGGGTCCGCGAGCTCGGCCCGATCGATCCGGGGCTGATCGAGCCCACCGCGCCGCTCGACTACGTCCGCCTGGTCGACGAGGAGCACGAGCACCGGCGAACCCGCCGCAAGCACGGGCACTGACCAGGATCATCAGGGACGTTGGCTCGTGACGCACCCGCCGGCGCGATGCAGTGCTGACCACTGCCGCGGGGGGCCTCGCCTTTGCGATGATCAATGCATAGCGTATAATTTCCACAGGAGTGTGAATTTGCGCCAGGGGGTGTAGTTCATGGAAAACATCGCGACGCGTTTGGGTCCCTGGCGTATCGAGCGGACGCTTGGTCGCGATCTCTCCGGCGTCTACTACGCCGCGTGCCACGATGATGGCGAACGCGCCACGCTGTACGTCCTGTCGGACGAGCTGACCACCGGCGACGAGCCGCTGACTCGACTCCTCGAGGTGCATCGTGAGATCAGCCATCCTGGCCTGATCCGCTTCCGCGGCCTCGACCACGCCGGCAGCGAATATTTCCTGATCGGCGATGTCGTCGATGACGCGCTAGCGTCGCTACGTAGAGGCCACCGTCCAGCGCCGGACCAGACCCTCGCGTTCGGCGCCGCGCTGGCTGCCACGCTGGTCGCCGCCCATGATCACGGCTTGGTTCATGGCGGCCTGGAGCTCGACAACACGCTATGGGCGCCCGACCGAGCCCCGCAGATCCTGGCCGCCGGCGTTGCCGCCCTCGGCATCTCCGACCGCGTTGCCCTGGCCCGCGGTGACGTGGCCGCGCTGGGTCGGCTGCTGTGCGCCCTGGTCGCCGGCTGGCAGCGCCGCGACGCCGGTGGGGCCTCGCGCGACCATTCCACCGCCGACAGCCGTACCGTCGAGCTGGTCCGGCGGCTCGCCGACCCGAGCACGGCGCTCTCGATGCGTGAAGCCCACGCCCTGCTCGCCTCCGAGCAGCCGGCCCTGGCCGCGCGCCGCACCGGTGGGATCGCCGAACTACCCACCGCTCGGGGCCGCGGCCCGCGGAAGGCCGGCGACCCCACGATGCCCGCCAGCGCCGCCGCCGGCAAGGCCGAGTCCAAGGACGACGTCCCCGACGCTGACCTATCCGGTGCCGGTGCAGCGGCGGAGCCCGACCACGCCAGCAGCTATCTCGGCCGCTACCGCATCCTGACCCGCCTCGGCCGCGGCGGCATGGGCGAGGTCTTTCTCGCCGAAGATCCGGCGCTGCGCCGCGGCGTCGCGATCAAGCGCATCCGGCCCGGCCTCGAGCGCGATCGCACCTTCCGGGCCCGCCTGCGCCGCGAGGCCCAGCTCGCCGCCCGCCTCAACCACCGCGCCATCGTCCAGGTGTTCGACTTGATCACCCACGACAACGTCGACCACGTGATCATGGAATACGTGCCGGGCCCCAGCCTGCACACGCTGCTGGCCGGCAGCGCCATGGCGGTCGCGGCGGTCGTGCGCATCGCCGCCGAGCTCGCCGACGGCCTCGCCTACGCCCATCAGCAGGACATCGTCCATCGCGATCTCAAGGTCGAGAACATCCTGATCGGCACCGATGACCAGCCCAAGATCGCCGACTTCGGCATCGCCCGCAGCATCGCCGCTGCCGGCACCAGCGCCGCCGAGGAGTCGCTGACGCGCGAGGGCATGATGATCGGTACCACGCGCGCGATGTCGCCGGAGCAGATCCAGGGCCATGAGGTCGACGCTCGCTCCGATCTGTTCTCGTTCGGCGTCTTGCTCTACGAGCTGGTCACCGGCACGAGTCCGTTCGCCGCCGATGTCAACGCCGTGACCATCTTGCGCGTCATCCACGAGCGGCCACCATCACCGCGCGAGCTGGTGCCCGATGTGCCACGCGCGCTGTCCGATCTCATCGATCACCTGCTCGAGAAGCCCCCGGCACAGCGGCCCGACAGCGCGCGCGCCGTACGCGATCGCCTGCGCCGCATCCTCGACGATCTCCCGCAGCCCCGCCGCGGGCCCCACGCCGAACCAGCGCCGTCCGCAACGTCCACCGGGAGCCTGCCCCTCACCGGCGACACGCCCGTGGCCGCCCAGGCCCGCGGCGAGCGCCGCCAGGTCACGCTGGCATGCATCGAGCTGAGCACCTCCGGCGACGGCGGTGGGGACGCGCTGACCGCTCCCGAGCTCATCGCCGAGGTGCTGCCCGCGTTCCGCGCCCGGGTCGGCGAGATCCTGACCGGCTTCGACGGCATCCAGATCGGCGCGATCGGCCATCGTATCATCGCGTGTTTCGGCCATCCTCGTCCGCTCGAGGACGCCGCGCGTCGCGCCGTGCTCGCCGGTCGCGCCATGCTCGCCGCCGCCGCCGACCTACGCTCGTCGGATCCGGTCCATGCGCGGACCCGCTTCACCGCCACCGGCGCGGTCCACACCGGCCTCGCCGTGGTCCGTGGTAGCAGCGCCGGCAAGGAACTGGTGCTCGGCGCGACCCTCGACGCCGCCCTCCAGCTGCTCCAGCTCGGTGGGGCCGGTACCCTGTGGCTGAGTGACTCGGCGACCCGCCTGGTCGAGACCGACTTTCGGCTCGAGCGCCCGGCCACCCTGCCCCAGGGGATGACCTCGGCGCGCCGCTTGGTCGGCGACCTGGTCACCGGCTCCGCATCCGGCGAGCACGATCGCCTGATGGTCGCGCGCGATCACGAGCTGCAGCTCCTGCTCGACAGCTGGCGGCGCGCCCGCCAGGGCGAAGGCCAGGTCGCGCTGCTCGCCGGCGATCCGGGAATCGGCAAGTCGCGCCTCACCCGCGAGCTGGCCACCGCCGTCGCCGGCGACCAGCCACGCCGGATCATCCTACGCGGCAGCAGCCACCGCCAGCGCTCGGCCCTCGAGCCGGTCACCGACGCCATCGCCGCGCTGCTCGGTCTCGGCGCCGGCGCCGGCCCTGACGCCGAGACCGCCGAGGCACTCGCGGCCGCCACCGAGCGGCTCCGTGCCCTCACCGGCCCCGACGAGGTCGAGCAGATCTTGCACCTGCTCGGCCACCCGGCGAACCTGCCGGCGGCGTCGCCCGAGCGCGCCCGTCACCAGCTGCTCGGCGGCCTGCGCGACCTCCTGGTCGGCACGAGCCAGGAGGTGCCTACCCTGCTCATCGTCGAGGATCTGCACTGGCTTGATCCGTCGACCCTCGACCTCATCGCCCTGGTCATCCAGGACGTGGCCTCGTCGTCGCTGTTCCTGGTGATGACCACGCGGCCCGGTGTGCAGCCGCCGTGGCCGACCACCGCCACCATCACCCAGCTTCGCCTCGGCCGACTCGACGCCTCGGCGATCGACGCGGTGATCGCCGACGCCTGCGCAGATCACGCGCTGCCGGCCGCCGAACGCGCCCTGATCGCCGCCCGCTCCCAGGGCGTGCCGCTGTACGCCAGGGAGCTGGTGCGCGCCACCCTCGAGCTCGGCCTCGCCGGCGAGGTCCCGAGCACGCTGCGCGATGCGCTCACCGCGCGCCTGCACCAGCTCGGCCCCACCACCACGCGGGTCGCGCACATCGCCGCGGTCGCCGGCCGCGAGTTCACCGCCGAGCTCATCGCCGGCACCAGCGGCCTCGATCGCGCCTCCATCGATCGCGAGCTCGATCGGCTGGTCGCCGTCGAGATCCTGTTCCGCCGCCGGGGCCGCGCCCGCGACATCCTCTACCAGTTCAGCCACGTGCTGCTGCAGCAGGCCGCTTACGAGGAGCTGCTCGCCGACGATCGCCGCTCTCTGCACGGCCAGCTCGCCGACACGTTGCTCGCCGACGATCGCGCCGGCCGCGACCCTGGCCCCGAGCTGATCGCCCACCACCTCGCCGGGGCCCAGCGCTTCGCCGAGGCCATCGCCGCCGCAGAACGCGCCGCCGTCCGCAGCCTCGGTCGCCACGCCCAGATCGAGGCCCGGGAGCTGTTCCGCCAGGCCCTGACCTGGCTCGATCGCCTGCCCGGATCCGACGCGCGCGATCGTACCGAGATCGGGCTGCGAATGCGGCTCGGCGCCGTGTTGACCGCGACCGAGGGCTACACCTCGCCCGAGCTCGAGCGCTCGTGCCGGCGCACCGAGATCCTGTGCGAGCGTCACGACGACATGCCACTGCCGGTCAAGTACGGTCTGTGGGCGGTGCGCCTCATGCGCGGCTCACCCGACGAGGTCGAGCCGTTCGTCGGCTGGTTCGAGCAAGTGATCGACCGCAACGGCCCGCCGATCGAACGCATGATGGCACACGCGTCGATCGGCACCTACGCCTACGCCCGCGCCAGCTACGCAACGGCCCGCCATCACCTCGAGCACACCATGGCCCTGTTCGTGCCCGCCGAGCACGCCGGGGTCGTGCAGGTCTACGGCGGTTGCGGCGGGTTCTACGGCCACATCATCATCACGGCCGTGCTGTGGCACACCGGCCAGTTCGAAGAGGCCTGGCGCCAAACACGCAGCATGGTGGTGCTGGCCGAGACGCTCGATCCGTACACCTTGGTTTGCGCGCTGTTGTGGGAGGCCGGCCTGCACATCGCCGTCGGCGACACCGCGCGCACCGAAGCCCTCACCGAGCGCATCCTCGAGCTCACCACCCGCTACGACTTCCCGTACCTGGCCTGCTCGGCGCTGTGCGACCGCGGCTGGGTGCTGGCGCGACGCGGCCAGGCCGAGCGCGCGCTCGCCGACCTGATCATGGGCACCGAGGGTATCAAGCAGATCGGCAGCAAGGTCTGGTACCCGGCCGCCCTTGGTCTGCTCGCAGAGAGCGCGATCGAGGTGGGCCAGTTCGACCGTGCCGAGCGTGCCCTCGATGAAGCGCTCGAGGTGTGCCGCACCAGCGTCGACCGCAGCAACGAGCCCGAGTTGCTGCGCCTGCGAGGCCGGCTGATCCTCCGCCGGGATGGCGCGGCACACGCCCCGGCGCGCGCCGCGTTCGCCCACGCGCTCGCCGTCGCCCAGAGCCGCGGCGCCGTCGCGTCGGCCCTGCGCTCTGCCACCGAGCTCGCCGTGCTGCTCCGCGACGCCAACCTCCCCGAGGAGGCGGTGGCGGTGCTCGGCCCGGTGTACCGCGGCTTCGCGCCCTGCGTCGACAACCCGCACCTCGCCGCGGCGCGCCAGCTGCTCGCCGACCTGCCGGCGAGCGCCGCCTGATTCGTGGAACCCATGGTGGCCACGCCGATCGGGACGACTCGCCGCGCGCTGGTGCTCGGCGGATCCGGCCACCTGGGCAACGCGATGGTCCGCGAGTTACTCGCACGCGGCTACGCGGTCACGGCCGCGCGCCGCGGCCACACCACCGCGCAGAACCTCGCCGGGCTCCCGGTCTCGCACGCGCTGGGCGACGCCGATCATCCCGCCACCGTCGATGGCTGGATCGGCGGCCACGACCTCGTCGTCGATGCCGCCGCGCCGTATCCGTTGACGCTCGGCGATCGCGGTGGCGCCGCGGCCGCCGCCCGACGAGCCTCCCTGCTGGTCGACGCCATCGGCCGGCACGGCGTCCACCTGATCCACCTCGGCTCGTTCGTGACCCGGCTCGGCACCGACGCCGCCGGGTGGCCGCGCGAGCCCGGCCAGCGCCTCGAGAGCCAGCTCCATCCTTACTTCGCCGCCAAGCGCGCCGGCGAAGCGGTGTTCGCCGCGGCTGCGCGGGCCGGTGCGCCGATCACGATCGTGCACCCGACCACGTGCATGGGCCCGTGGGACAGCCGCCCGCGTGCGATGTGCCTGGTGCCGCGCGTCCTCTCCGGATGGATGCCAGTGGTGCCGGCGCATATCATCAATGTGGTCGATGTCCGCGACGTCGCTCGCGGTGCCGTGGCCGCCGCCACGGAGGGGTACCGCGGTGACCCGCTGCGCCTCACCGGCCACAACGTCGGCCTTGCCGAGCTGTGTGCCTTGATCGGCGAGCTTGCCGGGACACGCGTGACGACCCGAGCGATCCCTATCGCCGCTGCCCACGCCGCCGCGTGGGCCCTCGAGCTCGCCGCGCCCGGTCGCGCAGCGCCACCGCTCCTGTTGCCAACGCTCCTGGCGTTGCGCCAGGCGCCCCTCCCGGTCAGTACAGCGCAGCGCGCGCTCGGCGCGGCGCCGCGCCCGCTCAGCACCACGCTGCGTGATGCCATCGCCTGGTATCGCGACACCTGATTCCGCGCGGCCTGATCGTGACTGCTATGCTACAGTTACGCAGGGATGAGCGATCAAGAGCGCATACGTCGTCCCGAGCCGGTTCGCACGGATCCAGTTCGTAACATCACCGGTGTCTTCCACAGCGGTGGCGGCGCGGCCGCCACTCCGGCTGACACTCCGGCCGACGCCGCTCCCCCCAAAGCTCCGGCCGGCAATGCACCGGCGAGTAATCCGTTTGCCTGGCCGGCCGATGATCCGGTCGGCCGTGCGGTGCGCGCCGGGTGTGATGTCGTCGAGCAGGCCGTGCGCCGCGGCTTCGGCCTGGGCCGCGATCCATCGTCGGGGCCCGCGTGGACCAGCGGCCCGCTCGCCGCTCCGTGGCTCGGCCCGTGGACCACCGGACAGTGGCTCGACGCCATGACCTGCGCGTTCACCCAGTGGGCGCAGTGGATGGATGCCTGGTCGTCGATCGCCCGTTCGGCCATGGGCGGCAACACCGAGCCGTGGCCATCCTGGCCCGCGGCGCCATCACCGCCATCATCGCCGGTATCGTCGCGAGCCGCATCGCCCGCGGTCTCCGCATCGCCCGCGGCCTCCGCATCGCCCGCGGCATCGGCGACCGGCGCGCTCCACTTCACGGTCCAGCTGCGCACCGCGCGCGAGGTCAGCGTCCGGCTCGATCTGTCGCCCGGCGAGGCCACCGCGTTCGAAGTTCACGGCCTGGTCGCCGCAAATGCGCCGCTGATCACCGACGTCAGCATCGCCATCGTCGATGGTGGTGTCACGGTCTCGCTCGGCTCGATCGAGCAGCACCCGGCCGGCACCTACGCGGGCGCCGTCCTCGCCGGCGGCCGCGCGTGCGGAACCCTCACGGTTCAGCTGAGCTGATCATGGCCGCGCACCCCCCGGTGGTCGGCGAAGTCCTGCGCGACTACGGCGCGCTGGTCCGCGACGCCGTGCGCGAGTACCTGCCCCCTGCCGAGCCGCGCCGCTACCTCTATGATCTGGTCGCCGACTACCCGGGCCGCGGCGGCAAGATGATGCGGCCGAGCCTGTGCATCGCGGTCGCCCGCGCGCTCGGCGCCCCCCTCGATCGCCTGCTGATCGCCGCCGCCGCGTCGATCGAGCTCATGCACAACGCCATGCTGGTCCACGACGACATCGAGGACGAGAGCGATCGCCGCCGCGGCCAACCCACGCTGCATAGCCTGTGGGGCATCGCCCTGGCGATCAACGCCGGCGACGCCCTCGTCGTCAGGAGCCTGCGCCCACTGCTGGCCGCCGCCGCGTATACCGATCCGCGCCTGGCCCTGCACATCATCGAGGAGGCCGAGCACATGGCGCGTGAATCGGCCGAGGGTCAGGCGCTCGAGCTCGGCTGGCGCGCCGAGAACATCGTCGCGCTCGAAGAACGTGACTACTTCGAGATGGTCCTCAAGAAGACGTGCTGGCTGACCACGATCCACCCGGTGCGCATGGGCGCGCTGATCGCGGTCGCCGGCCGCGTCGATCCGGCCGCGTTCGTCCGCTTCGGGTTCTTCCTGGGCGCCGCCTTCCAGATCCAGGACGACGTCCTCAACCTGGTCGGCGAGGAGGCCGTCTACGGTAAGGAGTCCGACGGCGATCTGCGCGAGGGCAAGCGCACGCTGATGATCCTCCGCCTGCTCCAGCTGGCCACCACCGGCGAGCGCGCCCGGCTGATCGCGCACCTCGGCACGCCGCTGCCCGCGCGCCACGAGGACGAGGTGCGCTGGATCCGCGACCGCATGGACCACTACGGCTGCATCACGTACGCCAGCCAGGTCGCCCGCGCGATGGCCGGCGCCGCACGTCACGAGTACACGCGGTTGTTCGCGCCGGTGCCCCCGTCGCGCGACCGCGCCTTCCTCGAGGGCCTCATCACCTGGGTCATCGAGCGCACCTGCTGACGGGAGAACCAACCATGGACCAGGCTGCGAGGATCCAGGGACCGCCGTTCTACTTCGATGATGTCACCGCGCGCGTCTTCCCGCTGCGCGCCCACGTCAGCGCGCTGCAGCGCCTGTGCGATAATTACCTCAACTTCCCGCCCCCCGATGACAAGATCCGGTTTCGCCCGTCGGCACCGTATGTGTTGCTCACCCTCCTCAACTACGGCCGCATGTCGTATTCGACGGCGGCCATGGCCCATTACGGCTGGGTGTCGCAGAACGAGGTCTACTTCGGCGTGCCGCTGGAGTACTGCATCCTTGAGGACGACGGCCGGTGGACGCGCGGTGCGGGTGTGGTGGCGCCGTTCATCTTCGTCGATCAGCCATGGTCGATCGAGGTCGGCCGCGAGGTCTACGGTTGGCCCAAGGAGCCGGCCGAGTTCCAGCGCGAGGTCAACACCTGGGCCAGCCGCAGCCCGGCTGAGCGCGAGCACCTGCTGACGATCGCCACGGAGACCTTCCAGACACCGTACGCCAGCGAACAGCCCAGCAGCGTGCCGCTCGTGGAGATCGATCGCGCCGCACCGCTCAGCATCAGCAACCAGCTGTGGCAAGCGCCGCTGATGCTCGCCAACCCCTGGTGGGGCGCGCTGACCTTGTGGCGCGAGTCGATGCGCATCTGGTCGTCGGCGGCGGCCGGCGACACCGCCATGTACCTCGCCCTGATCCGCCAGGCATCGCGCCTGTTGTTCGGCGGGCCATCGCCGGATTTCTCCACGATCAACCTCAAGCAGGCGCGCAGCCTCGTGGATCCCGCCAGGACCGCGTACCAGGCCATCACGATGGCGCCGATGCGGTTGACGTCGCTGACCCGCGCCGGTCTCATGGGCGAGGGCCGCATCGCGCTCGGCGATCCCACCGGCGGCTATCGCGTCCAGGTCCACCGCCACCCCCTGTTTCCGATCGTCGAGACCCTCGGCCTCATCACCTCCGATGAGGAACAGCACTCGGACGCCCGCGACGCCGTCCTCCGCGGCTACACCGCCGGCATCCCAGGCAACACCCGACTCGAGCGGTTTCCCAGCGGACTCACGTCCGGCGACCCGACCGAGCATGGCGTGGTCACCCTGGCGCCGCTGTTTCCGTTCTGGCTCGAGGCCGGTCTCGAATACGGCAGCGCGACGACCGTATCCACCGTCGGCGCCGACGCGATCAAGGGCCGTCGCGCTCCGGACCTGATAAAGGGCGTCTTCGATCCGACGTGGGGTGCACGCGCCCTCCCGGCGCCACCTTATTACTACCCACATCTCACGGTGCGCGTGCTGGCGCTGCGCGCGACCCGTGACCTCGCCCTCGGGCTCGAGTCGTGGGGCCCGCCGTCCGAGATCGGCAGCTTCCGCCTGATCGATCCCGACCAGCCGCTCGTGTTGATGGTGGTCACCACCTCCGAAGAGATGGGCGCCCAGGTCAACAGCGCCGGCTGGTGGTGGAAGCGCCAGGTCTCGTTCTGCGTGCCGGTGCTCTGGGCTCGCAACGGCAGGGGCAAGGACACGATGACCCTGATCTCCGTGACCACCTTCGGCGACAGCCAGCTCTCGACCACCATGGCGAATGAGATCGGCCCCAACGTCATTTGCGCAGAGCTCAATGCGCCGCCCGACTCGTGGCTCGATCACGAAGGCCCCAGCGCCGATCGCCGCCTGTTGTGGCTGACCGCCAACGTCCTGCCCGCGATCGACGTCGGCGCCGAGGCCACGCGGCGCGTCCTGCTCGAGGTGCTCGCGCTCCATGGCGGCGGTGCCGCTCCGCCGCGGGTACCGTCCAAGCTGCAGCCCGGCGACCTGGCGTTCAATTTCATCGCTCGCCGCCAGATCCGCGACACCAACCTCAGGGACGCGGCCTACGACGAATGGTTCAGCCAGGACATGATCGCGCGCGACACCAGCCCCGAGGCCTGGCAGGTCAGCGATGCCGCCCTCGAGGTCCGGATCCACCAGTATCCCGACCGCCTCGACCTCGTCAAAAACCTCCAGCTCCAGGTCGACCAGACCGAGTACGCCAAGAGCGAACTCCCCGGCCGCGGCTGGGAAGGCGCCATGGTCAACGTCATCAAGCCGCTGTGGTTCGCCTGGACCACCGCCAACGTCACTCATCAGAGCAACACCATCCTGGCCGTGAACCGCAGTGGTGTGTGGATCCCGCCGCTCGAAGCCAGGGGGTTCGAGCCCGCACCCGACGATGCCGCCGTCCGCATGCTCGCCGCCTTCGGCTTCCGTGCCGATCCGCTCCGCCATGGCTGATCCGATCCAGGTCGCCATCGTGGGTGGCGGCTGTGCCGCGATGGCCGCCGCATTCGAGCTGTCACGCGCCGAGCACCGCGGTCGCTACCGCATCACCGTCTACCAGCAAGGCTGGCGCCTCGGGGGCAAGGGCGCGTCGGGGCGCGGCCCGGCCGGCCGCATCGAAGAGCACGGCCTGCACGTGTGGATGGGCTGGTACGAGAACGCGTTCCGCCTCTTGCGCGAGTGCTACGGCGAGCTCGCCGCCACGCCGGGCGCCTGGCCGGCGCGACACTGGCGCGACGCGTTCATCCCCGATCCGTACGTCGGCACCGCCGGTCGCGATCGCCACGGCGGTTGGTCGAGCCTGCTCGCGTCCATGCCGCAGCGCCCGGGCGCGCCCGGCGACCCGCTCACCGGCGGTCCGTTCACGATCGGCAACTACCTCACCTGCGCCGTCGATCTCGCGATCGCCGGCCTCCGCGACCTGCACGTCTATGCCCTGCAGGGCCGCCACGACGGCACACCGCCGCCCGACGCCGCCGCCCCGACCCGCAGCCTCGGCCAGCAGATCGACGCGCTGATCTCGTACGGCCGCCTGGCCACCCTCGCCGGGCTCGCCGAGGCCGGCGACATCTTGCGCCGGTTCTTTGCCCGCCCCGCCGAGCACCCGCAAGGCCCCCTGCTGTCGCTGCTCGACCGGTTGACCGCCACCGCCCGGGGCTGGATCGAGGAGCTCACCGCCGACCCCGAGGTCCGCTACCGCTGGTACATGGTCGATGTCGCGCTGGCGTCGGTGCGCGGCGTGATCCGCGATCGCGTGGCGCTCGATCCACGCGGCTTCGACGCGATCAACCACCACGACTTCCGCGACTGGCTGCGCCTGCACGGCGCCTCCGAGCTCGCCCTCAACTCCGAGCAACTCCGCGGCGGCCTCTACGACCTCTCGTTCGCCTACATGGACGGTGACCCGAGCAAGCCCGCGTTCGCCGCCGGCGAGGCGCTCCGCAGCGCCTGCCGCATGTTCTTCACCTACCGCGGCTCGTTCTTCTGGAAGATGCGCGGTGGCATGGGCGACGTCGTGTTCGCACCGCTCTACGAGGTGCTGCGCCGCCGCGGTGTCCGATTTCGCTTCTTCCACCGCCTCGACAACATCCAGCTCGCGCCGGACGCCTCGCACGTCGCCGGCCTGGAGATGTCGGTCCAGGCCGAGATCCGGGACGGCGACTACCGCCCGCTGGTCGACGTCGCAGGCATGCCGTGCTGGCCGGCCGAGCCCGACTTCGATCAACTCGTCGGCGGCGACACGCTGCGCGCCGGGGGCTGGCAGCCCGAGTCATTCTGGGAGCCGCGCCGTGCCGCGGCCCGCACCCTGCGCGTCGGCGACGACTTCGATCTCGTCGTCCTCGCGATCGGCCTCGGCGCGGTGCCCCACGTCTGCCGGGAGCTTGTCGCGCACGATCCGCGCTGGCGGGCCATGACCGAACGCGTGGCCACGGTGGCCACGCAGGCCTTCCAGATCTGGCTGCACGCCGACCTCGCCGAGCTGGGCTGGCCGGGCCCGTCGCCGAGCCTCTCCGGCCTCGCCAAGCCGTTCGACACCTGGGCCGACATGCCGCAGCTCATCGACGTCGAGGCCTGGCGGCACCCGCCGCGCTCGATCGCCTACTTCTGCGCCACGCTGCACGTGCCGCCGGGCACGCCCGACGACCCGCACCATCCGGTCGCCCAGCGCGAGCGCGTCCGTCAGGCCGCCATCGCCTTCCTCGATCGCCAGATCCACCCCCTGTGGCCGCGCGCGGTGCGCCCCGGCGGCGGGTTCCGCTGGGAGCTGCTCGCCGATGCCCACACCGACGACGGCCTCACGCCACCCCACGCCGGCCCCGAGCGGTTCGCGACACAGTTCTGGACCGCCAACGTCAATCCGTCCGATCGCTACGTGCAGTCGCTCCCGGGCAGCGCCGCGTATCGCATCTCACCGCTCGACGCGACGTACGACAACCTGACGATCGCCGGCGACTGGACCGCGTGCGGCATCAACGTCGGCTGCGTCGAGGCCGCCGTCATGTCGGGCCGGTTGGCCGCCCACGCCATCGCGCAGTCGCCGGCGCTCGCCGACATCGTCGGCTACGATCACCCCTGATCGCACGAGCACCAGCGGACCCGCCGCAAGCACGGGCACGGAGGGCAATGTCAGGAGTGGCGTAAAAAACCGCCCACGCGCGACGAGCAGGCCTGTGTCCTCATCCGGAGCGCCGTTCCGTGGAACGTTCTATCCGGCATACGTGGACCGATCTCTGTTCGTGATGCAGGACCATGGACGCTCCGGATCCTCGCCCTTGTAACGCTCGACACCCGATCCTACAGTGCGAGCCACTAGCTTCGATGGATGCAGAGGGTAGTGGTGCAGCTCATGAAACAGCGGGTGATGCAGCTGGGGCCATGGCGTGTCGAACGCACGCTCGGCCGCGATCTATCCGGCACCTACTACGCGGGCCGCCGCGACGGCGGCGAGCGCGCCACGCTGTACGTCCTGGCGAACGACCTGGGCGTCACGGGTGACGAGCCGCTGTCCCGGCTGCTCGCGCTGCACCACGATCTCGACGAGCCCGGCCTGGTCCGGTTCCGCGACGTCGGCCGCGACGGCGACGACTACTACCTGATCGCCGACGCCGTCGATGATTCGCTGGCGTCGCTGAGCAACGGCCAGCGTCCGACTCCCGGACAGACCCCCGCGCTGGCCGCCGCGCTGGCCGCCACGCTGGCCGCCGCCCACGATCGGGGCCTGGTCCACGGCGGGCTCGATCTGGCCAACACGCTGTGGGCTCCCAACCAGGCCCCGCAGCTCCTGGGGACGGGGGTCGCCGCCCTCGGCATCGCCGACCGCGCGGCCGTGGCCCGCGGCGACGTGGCGGCGCTGGGCCGGCTGCTCTGCGCGGTGGTCGTCAGCTGGCAGTCCGGCGGCACGAGCGTGGCATGGACCAACCGCACCGCCACCGATATCCGTACCGTGGAGCAGATCCGCCATCTCGCCGACCCGAGCGCGGCGGTCTCGATGCGCGAAGCCCACAACCTGCTCGCCTCTCTGCTCGGCTCCGACGAGCAGACCCGGGTCACGCGCGGCGGCAGCGTCACCAGCACGCCCACCCTCCGCGAGCGTCCGAACGAAACCGTCGCCCGCGGCGCGCGCGACACCAGCAGCACGGCACAGCTCGGGAGCCGCCTCCTGGAGGGGACCAACGGCAGCACGTTCGGCCAGGGCGCGGCGAGCACGCCCGAGCCCGACCAACCAGGCGGCCACCTCGGTCGTTATCGCATCGTGACCCGGCTCGGCCGCGGTGGCATGGGCGAGGTGTTCCTCGCCGAGGATCCGGTGCTGCGCCGCGGCGTCGCCATCAAGCGCATCCGCCCCGGCCTCGATATCGACCGCACCTTCCGGGCCCGCCTGCGCCGCGAGGCCCAGCTCGCCGCCCACCTCAGCCATCGCGCCATCGTCCAGGTGTTCGATCTGGTCACCGACGCCAACGTCGATCACGTGGTCATGGAGTACGTGCCCGGCCCGAGCCTGCACACCCTGCTAACCGGCCGCACGATACCGATCACCGAGGTCCTGCGCATCGCCGTCGAGCTCGCCGAGGGCCTCGATCACGCCCACCAGCAGGGCATCGTTCACCGCGACCTCAAGCTCGAGAACATCCTGATCAGCACCGACGGCCAGCCCAAGATCGCCGACTTCGGCATCGCCCGCCGGGCCGCCGCCGGGGGTACCCAGGATTCGTTGACCCGCGAGGGCATGGTGCTCGGCACCGCGCGCGCGATGTCGCCCGAGCAGACCCAGGGCCATGACCTCGACGCGCGCTCGGATCTGTTCTCGTTCGGCGTCATGCTCTACGAGCTGGTCACCGGCCAGAGCCCGTTCGCCGCCGAGGTCTCCGCCATGACCATCCTGCGCGTCATGAACGAGCGCCAGCGGCCGGCGAGCGCGCTGTCGCCCGAGGTGCCCCGCCCGCTGTCCGAGCTCATCGATCACCTGCTCGAGAAGAGCCCGACGCAGCGCCCCGACAGCGCGCGCACCGTACGCGATCGCCTGCGCCGCATCCTCGACGACCACCCCGCCCCCCACGTCGTGCCCCACTCCCGGACACCGGCCATCCAACCGGTCGCGCGTCCACACTCCATCCCCGACACGCCGGCGGCCACCCCGGCCCGCGGCAAGCGCTGCCAGGTGACGCTGGCGTGCATCGAGCTGACCGCCGCCAGCAGCGCCGGCGGTGACGATCTGACCGATCCGGAGCTCCTGGCCGACGTGCTTCCCGCGTTCCACGCCCAGATCGGCGAGATCGTGGCTCGCTTCGACGGGGTCTTGATCTCCGCCCTCGGCCACCGCTTCGTCACGTGCTTCGGCCACCCGCGCCCCCTCGAGGACGCCGGACGCCGCGCCGTGCTCGCCGGCCGCGCCATGCTCGCCGCCGCCACCGAGCTGCGCTCGTTCGATCCGATCCACGCCCGGGCGAGCTTCACCGCCACCGCCGCGGTCCATACCGGCCTCGCCGTGGTCCAGAGCGTCGGCGAGGAGCTGGTGCTCGGCGCGACCCTGGACACGGCCCTCCGCCTGCTCTCGCTCGGCGGCCCCGGCGATCTGTGGCTATCCGACGCGGCGGCCCGCTTGGTCGAGGCCGACTTCCAGCTCGTTCGTCCGCCCACGCCACCCCCGGGGATGGCGTCACCGCGCCGGTTCGCCGGCGTCCCGTCCGCCTCCGCCTCCGGCGAGCACGATCGTCCGCTGGTGGCCCGCGAGCACGAGCTGCAGCTCCTGCTCGGCAGCTGGCAGCGCGCCCGCCAGGGTCAAGGCCAGGTCGCGCTGCTCATCGGTGACCCCGGCATCGGCAAGTCGCGCCTCGCCCGCGAGCTCGCCGCCACCGTGGCCGGTGGCGACGCGCGCCACATCGTCCTGCGCGGCTCGAGCCACCGCCAGCACTCGGCCTTCGATCCGGTCGCCGACGTGGTGGCCGCGCTGCTCGGCCTCGAGATCGGCACCAAGCTCGATCCCGCCGGTGGCCTCGTCGCGGCCACCGAGCGACTCCGCGCGCTCACCGGCGCCCACGAGGCCGAGCAGATCCTGCACCTGCTCGGCTGCCTGCCCACCCTGCCGGCAGCACCGCCCGATCGCGCCCGCCCCAAGCTCCTCGAGGGGCTCCGCGACGTCCTGGTCGGCAGCAGCAACCAGGTGCCCATCCTGCTCGTCGTCGAGGATCTGCACTGGCTCGATCCCTCGACCCTCGATCTCATCGCCCTGGTGATCAAGGACGTCTCGTGGTTACCGGTGTTCCTGCTGATGACCACGCGGCCGGGATTGCAGCCGCCGTGGCCGGCGTCCGCCCCCATCACCCAGTATCGCCTCGGCAGCCTCGACCTCACGGCCATCCATACCTTGATCACGCATGCCTGCGCCGGTCGTACCTTGCCGGCCGCCGAGCGCGCGCTGATCGCCACCCGCGCCGGCGGTGTACCGCTGTACGCCCAGGAGCTGGTGCGTGCCGCCCTCGAGCTCGGCCGCGCCGGCGAGGTCCCGAGCACGCTGCGCGACGCCCTCACCGCGCGCCTGCACCAGCTCGGGCCCACCGCCACCCAGGTCGCCCATGTCGCCGCGGTCGCCGGCCGCGAGTTCACCGCCGACGCGGTGGCCCGCGCCAGCGGCCTCGATCGCGCGGTCGTCGATCAGGCGCTCGATCGGCTGGTCACGGCCGAGCTCTTGCTGCGCCGCCGCGGCCTCGCCCGCGAGATCCTCTACCAGTTCGGCCACGGGCTGTTGCAGCAGGCCGCCTACGAGGAGCTGCTCGCCGCCGATCGCCGCGATCTGCACGGCGCGCTCGCCGATGGGTTGCTCGCCGACGAGGCCGCGGGCCGGGAGCCCGGCCTCGAGCTGATCGCGCACCACCTCGCCGGCGCCCGCAGGTTCGCCGACGCGATCGCGACGGTCCAGCGCGCCGCGGTCCGCGTGCTGGGGCGCCACGCGCGGATCGAGGCCTGCGACCTGTTCCGCCAGGCGCTGACCTGGCTCGAGCAGCTGCCTAGATCCGACGAGCGCGATCACACCGAGATCAGCCTGCGGACGCAGCTCAACACCGTGCTGATCGCGACCGAAGGCTACACGTCGCCGGAGCTCGAGCGATCGTGCCGGTCCATCGAGGCGCTGTGCGAGCGCCGTGACGACCTGCCCATGTCGGTCCATTTCGGCCTGTGGTCGATCCACTTCATGCGCGGCTCGCTCGCGGAGGTCGAGCCGCTCGTCGGCCGGTTCAAGCGGGTGCTCGCCCGAGGTGCGCCGCCGGTCGAGCGCATGATGGCGCACGCGTCGATCGGCGTGCACGCCTATGCCCGCGCGGACTACGACCTCGCCCTCCACCACCTCGAGCAGACCATGACGCTGTTCGTGCCGACCGAGCACGCCAGCGTCGTGCGGGACTACGGTGGCTGCGGCGGGTTCTACGGACACCTGGTCAGCACCGCCGTGCTCTGGCACGCCGGACGCATCGAAGACGCCTGGCGGCGCGCGCGCGACATGATGGCCCAGGTCCAGGCGCTCGATCCGTACACGATGGTGACGGCCGTGCAGTGGGAGATGACGCTGCACATCGCGGCCGGCGATCTCGCGCGTACGGAGGCCAGCGCCGAACGCATGCTCGAGCTGTCCACCCGGTACAACTTTCCGTACCCGACCTGCTGGGCGCGGTGCGGCCTCGGCTGGGTGCGGGCGCGACGCGGTCAGGCCGAGCACGCGCTCGACGATCTGATCGCGGGCAACGAGGGCATCAAGCAGATCGGGATCAAGGTCTGGTATCCGTACACCCTGGGCCTGCTCGCCGATGGCGCCATCGCGGTGGGCCAGTTCGATCAGGCCGAGCGCGCCATCGCCGAGGCGCTCGAGCTGTGCCGTACCAGCCTCGGCCGCAGCGAAGAGCCCGAGCTCTTGCGCCTGCGCGGCCAGCTGCTGCTCGCCCGCGATGGCTCGGCGCGCATGCCGGCGCGCGACGCGTTCGCCGACGCGCTCGCGGTGGCCCAGCGCCACGGCGACCTCGCGTCGGCCCTGCGGGCGGCCACCGATCTCGCGCTGCTGCTGCACGAAGACCACCTCCCCGATGAGGCGATGGCGGTGCTCAACCCGGTGTACCGCGACTTCGCGCCTGCAGCGGGAGATCCCCAGGTCACCGCCGCGCGCGAGCTGCTCGCCCAGCTGCCGGCGAGCGCCAGTTGAGCAACCACGCTCGTCGCGCAGCGGGGAACGCGCTCGCCTGAAATTCGCTGGTTACGATGCAACGCCGCGGACCGCGGGTTGTCTCGTTTCCTGTGATCGCCACGCCAGCCCGGCGCAAGCCTTCGCCCCCACCGGCCGTGCTAGAACCAACCGACATGTCCCAGGAGCGCTCGGGATCCGTGCTCGTCGTCGAAGACGACCCGGCGATGCGCGACCTCCTGTACGAGGAGCTGTCGGACGCGGGCTTCACCGTGGAGGCGGCCCCCACCGCGGCCGCGGGCCTCGAGCTGGCGCGCGTCACGCGGTTCGATCTCATCATCACCGACCTCCGGATGCCGGAGATGGACGGCTTCGACCTGATCCGCGGCGTGATGCAGCTGCCCGAGCCGCCGCACGTCGTCATGATCACGGCGTTCGCGTCGATCGAGACCGCGATCCGCGCCGTCAAGCTCGGCGCCTACGACTACATCGCCAAGCCGTTCGAGATCGAGGAGCTCTTGCTCGTCGCCGACAAGGCGCTCGGCGAGCGCGCGCTGCGCAACAAGGTCGCCCGCCTGCAGCGCGAGGTCGAGGAGCGGTTCGGGCTCGGCAACATCATCGCCAAGAGCAGCGCGATGCGCGACGTCGTCGCCCTCGTCCAGCGCATCGCGGCGTCGACCGCCTCGGTGCTGATCACCGGCGAGAGCGGCACCGGCAAGGAGCTGATCGCCCGCGGGATCCACTACAACTCGCCGCGCGCGAGCGGCCCGTTCATCGGCGTCAACCTCGCCGCGGTACCCGAGGGCCTGATCGAGAGCGAGCTGTTCGGTCACAAGCGCGGCGCGTTCACCGACGCCCGCGCCGACAAGCCCGGCCTGTTCGTCGAGGCCGACGCCGGCACGATCTTCCTCGACGAGATCGGCGAGCTCGCCCTGCCGCTGCAGGCCAAGCTGCTCCGCGTCCTGCAGGAGCACGAGGTTCGCCCGCTCGGCGCCACCCGCAACCAGCGCGTCGACGTCCGGATCGTGGCCGCGACCAACCGCAACCTCGAGACCATGCTCGCCGATGGCAGCTTCCGCGAGGACCTCTACTACCGGCTCAACGTCATCCACCTCGATCTGCCGCCGCTGCGGGCCCGCCCCGAGGACATCGTCCCGCTCGCCGAGCACGTGCTCGCCCAGCTCGGCGCCCGCCAGACCCCGCCGCGCCGGATGCGCCTGTCCCCCGGGGCCCAGCACCTCATGCTCGCCTACCACTGGCCCGGCAACGTGCGCGAGCTGATGAACGTCCTCGAGCGCGGCGTCGCGCTGTGCCAGGGCGAGCTGATCGGCGACGAGGACCTGCCGCCGCACGTGCGCGAGAAGCGGCCGGCCGACTTCCTGGGCGCCGCGGTCGCCCGCCGCATGACCGTCGCCGAGCTCGAGCGCGAGTTCATCGAGCGCGTCCTCGAAGACGAAGCCGGCAACAAGACCCGCGCCGCCCAGCGCCTCGGCCTCGATCGCAAGACGCTCTACCGCAAGCTCGAGGAGTACGCCAGGGCCCGCGGCGAGGTCTCCGGGCCGGCGCCCGCGCCGCCCAACGGCGACCCCGAGTAGCGCGCGAGCTGAGCGCGGTGCGATGGCCCGGCGTCTGCGTCTCGTCGACCATGCCGGTGGCCGAGGCCGATCGACCCGGCTCCGCCGATTCAGTGGCGGAAGTGGCGCATGCCGGTGAACAGCATCGCGAGGCCGTGCTCGTCGGCGGCGGCGATCACCTCGGCGTCGCGCACCGAGCCGCCCGGCTGGACGACGGCGACCGCGCCTGCCTCGGCCAGCACGTCGACGCCATCGCGGAACGGAAAGAACGCGTCCGACGCGACGACGGCGCCCTCGAGCCGCTCGCCGGCCTTGCGCTCGCAGATCCGCACCGAGTCGACCCGGCTCATCTGGCCGGCGCCGATCGCGATCGTGACGCCGTCGCGGGCGAACACGATCGCGTTGGACTTGACGTGCTTGGCGACGCGCCAGGCGAACGCGAGGTCGGTGCGCTCGGACGCGGTCGGCGCGCGCGCGGACGCGACCTTGGCCGCGGCCAGATCGACCATGCCGTGATCGACGCTCTGCACCAGCGCGCCGCCCGAGATCGTCCGCACGGACCAGGCGAGCTCGCCGGCCGAAGGCTGCCCCGGAGGCTGCCACTGCCCGCTGGCCGCGACGAGCCGGAGGTTCTTCTTGCCGGCGAGCACCTCGCGCGCCGCCGGCGAGTAGCCCGGCGCCACCACGCACTCGAGGAAGGTCTCGACCAGGAGCTTGGCGAGCGGTTCATCGACCTCGCGGTTGATCGCGACGATGCCGCCGAACGCCGAGGTCGCGTCGGCCTCGCGCGCCTGGCGGTATGCACTCGCGACGTCGCGATCGATCGCCACGCCGCACGGGTTGTTGTGCTTGACGACCACCGCGGCCGGCTCGGTGAACTCGAGCACGAGGCCGAGCGCCGCGTCGAGATCGAGCAGGTTATTGTACGACAGCTGCTTGCCGCCCAGGACCTCGGCGGTGGCGATCGCCGGCCGCGGCGACGGCGCACGCGGTAGCGGCGACCACGCGTCGCCATACAGCGCCGCCTGCTGGTGCGGGTTCTCGCCGTAGCGCAGCTCGTAGCGCCGGCGCCATTGCACGGTCAGCGTATCGGGGAGCGCGCGGCGCGCCGGCACGGAGGCAGGGGCGTTGGCGGCCGCGTCGTCGATCGACGACAGGTACGCCGCGATCGCCGCGTCATACGCCGCGGTGTGGGCGAACGCCGTGCGCGCGAGCGCGAACCGCTGCGCCGCCGACAGGCCACCGCCGCGCAGCGCGTCGATCACCCACCCGTAGTCTCCGGGATCGACCACGACCGCGACGCGCTCGTGGTTCTTCGCCGCGGAGCGCAGCATCGCCGGCCCGCCGATGTCGATGTTCTCGATCGCGTCCTCGAGCGAGGTTCCCGCCCTGGCGATCGTCGCTTCGAACGGATACAGGTTCACGACCACGAGATCGATCGGGGCGATCCCGTTGGTCATCATCTCCTGCTGATGCGCCGCGGTGTCACGGCCGAGCAAGCCGCCGTGGATCTTGGGGTGCAGGGTCTTGACCCGGCCATCGAGGATCTCGGGAGCGCCCGTGTGCGCCGAGACCTGCGTGACCGAGATCCCCGCCGCGGTCAGGGCGGCCGCCGTTCCGCCGGTCGAGAGGATCTCGACGCCGAGAGTTTGCAACACGGAGGCCAGCTCGATCACGCCTCGCTTGTCACTGACCGATACCACCGCACGTCGAACCATCCTGCGCGTATACCAACCGCAACGTCGACGGTCTAGCCGATCAGTTCTGGTTCTGCTGCTTGGCGGCGAGCAGCTCCGCGCCGAGCTCGTCGGGCGACGGCGATCCCATCTTGAGCTTCAGGAGTCCTCGTACCTCGACCTGGCGGATCCGCTCGCGGGTCAAGTTCATGATCTCGCCGACTTCTTCGAGGGTGATCCCGCCGCGCTCCGCCACGTCGAGCGCGCACGTGTGCTTGAGCTCCCACGGCTCGAGATCCGGAAAGTTGATCTTGATCGATCCGGTCTCGGGGTTGATGTCCAGGTAGAGGTGGTGCTTGCACGCGACCCAGGGGCACGGCCGCATCTCCTCGCGGCACTCGGCGCGCGAGGTCGGCCGCGGGATGTCGACCGGCGGGTACATCAGGGCGCCCTGGCGAAGATCTTCACGCGTGAGCCGCTTCATCGCGATCGTCTTGCTGCGCGGCCGTGTCCGACGCCGGCGACGGCGGACCTTGCGGCTCACCGCGGGCGGTTGCTCGCCTAGGGCGGCGCTGCCACCGGCATCATCCCCCACCTCGTCGTCGGCGGCATCGTCCTCCAGCCCGTCCTGGCCATCGAGGTCATCGTCGTCATCGTCACGGTTGTCGTTCATGAGATTCTCCTGGATTGACGGCGTGGGTGACCGTCGCTAAAGCAAGTCCTCGGCGCCCCCCGCGGCGCCGGCGAGACGGAGGCTGTCGGTACGTGGTGCCGCGAACCGGCGGGTGAGCTCGCCCAGCTTGTCGACGAGGCGATCGCCGTCGCGGCGGGTCTCGGCGAGCTGCTTCTCGAGCTCGCGCCGGTTCGCCGGATCGAGCTTGGTGACATCGGCGCCGAGCCGCGACCACAGCTCGGTCAGCTGCTCGGCCACGCCCTCGACCAGATCGGTGTAGAGCAGGAACTGGCCCTGGATCTCCTCGATCGTGTAGCCGTCGACCATCAGCTGCTTGACGGCGTTGATGCGGCGGACGGTCTTGGACGGATAGACCCCGAGCGAGCCGCGATGCTTGCCCTTGCGGCCGACCCGGCGGCTGCGCGGCAGGAGGCCCTGCTGGACGTACTTACGGAAGCTCGCCTCGGAGAACTTGATCCCGCGGCTCGTGAACACGTCGACGATCTGCACGGCGGTGATGCCGTCGGGGTAGGTCCCCTCGATCGCGCGGAGGTCCTCTTCGGCGAGCAGCGAGGACCGGGTCGGCGAGGCACCGGCACGAGGCGCGTCGTCGTCGCTGCGCTGCGCGACCTCGACGAGCACGGGACGCCGATGCGCGCGGAACGGGACGATCGTTCCCGTCGACGACGTATGTGCAGTCCAGCCTCGATGACGTGAGAACAACAGACTCTCCCTCGGTGACGTCGCTTGCTTGAGCCGCTCGACGACGCGCGCACGGCGAACACAGCCACGGCGGACTGCCCCCTCGAGCAGCGCGCCGTGTCTTCCGTGTGCGAAGCCCCCTACGGGCGTCGTCTACCTTTGCTGGACGTGGGAACAACTAACGTCCGACGAGGTATCGTGACGATATTCGTCTGAGTATAATCCGTCAATAAGACGAACATGTGACGTCGCAAGTTTTTAACTGTGACTCTGTTCAGGTCTGCAGCGTGGAGGACGACTCGCGCCGATCGCGGCGACCCGCTAGGTTGAGCGTCGGATGCAGCGACTTCGCAGGGCGGCCTTCCCTCTCGCGCTCATCGCCGCGCTCGCCGTCACCGCCGGTGTTCTCGTCGAGGATTCGGCCGCCGACCTCGATAACCTCGTGTTCACCTCACGCACGGAGCACCTTCGCCTGATCGTCCCGCGGGGGTGGCGCGCGAGCGACCTGCCGAGCTCTCGGCCGAGCTATCCGGGGTTACTGCTCTGGATGGCGCGGAGCCAGCCGCCGGGTCAGATAGAGCTCACGACCGAGGCCTTCACGCACGAGCTCTATTGCTCGTGGCCGGTGTCATGTCGGGCGAGCCACGAAGGGTTACCGTCGCAGTACGCCTGTGCGCTCCGCGACAAGCTCGAGGCCCAGCACCTGAAGGTCGACTCGACCCAGGCAGGTCCCAAGGAGAACGAGGAGGCCAACCTGCCGTCGATCTGGTTCGAGTACAACGACGGCAAGCACTTCCTGCGTCATGCGATCGCGTTCTCGGGTCAAGAGCGCGCCATCAGCCTCGTGCTGTCGGCCCCGACCAGCGCCGCGCGCGCCGCGCACATCCGCGCGTTCGAGCAGGCGTTGCGCTCGCTGTACCTGCTCAGCCCCGAAGAGACCGCGCGCGCCACCGGCATCGACGCCGGGGTGGCCGGCGCGCCCCCGGTGCCCGACGACACCTCACCGGCCGACGCCGGTGTGCTCGCCGACGCCGCCGCGCTCGAGGCCGGCGTCCCGGCCGGATCGCCGCCTGCGCCGAAGCCCAGCCCGATCGGCCCGTGCCTGTAGGGCGCCGCCTGAGCTTCACTTCGCGAGCATGAACGCGCCGCCCAGGCCCGCGGCCATCTCGGCCGGCGTGAGCTTGCCGTCGCCGTCGGTGTCGAGCGCCATGAACACGGCATGCGAGCCGCCCCACTCCTCGCGGGTGATGAAGCCGTCGCCGTCGAGATCGAACGTCTTGAAGAACTCGTGCGCGGCCTGGCCCGCCTGCGCCTTGCCGGCCATCGCGCGGTGGCGCTCGCCGAGCAGCTTCTCGAGCGCGACGATGGCCTTCGAGAACCCGGAGATGCCCTCGGCGAGCTTGTCGCTGGCCATCTTGTCGGCGTCGTGCGCCGCGCGGAACCCGGCCTCGTCGAACGAGACCTTGGGGATCGTCATCGCCTTGGCGTTCGCCGGATCGAGCTTCCGGACCAGCGTCCCGGTGTTCTCCCCGAGCTCGAGCAGGAAGTTCGGCGCGATCGTCAGGAGGTCGCAGCCGGCGAGCTCGATGATCTCACCGAGGTTGCGAAAGCTCGCGCCCATGACCTCGGTCTGGTAGCCGTGGTGCTTGTAGTAGTTGTAGATCTTGGTGACCGACACCACGCCCGGATCCTCGGCCGGCGGGTAGCTGTCGCGGCCTTCCGCCTTCTTGTACCAGTCGAGGATGCGGCCGACGAACGGGCTGATCAGCGTCACGCCCGCCTCGGCGCACGCGATCGCCTGGTGCATGCCGAACAGGAGCGTGAGGTTGCAGTGGATGCCCTCCTTCTGGAGCACCTCGGCCGCGCGGATGCCCTCCCAGGTCGACGCGATCTTGATGAGCACGCGCTCGCGGCTCGCCCCGGCGGCCTCGTAGAGCCCGATCAGGTAGCGGCCCTTCTCGATCGTCCTGGCCGTATCGAACGACAGCCGCGCGTCGACCTCGGTCGAGACCCGGCCCGGCACGATGTCCAGGATGCGCAGCCCGAACTCGACCGCCAGCCGATCGAGCGCCAGGCCGATGATCTTGTCGCCCGCGCCCTTGGCCTCGGCCTCCGCCCAGCGCAGCGCACCCTCGACGACGTCGGCGTACTCCGGCATCTGCGCGGCGGCGGTGATCAGCGATGGGTTGGTCGTCGCGTCGCGCGGCGTGAGCTTCTTGATCGAGTTGAGATCGCCGGTATCGCAGACCGCGACCGTCATCGTGGTGAGTTGTTCGAACAGTGATTGCGCCATCGCGGTTCTCCTTGCTGGACGTGACGAGCCTACGTGCGCTCTCGAATGATATTGGCCTCGAACGCGTGCACGAGCTCCTCGAGCACGGCGATTTCGGCGCGGATGTCGTCCCCTGTCTCGGTATCGCTCACCGTGCGCGGGCGCTCGTGGACGACGACGTCGGACACCGTCGGGACGATGTCGGCGTGCTCGGTGACCGCCGCCGCGGCGCTCTCGAAGTGGTGGTGCTGCGCGAGGTAGATCCGCTGCGCCTCGAGCACCAGCGAGAACCCCTTGTCGCCGTACGCGGCCGCGAACGCACCGTCGATCGTGATCGCGCGGCCCGACTTCTTGATCGGCGTCTCGCCGGCCTCGAGCTTGACCGGGACGTGGCCGTTGATGAGGAACCCGGCGGCCGGGTCGACCCCGAACTCGCCGAGGATCCGCGCGCAGAACGCCGCGTCGTGGATCAGCTTGAAGTACGGATTCTTGGTCTCCTCGTGGGTCGCGGGGTCGGCGACGAAGTAGGTCTCGAACGTCGCCATCCGGTCCTTGCCGAAGCACGGCGAGAGCGGGCCGGTCCACAGGTAGAACAGCAGATCGCGATCGAGCTCCGCGACGGTCGCGGCGCCCTTGCGGAACGCGCGCTGGACGACGACCTCGATCGCATCGAACAGCGCCTTGCCGCGCCGCGGCTCGCCATCGACGACGAACGCGAGCGGCTCGCCGCGGTCGTCGACCGGCACGCAGCCGTGAAAGATCGCGCACAGGTCACGGCGCAGCGACATCTGGCCGTGCGAGACGACATACGACATCTGGTCCCACAGCCTCCGGCTGCCCAGGAACGCCTGGGTGAGCTCGGCGAGGCAGCGCGCCTCGGCGTCGGACAGCTTGCACGGATCGCTCGCGTCGACGGTCGGGAACCGGGTGTCGCGCAACGGGTAGCGCTTGCCGTCGATCTCGACCGTGCCGGCCGCCAGATCGAGGGTGCGCAGCAGCACGCGGTGCCCGAGGTTCCACTCGGGCCGGCGCGCGAAGGTCTGGCCCTCCAGCTTGAACTGCAGGATCGCGATCGCCTTCTGCATGCGCGCCAGCGCCAGCGCGTCGCCTCCCCCCTCGCTGTCGCTCGTCTGCTTGACCCGGAAGCGCTCCGCCGGATCGTCGCCGTACACCTCGCGCGCCAGCCGCGCGACCGGCTCGAGCGAGATGCCGTAGCCATCCTCGAGCTGCGCGAGCCGCTGGTAGCGCAGCGACAGCCGCACCACCGTCGCGATCGCCGTCGGCTGGCCGAGGCACGCCGCCAGCCAGTTCGCGTCGTGGTTGCCCCAGGTGATCGCGACATTGGGCTGCTGCGCGATCACGTCGATCACCTTGTCGATCCGCGGGCCGCGATCGCCGAGGTCGCCGGCGACGACCAGCTCGCCGACCGCGAGGTTCCGGATCACCCGCCCGATCATGCGGACCAGCAGGACGTCGCGGTCGTGGCGCAGGAACGGCTCGATCAGCCGCTCGAGGAACACGGGCTCCCGCGCGAGCTCGCCTGCGAAGATCAGCTCGCGGAACATCGCGTCGAACGGATCGGGGATGATCCGCTCGACATACTTGAGCGAGTAATGGCGGGCGAGCGAGCGCATCACGATCGCCGCGTTGCCCGCGACCCAGTGGAGCAGCTCGCGCCGGCGGGCGAGGTCGGCGCCGCCGGTGATCGCCACCCAGGTCTCGCGCGGGTAGTAGACGATCGTCAGGAGCTGCTCGATCTCACCGGCGGCGAGCCGGCCGGCGAACAGCTGCTCGAACAGCGGCCGCAAACTCCCCGAGGCGTTGTTGACGACCTGGCGGAGCTTCACGTACTCGCCGTGGACATCGCTGACGACGTGCACCGCCGGCTTGGGCAGCGTCAGCACGGATTCGAGGTTCGCGAGTTCGGCGAGCACGGCCGGCACGTTCGGCGTGCGCTTCGCGAGGATCTGGAGGTGGGTCCGGGTCATGGTCAGCGCCACTCGTCGATCAGGTTGGCCACCAGCGCCGTCCACCCGGTCTGGTGGCTCGCGCCGATCCCGGCGCCATTGTCGCCGTGAAAGTACTCGTAGAACAGCAGGTGATCGCGCCAGCTCGGATCATCGGCAAACTTGGGCGCGCCGCCGTACACCGGACGCCGCTGGTGTTCGTCGAGCAGGAAGATGTCGATCATCCGGCGGGCGATGTCGCGCGCCATCGCCTGGAGCGCGATCGGCTGGTCGTGCGAGCCCGGCGTCTGCACCAGGTAGCGCGATCCGAACGCGGTGCCGAGCTTGCGCAGCGACTCGATGATGAGGAACGTCGTCGGAAACCAGATCGGCCCGCGCCAGTTCGAGTTGCCGCCCTTGAGCTTCTCGGCCGACTCGGCCGGCTCGTACGCCACCCGGCGCCCGCACCACTCGAACGGCTCGGCCTCGTGCAGCTTCGACAGCGAGCGGATCCCGTAGCGCGACAGGAACTCGCGCTCGTCGTGGGCGTGGCCGAGCAGGCGGCGCAGCTGCGCGGTATCGACGATCGTCAGGAGGTACGTCACCTTGCCGTCGGCCCGCTCGATCGGGTGGATCACATCCTCGACCATGTGGCGGCGGTTCTTCAGGAACCACATGAGGTTCGCGGTGAACTCCTTGAACGGCTCGATCCATTCGACCTCGAGCCGCTCGACGGCAAACAGCGGGATGAGGCCGACCAGCGAGCGGACCCGGAACGACTGCGACCGCCCGTCGGGGTGGCGCAGCACGTCGTAGAAGAACCCGTCCTCGCGATCGAACAGCTCGAGCTGACCGCCGCCCATGTGCTTCATCGCGTGCGCGACGTACACGTAGTGCTGGAAGAACTTCGAGGCCATGCCTTCGTAGACCGGGTTCTCGCGCGCCAGCTCGAGCGCGATCCGCATCAGGTTCAGGCAGAACATGCCCATCCAGCCGGTCGCGTCGGACTGCTCGAGCACCGCGCCCTCCGCGCTCGGCTCGCTGCGGTCGATCACCGTGATGTTGTCGAGGCCGAGGAACCCGCCCTCGAACACGTTGTTGCCGTCGCGATCGACCTTGTTGACCCAGCTCGCGAAGTTGATCAGGAGCTTGTGAAAGCAGCGCTCGAGCCACTCGCGGTCGGCGTGGCCGTTGCGGATCCGGTCCATGTTGAAGACCCGCCACACCGCCCACGCATGGACCGGCGGGTTGAGATCGCCGAACTCCCACTCGTACGCCGGCAGCTGCCCGCTCGGGTGCTGGAACTGCTCGAACAACAGCACCCACAGCTGGTCCTTGGCGAACTTCGCGTCGACCAGCGCGAACGGCACGCACTGGAACGCGAGATCCCACGCCGCGAACCACGGGTACTCCCACTTGTCGGGCATCGACATCACGCGCATCGAGTTCAGGTGGCGCCAGTGACCGTTGCGCAGCGTGCGGCGCGACGCCGGCGGCGGGTGCGCCGGATCATCGCCGTCGAGCCAGCGCGCGACGTCGAACAGGTAGCTCTGCTTGGTCCACAGGAGGCCCGCGAGCGCCCGGCGCTGCACGAGCAGCTCGTCGGCGGTCGCCTCCCGCGGGGCCAGCGCTTCGTAGAACGCATCGGCCTCGGCCTTGCGCTCGGCGATGATCGCATCGACGGCGCCAAGCGGGCTCGCCACCGGCTTGGCGGTGAACCGCAGCCGCAAGGTCACGCTGCCGCCCGCCGGCACCACGTGCCGATAGTGCAGCGCCGCCCTGGTCCCGCAGCCGTCGGGCCGGACCGCGCTGGTGTCGCCCTCGCAGATCGCGCGGTGGAACGCGTCCTTGGTGTGCGGCTTGCGGCTGGTGTCGCCGGGACCATACGCACGCTCGCCGTGGGTCTCGTTGTCGGTGAACAGGACCGGGCCGGCCGGGCCGTACAGATAGCGCGGTCCCAGCCGGTAGTGCGCCGGCATGTTCGGATCGACGGACGTGCCGTGATCATCGGTCACCAGGCACACGTCCCCCGCGCGCTCGCACGTGATCCGCGGCTCGGCCTCGGCCACCGCGCCCCAGCTCCACGTGTTGCGGAACCACAAGGTCGGCAAGATGTGCAGCGGCGCGGCCTCGGGCCCGCGGTTATGCGCGGTGATCCGGATCGCGAGATCGTCCGGATCGGCCTTGGCATACTCGATGAAGACGTCGAAGTAGCGATCGCCGTCGAACACCCCGGTGTCGAGTAGCTCGTACTCCGGGCCCTGCCCGGCGCGGCGCTGGTTGCCCTCGATCAGCTCGCGGTATGGAAACGCCGCCTGCGGGTACTTGTAGAGCAGGCACATGTACGCATGCGACGGCGTGTTGTCGACGTGGAAGTAGTACTCCTTGACGTCTTCGCCGTGGTTGCCCTCGTACGGGTTCACCCCGAACAGCCGCTCCTTCAGGTGCGGATCGCGCTCGTTCCAGAACGCCGGCGCGAAGCACAAGAGCTGATAGCGATCGCAGAGCCCCGCGATGCCGTCCTCGCCCCAGCGGTACGCCTTGGCGCGCGCCTTGTCATACGTCAGGTAGCTCCACGCGTTGCCATCGTGCGAGTAGTCCTCACGCACGGTCCCCCACGACCGGTCCGAGACGTACGGCCCCCAGCGCCGCCAGCCCGACAGATCGTCGGTGATCTCGCGGACGCGCTCCCGTTCACGATCGATCGCCGTTCCAGGCGTCAGCTTCGGCTCCGCGGTCTTCATGTCGCCACCATCAGCCATACCACCGCGGGGGCGCGAACGGCGGCGCCGGGCGTCCCATCTCCGTGAAGAACCGCAGGCTGCACCTGGCACCTACGCAGCGGCGCCTGAACGGTTACACCGCCACATCGAGCCCCAGCCGCTTGCGCACGTACTCCGTGGCGGCGCGCTGGCCGGCCGCTGGGGGGCGTTGGCGATCAGCAAGCTACGCGCCTCGCAACGCGCGGTTCTCGAGCACCGCACGAACCGCATGGTGGACCTCCCATCTTGTCGTGCCGATACAGATCGCCCCGCACAGGAACGCAAGCTCGTCGAGGTCGGCGGCCTCGATGGCATCCCACGCCATCGACGTCAGACGCATGCCCGTCTCCTGGGTCATGCACGCGAGATCGCGGGTGCGTCAGGTGCTCCAGTGATACATTGCATCGTGCCAGAGCAACTTGGACTCAGCCCGGTTCCACACTCACATCCACTCGCGCGAGATCGAAGCGCTCAGCCAGATCCTCGATGGTTATCCTGGAGCGGCGAAATGAGTGCACCAGGATCTTTATGATATGGATATGGTCATTTATGGCTACTCTCGCGAGAGGACTTGGCACCTTGCGCACGCGATGACAGGGGCACCTGCAAAGGAGACGCCCACGTTTGGGGTGTGGCGACGTGGCTCACCGCGTGGTTCGGTCCTCATGACGCACGCACGTGGGCGCGTGTTGCGCCAGGCCGGCGCGCGATCTCCGCCGCTCTGCTCTATAGAGTGCTTCTTCGCCAAGTAGCGTTCTTTGCGGAGCGTGCTGAGCGTGTGTTTGCCCTGATGGCATACGTCACATTATGCCGGGTTCCCGATTATGCCGGGTAGAGCGCGCCGGTGTCCGAAGCCAACCTCGTAAACATGCATCCGCCTGCGTATCGCCCGTCATCTTCGAAGTTCAGCTCGAGACCGAGCCTTGCAAGAAGTTCACCTGGCCGCTCTATGCCGTCGCCGCGCGTGCCCGCTACGAGTGTCCATTCGTCGTGACCGTCGTGACCATCGACCCGGCAACCGCGACCTGGGCCGGAGAGCTCGCCTCATCGCAACAGGAGCAACGACGACATGGGGAGCTCGATGATGCGTGGGTCGAGGACCGCGCCGACTTGACCTTGCGTGATCAAGACCTCGTCCAGCGTGGGCCGGGCGAGCGCGGCAGATCGCGGGCGGAGGTGCGATCAACTCGCTCAGGAGCCGCAGCTCCGGGGGCAGCGTGTAGTGTTCGCCAGGAGGCACAGACCGGCGGTGTTGAACGACGGACCCACCACGTTCGAGATCATGCCGGCCTCAACTTTTGAGCCCCAGCGCGAACCGCAGCGCGGCGTCGATCTCCTCGAGCTTTGCTCTGGACAGTGTCGCGATCCGTTCGCGCAGCGTGGTCTGCGGAATCGTGACGATCTCGTCGGCATTCGCAACGCCAACCTTGGGCAAGCCTTCCGAAGGACCCACACGAACCTCGGTCGGAATACCGCGAACGGTGCGGGTCACCGCCACCACGGTCACGCGTGTCTTGATCGAGTAGGCCTCGTCTCGCGAGATCAGCACGACGGGGCGCTTGCCGACGGGCGCCGGAAACTGCGCCCAGTAGATGTCACCGCGACGCACTACCAGTCCTCCGTCGCCAGCCCCTCGGTCCATGCCTCGACCATCGCGCGTGCCTCGCGGGCATCGTCCGGATGATTGGCGTAGCCACGGAGGTACTGGGCAACGCGATCATCACCCTCGCGCGCGGCGAGCCATAACGCGAGCGCTTCCTGCACGGCCTCGCTCCGGTTGAGCCGCAGCCGCTTGCGAACGCGCTCCAGGGCGGCGTACTGGCTGCCCGGCAGGCTGGTCGCGATCTTCTTCGCATTCATACTTCTTACATACCACGAGATCCTCTGCCGGACCGCAGCGGAGGTACGTCGTCGATGCCGTCGAGCATGGCCGGCACCGCCATTTCTGGATCCAGACGGACGGGACCGAGCGAGGCATGGCCCCCGCGCTGGTCCGTGGCGGCATCCCACCGGACCGCATCATCCTGGCGTTTTCTTCGGAGGGTCCCTACCCGTACTCCGACGTCCTCGCGGCGTGATCGGGCGCGGCGCTTGCGGCGGGACGACCGTGAGCGGCGACGCCACATCGCAGCGCTGACCACATCATCGCGAAGCCGAACAGCGGGCCCAGCGTTCGCGCTCGATCGAGAACCGTGGTTTGATCGCGGCCCATGTCCACCCTGACCAGCTCGCCCGCGTGGAAAGCCCTCCTCGATCACAAGCAAGCGATCGCCCCGACGACGATGCGCGAGCTGTTCGCCGCCGATCCGCAGCGGTTCGCGAAGATGTCGCGCGAGGCGTGCGGCGTGTTCGTCGACTGGTCGAAGCACCGCGCTACCGATGAGACCTGGCGGCTCCTGCTCGCGCTCGCCCAGCAGGCCGACGTCGCCGGCTGGCGCAACAAGATGTTCTCCGGCGCCAAGATCAACGGCACCGAGGATCGCGCCGTCCTGCACGTCGCGCTGCGCAACCGCTCGAACCGGCCGATCCTCGTCGACGGCGTCGACGTCATGCCCGAGGTCAACCGCGTGCTCGCCAAGATGCGCGACTTCACCGAGCGGCTGCGCGGCGGCACCTGGAAGGGCCACACCGGCAAGTCGATCACCGACGTCGTCAACATCGGGATCGGCGGCTCGGATCTGGGGCCGGTGATGGTGACCGAGGCGCTCCGGCCGTACTGGAAGCCCGACATGCGCGTGCACTTCGTCTCCAACGTCGACGGCACGCACATCATCGAGACCCTCGAGCGCGTCGATCCCGAGCGCACGCTGTTCATCGTCGCCTCGAAGACGTTCACGACCCAGGAGACCCTGACCAACGCCAAGACCGCGCGCGCGTGGCTGCTCAAGAAGCTCGGCGCCGGCAACGAAGCCGTCGCCAAGCACTTCGTGGCGCTGTCGACCAACGCCAAGGAGGTCGCCGGGTTCGGGATCGATACGGCGAACATGTTCGAGTTCTGGGACTGGGTCGGCGGCCGCTATTCGTTGTGGAGCGCGATCGGCCTGTCGATCGCAGCCGTGATCGGCATGGACAACTTCGAGTCCCTGCTCGCCGGCGGCCACGACATGGACGAGCACTTCCGCACGGCGCCCCTGGCCGAGAACCTGCCGGTCATCCTCGGCATGCTCGGCGTGTGGTACGCGAACTTCTTCGGCGCCGAGACCCACGCGATCTTGCCGTACGACCAGTACCTGCACCGGTTCGCCGCGTACTTCCAGCAGGGCGACATGGAGTCCAACGGCAAGAGCGTCGATCGCCAGGGCAACCGCGTCGATTACACGACCGGCCCGGTGATCTGGGGCGAGCCCGGCACCAACGGCCAGCACGCGTTCTATCAGCTGATCCACCAGGGGACCCGGGTCATCCCGTGCGACTTCATCGCGCCGATCGAGACCCACAACCCGACCGGCCCGCACCACGCGATCCTGCTCGCGAACTTCTTCGCGCAGACCGAGGCCCTGATGAAGGGCAAGACCCCCGACGAGGCGCGCGCCGAGCTCGTCGCCCAGAAGCTCCCGGAGGACCGGATCGCGCAGCTGGTGCCGCACAAGACGTTTCCGGGTAACCGCCCCACCACGTCGATCGTAGTTCAGAAGATCACGCCGAGGACGTTGGGGGCGCTCGTCGCGATGTACGAGCACAAGATCTTCGTCCAGGGCATCGTATGGAACATCTACAGCTTCGACCAGTGGGGCGTCGAGCTCGGCAAGCAGCTCGCCTCGAAGATCCTGCCGGAGCTCGACGGTGCCGCGAAGGTCACGAGCCACGACGCCTCGACCAACGGCTTAATCAACCTTTACAAGTCCCGCCGCCCCACCCGGTGAGCAGAAAAAACCTGCCCGGGCCGCATGCCACGGCAGCACAACGGTGCAATCTTGCGCGATTGGGGAATCCAGATGCTGGAAGGTGACTCGTGACCGAAGCCGAGCTCGATCAGCTGTGTGTCAACACGATCCGCACGCTCAGCATCGACGCGGTGCAGGCGGCCGATTCCGGACATCCCGGGACGCCGATGGCGCTCGCGCCGGTAGTCTACGCGCTGTGGCAGCGCGAGATGCGGTTCGATCCCGACGATCCGATCTGGCCCAACCGCGATCGCTTCGTCCTGTCGTGCGGGCATGCCTCGATGCTGCTCTATTCGATGCTGCACCTCACGCAGACCAAGGCGGTCAACCCCGCGTACGAGCGGCTCGGCACGCCGACGGTCTCGCTCGACGACATCAAGAAGTTCCGCCAGCTCGACAGCAAGTGCCCCGGGCACCCGGAGTACCGCTGGACCTCGGGCGTCGAGACCACGACCGGCCCGCTCGGCCAGGGCTACGCGACCAGCGTCGGCATGGCGATCGCGCGGCGCTACCTGGCCGCGCACTTCAACCGGCCCGGCTTCCCGCTGTTCGACTACAACGTCTACGCGATCGGCGGCGATGGCTGCATGATGGAAGGCGTCGCGGCGGAGGCGGCGTCGCTGGCCGGCCACCTCGGGCTCGCCGAGCTGTGCTGGATCTACGACAACAACCGGATCACGATCGAGGGCGAGACCAAGCTCGCGTTCTCCGACGACGTGGCGACGCGGTTCATCGGCTACGGCTGGAACGTCACCCGGGTCGGCGACGCCAACGACCTCGCGATGCTGACCCGCGCGTTCGCCACGTTCCACGCCACGACCGATCGCCCCACCCTCATCATCGTCGATAGCCACATCGGCTACGGCTCGCGCAAGCAGGACACGCACGGCGTGCACGGCGCGCCGCTCGGCGAGGACGAGATCAAGTACGTCAAGCGCCAGTACGGCTGGCCCGAGGACGCCAAGTTCCTGGTCCCCGACGGCGTGTACGATCATATAAGCCGCGGCCTCGGGGCGCGCTCGCGGGCCGCGCGGCAGGCCTGGGAGACCCAGCTCGCCGCCTACGCCAAGGAGTTCCCGGCGCTCGCCGAGGAGCACCGCCGGATGCAGCGCCGCGAGCTCCCCGACGGCTGGGACCAGGGGCTCCCGACGTTCCCGCCCGACGCCAAGGGCCTGGCCGGCCGCCAGGCTTCGGGCCAGGTGCTGAACGCGCTCGCCAAGCGGATCCCGTGGCTCGTCGGCGGCTCGGCCGACCTCGCCCCGTCGACCTTGACCCGGCTGACCTTCGAGGGCGCCGGCGACTTCGAGCGCGCGACGCCGGGCGGCCGCAACCTCCACTTCGGCATTCGCGAGCACGCGATGGCCGCCGCGCTCAACGGCATGGCGCTCAGCAAGCTCCGGGTGTTCGGCTCGGGGTTCTTCGTGTTCAGCGACTACGCCCGGCCGGCGATCCGGCTGTCCGCGATCATGGAGCTCCCGGTGATCCACATCTTCACGCACGACTCGATCGGCGTGGGCGAGGACGGTCCGACGCACCAGCCGATCGAGCACCTGGCGTCGCTGCGCGCGATCCCGGGCCTCATCGTGCTCCGGCCGGGCGACGCGAACGAGGTCGTCGAGGCCTGGCGGTTCATCGCCCAGAGCCGGCATCATCCGGTCGTGCTCGTGCTGTCGCGCCAGGCCATGCCCACGCTCGACCGCAGCAAGTACGCGCCCGCGGCGGGCCTCCACAAGGGCGCCTACGTCGTCGCCGACAGCGCGCCGGCCCCCGAGGTCATCCTGATCGGCACCGGGACCGAGGTCGGGATGTGCATCACCGCGCACGAGCAGCTGGTCGCCGGCGGCGTCAAGTCGCGCGTCGTCAGCATGCCATCGTGGGAGCTGTTCGAGGAGCAACCCGCCGCGTATCGCGACGCCGTGTTGCCGCCGAACGTCACGGCGCGCGTCGTCGTCGAGCAAGCGTCGAATTTCGGCTGGGAGCGCTACGTCGGCCGCACCGGCCACATGATCACGATGCGCACGTTCGGCGCCTCGGCACCTCTCAAGGAGCTGCAGTCGAAGTTCGGCTTCGCTCCCGACAACATCGTCGCCGCGGCGCGGGCCCAGCTCGCGCGCGCTTCTTCGTGAGCACACCCGCACGACCACGCCAGCGTGGGATACAACCAGGAGACAACCTATGCAGCTCGGAATGATCGGACTTGGCCGGATGGGCGCGAACATGGCGCGCCGGCTGATGCGTGGTGGCCATCAATGTGTCGTCTACGACCGCAGCCCCGACAGCGTGAAGGCGCTGGCGGCCGAGGGCGCCAAGGGCAGCGACTCGCTCGCGGCGCTGGTCGCGGGCCTCGCCAAGCCGCGCGCCGTGTGGATCATGGTCCCCGCCGGCGCACCGACCGAATCGACCGTGACCGAGCTCGGCGGCCTGCTCGAGCCCGGTGACACGATCATCGACGGCGGCAACACCTTCTTCAAGGACGACATCCGGCGCGCCAAGGCGCTCGCCGCCAAGCAGATCACCTACGTCGACGCCGGCACGAGCGGCGGCGTGTTCGGCCTCGAGCGCGGCTACTGCATGATGATCGGCGGCGATACGCCGACCGTCCAGCGGCTCGATCCGATCTTCAAGACGCTGGCGCCGGGCCGCGGCACGGTCGAGCGCACGCCGGGCCGCGAGAAGAAGGCCGGCGGGACGTCCGAAGACGGCTACCTGCACTGCGGCCCGGTCGGCAGCGGCCACTTCGTCAAGATGGTCCACAACGGCATCGAGTACGGCATCATGCAGGCGCTCGCCGAGGGCTTCGACATCATGCGCGGCGCCGGCAATGCGACCGTCGCCGAGGAACATCGCTTCGATCTCCCGGTCGCCGACATCGCCGAGGTCTGGCGGCGCGGCAGCGTCCTGTCGTCGTGGCTGGTCGATCTGACCGCCAAGGCGCTGGTCGAGGACCCGGCGCTGTCGAAGTTCTCGGGCCACGTCCAGGACTCCGGTGAGGGCCGGTGGACCGTGATGGCCGCGATCGAAGAAGCCGTCCCCGCCGACGTGATCGCGACCTCGCTGTTCACGCGGTTCCGCTCGCGGCAAGAGCAATCGTTCGCCGAGAAGGTGCTCTCGGCGATGCGCTTCCAGTTCGGCGGTCACGTCGAGCGGCCGACGGGCGGCTGATGTCGCCGGGTTCGGTCGGCTCCGTCCGGCGGTTCGGGGACCTCGACGCGCTCAGCCGCGCCGCGGCCGACGAGCTCGCGGCGGTCGCGCGCGCGGCGGTGGATGCTCGCGGCGCGTGCAGCATCGCGCTGTCGGGCGGCTCGACCCCCAAGCGCCTGTTCCAGCTGCTCGCCCAGCGCGGGCCAGGCGCGCTGCCGTGGAACGTCATCGAGCTGTGGTGGGGCGACGAGCGCACCGTGCCGCCCGATCACGCCGACTCCAACTACCGGATGACGCGTGAGGCGCTGCTCGATCCCCTCGGCCTCGCCGCGTCGCACGTCCACCCGATCGACGGCGCGCTCGCCGATCACGACGCCGCGGCCCGCGCGTACGAGCGCGCGCTGGCCGGAGCGCTCGGCTCGCCGCCGGTGTTCGATCTCGTGCTGCTCGGCATGGGGCCCGACGGCCACACCGCGTCGCTGTTCCCCGGCAGCCCCGCGCTCGCCGAGACGACGCGGTGGGTCGTCGCCAACCCGGTGACCTCGCCGCTCGTCCACGGCAGCACGACGCGGATCACGCTGACCGCGCCCGCGCTCAACGCCGCGCGCAAGATCTGGTTCCTCGTCGCCGGCGCCGACAAGGCCGCCACGCTCGCGCAGGTCCTCGAGGGCCCACGCGATCCGACGCGCTATCCGTCGCAGCTGATCGCGCCGGACAGCGGCGATCTCGTGTGGTTCGTCGACGCCGCGGCGGCCGCGTCGCTGCGAGGCCCGGCATGATCGTCGCCGCCCGAGCCACGGCCCCCGGGCGAGGTGCCCCATGATCCTCGCCGGCGATATCGGTGGCACCAAGACCGTGCTGGCGATCTGCGACCCTTCGCTCGCGATCGTCCGCGAGGCGATCTACCCGTGCGCCGACTACCCATCACTCGAGGCCATCCTCGATGTCTTCCTCCGGCCCGACGAACGCCGCGCGCTGACCTGTGCCGCCTTCGGCGTCGCCGGGCCGGTCGTCAATGGCACCGCCAAGATCACGAACCTGCCGTGGACGATCAACGCTCGCGTCCTGGCGGACCGGCTCGGCGGGATCCCGGTCGCGCTGCTCAATGACCTGCAGGCGACCGCGCTCGGCGTCCTCGTGTTGCCCGACACGGCGTTCGCCATCTTGCAGCCGCCCGCGGCCACCCTGCCCGGCGCCACCCTGGCGGTGATCGCCCCCGGTACGGGCCTGGGCGAAGCGCTGGTCATCGCCGACGGCGCCGGGATGCGCGCTCTGCCCTCGGAGGGCGGCCACGCCGACTTCGCGCCGGGCACCGACGAGGAGATCGCGCTCCTGCGCTACCTGCGCGGCGTCCACGGCGACCACGTCAGCTACGAGCGCGTGCTTTCGGGCGCCGGCATCGGCGACCTCTACGACTTCGTGCGCCAGGCCACCGGCGCAGCCGAGCCCGCGTGGCTCGCCGAGGCGTTCGCGACGGACGACCGCAACGCCGTGATCTCGCGCGCCGCGCTCGACAAGCGCGATCCCGCCTGCATCCGTGCCCTCGAGATGTTCGCCGAGATCCTCGGCGCGGAGGCCGGCAACCTCGCGCTCCGCGGCCTCGCGACCGGCGGCGTCGTGATCGGCGGCGGCATCCCGCCCAAGATCCTGCCCGCCTTGCAAGCGCCGCGCGTGATCGATCGCTTCAACGCCAAGGGCCGCTTCGCCGCATGGACGCGCACCCTCGGCGTCCGCGTCGCCCTCGAGCCGCGTGCCGCCCTGTTCGGCGCCGCGAACTACGCCAGAACCTACAAGGACCCACGCTCATGACCGAACCCCAGAAGCCGGCGCCTCCGACCGTATCCCAGGCCCCCACCGTCGTGTCGTCGGTTACCGGTGAGATCCTCGGCGACCTCACCACCAAGCGGCGGCGCCCCGATCCCGCCGCGATCGTCATCTTCGGCGCGACCGGCGACCTCGCCGGCCGAAAGCTCGCCCCCGCGCTGTTCAACATCATGCTCGACAGCGCGATGGCCGAGCCGACCCTGATCATCGGCGTCAGCCGTGGCCAGCTCTCCGCGCAGCAGTTCGCCGACCAGCTGAAGCCCCGCGTCGCCGAGTTCTCGCGCCAGAAGGTCGAGCCGGCGGCGTGGAGCAAGTTCGCCAGCACGCTCGACTTCGTCGGCGGCGAGTTCGACAACGACGCGACCTACCTCGCGCTCAAGGCCAAGCTCGAGGCCGCCGCGGGCAAGGGCACGCGCGGCAACCGCGTGTTCTACCTCTCGACCCCCCCCGCGGTGTTCCCGCTGATCCTCCAGAAGCTGCAGCAGCACGCGCTCATCGAGCGCGCCGTCCAGCAGCCCGGCAAGCCGTCGTGCCGCGTGATCGTCGAGAAGCCGTTCGGCCGCGACCTCGCCACGGCGCGCCAGCTCAACGAGATGATCGGCAGCTATCTCCACGAGTCGCAGATCTATCGAATCGACCACTACCTCGGCAAAGAGACCGTCCAGAACATCTTGGTCCTGCGGTTCGGTAACTCCATCTTCGAGCCGCTGTGGAACCGCAACCACATCGACTACGTCGAGATCACGGCCGCCGAGTCGATCGGCATCGAGGGCCGCGGCGCGTTCTACGAGGCCACGGGCGTCGTTCGCGACATCATCCAGAACCACCTCCTCCAGGTCATGTCGCTGGTCACGATGGAGGTCCCGGCGTCGTTCTCCGCCGACGACATCCGCGATGAGAAATCCCAGGTCCTGCGCTCGGTGCGCAACCTCGATCTCAACGACGTCGCCAACCACTGCGTGCGCGGCCAGTACCGCGGCTACCGCGATGAAGACGGCGTGGCCCCCGACTCCCAGACCCCGACCTACGCCGCGATGCGCTTCATGATCGACAGCTGGCGCTGGCAAGGCGTGCCGTTCTACCTGCGCGCCGGCAAGAAGCTCGCCGAGCGCCTCACCGAGGTCAACATCCACTTCCGCGCGGTCCCCCTGGTCCTGTTCAAGGAAGAAGCCGCCGGCAGCGTGCTCCAGCCCGCGGTCCTCACCCTGCGGATCCAGCCCCACGAGGGCATCTCGCTCCGCTTCGTCGCCAAGGTCCCCGGCGAGAACATCAACGTCGGCAACGTCCTCATGACGATGACCTACGCCGACGCCTTCAAGCGCCCGATCTCCGAGGCCTACGAGCGCCTGCTGCTCGACTGCATGCGCGGCGACGCGACGCTGTTCAACCGCCGCGACTCTGTCGATCGCGCCTGGGAGCTGATCCAGCCGGTCCTCCAGATCTGGGAAGCCACCCCGGGCGTCCACCTCTACGACGCCGGCTCCGTCGGCCCGCCCGCCGCCGACGAGATGATCGGCCGCGACGGCCACAGCTGGCGCGAGCTCGTCCGGGGCTGACGGCCGATCCGTTGCACCGGCCGCGCGGGGTGAGCTCCCGATGAACGCGGGCACGCGCGCTGGCGACGCGGGTCTGGGTCCCTCACTCGTCCGTCGACCACCGTATTGCGACCCACGTTCTGCGCCATCTCCACGACCCACCGGCGTGCTACCACCCGGCCGTGCAATCTATCTCGTGAGGTGACCCAGCCCGCGCCGCTGCGCTGCGCGTTGTCGCCGGCGCGGATGCTCAACTGGTTACCGGATCCCGGTGCAGCCGACGAGGGTGGTCGACTGGCCCTGGGCCTTCACTGCTGCCACGAGGAGATCGCCACGGAGCCCGCGCGTAACAGCCACGACGCCGTGGGGGCATCGCTGACATACATCGCAGAACAGATCGCGGTAAGCTCACTTCGAACAAACGCTCCGACCATGAAGCTCGAACACCTGACGCTATCGAACTTCCGTGGGTTCCGGTCGTTCGCGATCTCGTTCGATCCTTCGTTCACAGTACTGCTCGGCGGGAACATGGCCGGAAAGACCGCTGTGTTGGACGGAGCCGCGGTCGCCCTGGGCGCGTTCATCCGCTATGGTGGCAGGAACCACCAAACGTCCGATCGGCAGATCAAGGATGACGAGATCTGCCAGATCGTCACGGACATCGACGGTGTGCCCGAATTGCAACGGCAGCTTCCCGTCGTCGTTCAAGCGCGTGTTGTCGTGGAGGATGAGACCAACATCTGGGGAGCCAGCCGTGAGGAGGAGACCACGAGATGGGTGCCCCCCAACCTGGGATCCGATCTCCTCTCGAAGATGTTCGATACACCGCACTTACCCCTCATCGCGCAGTACGGGACGCAGCGCGTCTGGCATGGCAAGCAAACCATCGAGGAGGTCCGCGGCATAGGGTCGCGGCTCGATGGATACACGGATTGGTTCGACATCGCATCGACGTACGGCCAGTTAGCAGGATGGATACGAAAGCAGACCCTCGTGCAGCTCCAGCGCGGTCGGGGATATGTCCAACCACAACTCGCCGCGGTCGAGGCAGCGATCAAGTGCTGTATCGATGGAGTGACGAGATTCTGGTTCGACGTACAGTACGACGAGCTCCGTCTCGAGCGCCCCAACGGCGACATTCAATCGTTCTCAATGCTGAGTGAGGGCTACCGCAACATGGTGGCGATGATCGCCGATATCGCGTGGCGGGCTGCGGTCCTCAACCCCCACCACGGTCCAGAAGCACACCTATGCACCGAAGGTGTCGTGCTGATCGATGAACTCGATCAGCACCTGCATCCAGCGTGGCAGCGACGTATCGTCGCCGATCTTCGCCGGACCTTCCCGAAGATCCAGTTTATCGTCACGACGCACTCGCCGCAGATCGTCGCGAGCGTCTCTCGCTCCCAGGTTCGCTTACTCGACCACAATCGGCTTGTCGCCGATGAGCCATACGTGGAAGGCCGCAGTTCAAACGAGATCCTCGAGGATGTCTTCGGCGTGCCGGCACGCCCGGCCGAGGTGCAAACGGAGATAGATGCGTTCTACCGACTGCTCGAGGATGCGGACTTCGCCGCCGCGCGCAAGCACCTCGCTGCCCTTCAGGATCGCCTCGGTCCTGATGACGCCGCGATGATCCGGGCGCGATGGATCCTCGACACCGAAGAAACGCAATCAGGCCCCCAGCCGCCTTCGCCTCCATGATCCGCTACGAGAAGGGAAGCGCGCCGGCTGAATTGACGAAGCTCACGGCGACACCCGGGATCGACTGGGAGGGGCTAGGCAAGGCGGATCGTGACCCGATCCGCACGGCGCTGGTCCGCGATCAAGGCGGCCTGTGCGCGTACTGTCAGCGCCGCATCACGGCCGACGACGATCCCACCACCGGCCACAGTCAGATGAAGATCGAGCACTGGATTCCGCGGGCGAGTTCCAAGGATCACCACCTCACCTGGTCCAACCTGCTCGGCGTGTGCCTCGGAGTTTCGCGCGAGTCGGCGGAGGGGCCACCTGACCGCATGACGCACCACTGCGACACGAGCCGCGGTAATCATAAACTCTTCCTGCATCCGGTCCAGGGACAAGGTCCCGACCCACGCGAGCATCTTCGGTACACCAAGGGAGGTGAAGTCAAAGCCGCAGCGGAAAACGCACGCGTCGAGGACGATATCCGCGCACTGAACCTCAACGCCTGGCGGCTCCGCCGTGGGCGCGAGGTGATCCTCGAGGAACTCTGGAAGCAACTTGAGCGCTCGGACTTCGCCACCAACGAACTGCGACGGCTTGCGCGCGTGTATCGCATCGTGACTGGCACGACTGTCCCGGAGCACGCCGAGTTCGTGCGATATCATCTCCTCAAGAAACTGCGCAGCCGGGGCGAGACAGAGTGACGAGATCCCCGCCTACCGCGCGAACGCCTCGAATCTCTGGCGCGTCAGCTTCGGGTGCACGTAGAGCTCACCGAGGGCGTAGGCTGCGGTCCTCGGGACCTCGACTTCGCCGCGCTCCCACCTCGACACGGTCTCTGCCCGGACCCCGAACATGTCAGCAACCTCGTTGGCGCGAAGCCCCGCGAGCTTGCGCACGAACTTGAACTCTGTGCCTGTTCGAATCCCGCGCTTGACCAGCGCGTCCGCGATCGCTTCCTCCTGGCGTCCGACCTCTTCGAAGTCGAACAGCGTCTCGCCGCACGACGAGCACCGCCGGCCACGCGTGACGATCTCGATTCCCATCAGCGTGATTGGCCCCTCCCACGAGCGCAGGGTGCCATCCTTCTTGCAGCTAGGGCATCGCATGAAAACCTCCGATCTAGAACAAGGTCACCACGATCACGTCCGCTTCGAGATCGACGATCACGGTCAGGTCGTCTCCGGCATTGTCCGCGCCGCCTTCGATGCGCCAGTTCCCGCGGTCCACCTGCCGGATCGCGATCGTGGCGGTGACAAGCGCGCTGCGGAGGTCCTTCCTCGTGGCGCCTCGGTCGACCATGCGTATACGCGCGTGTCCGGTGATGACGATCCGGTCAAGCCGAGCGAGGCGCTGAACCTCCGCAAGTACCTTTGCATCGCCGGCCACGCATCCATATTAGCCAAACCAGCGAAAATGTCAACTTCTTCCCTCTAAGTGACCGCAAGTAGCTGGCGGGACTGGAGCAGCATCCAGCACGCCCCTCGGGATGGTTCGCGCCCAGTTCGAACGCCAAGGCATCCTGACGATGGTCCCGGCTGCGACCGCGGTGGCCCACAATGGCGCCGCCAGGAGCATGTCAAGCACCATCGACACGGCCTGCGCGATCCCGTATCTCTACTTTCGACCGTTCGTGCTCGCCCCTCAGTCACACTTCCTCATCGCCATCCGTCATACATGGTGACAAACGAAGCTCTTGGTTCAGCAAAATACCTGACGACACCTGAAGGAGGGGAGCATGCCCAGACCACGGATGAGCAACCTGGCGATGATCGTTTCGGACACCATGCAGGGCCGGGCCCCAAGCGCCGGCGCGTCGAGGTCACATGCCGAGTAAGGCCACGAAGATCACCTTCTGGGTCGTGTGCGTGCTGCTGGCGCTCGAGTTCGCCTTCGCTGGCATCCCCAAGCTGATGGGCCAGCATGAGGCCGTCGAGGGCTTCCGCCAGGCCGGCTTTCCCGATGGGTTCCGCCTGTTCATCGGCGCGGCCGAGGTATCGGGCGCGCTTGGCCTCCTGGTACCGCGGCTGCGCTTCTGGGCGGCGACCGGCCTCTCGATGATCATGATCGGGGCGCTGGTCACGCACGTCCGCGCCCACGATACGCTGGCGAAGATGGCGCCAGCGGCGATCTCGCTGGTGTTGCTGGTCCTGATCGCGTGGGCCACCCGCCCCCGACGAGCTACCTGATACCGTGCTGCGGTGAACTGGCCCCCTGTGGCCGGGAGCCACCCACCCTGAACGAAAATGTGGTGGCGCGGGAGGCGCCTCCTGAACGGTCCCTTCGCGCGACGGCAACGCGCAGCGCAGCGGCGCGGGCTGGGCTACGGCGCGAGATAGATTCCCAGGCCGGGTGGATCGGGCGCCGGCCAGTCGTGGGGATGGCACTGCCGGCCATCGCGATACGGCGGTCAACAGACGAGCGACGAGCCCAGACCCGCGTCCGCAAGCGCGCGTGTTCGCGGTCTCCCGAACGGCCGCGCCGAGCACCTGCAGGACGCCGATACCAACTGCTGCGAGCTGGAGATCTGGGAGAACGGCATCGACCCGGCGCGGCAGCACGGCATCGAAGCCCGCGAATAGCCGCGTCAGTCGAGCCGCTTGCCGCCCTCGGCCGCGAACCACATCAGCGCCGCTTCCGGGAACCGAACATGCACGATGCTGCCGGCGCGCACCCCGTCCGGAAGGCGCTGGAGCCGGGCCAGGAGCGTCACGGTGCCGCAGATCAGTGACAGGATGGTATCGGGCGGGACCGGATCGACGACCTGCACGGTCATCGCAACGGTGCCCGGCTCGGGCTCGCCGTGCACCTCGACGGCCTCGGGGCGAATGCCAAGCACCACCGGGCCGTCGACGACCAGCGCGGCAGGGTGGCGGCCGGCCAGCGAGACCACGAGCTCGCCCGCGCGAAACTCCTCGCCTTCGATGCGGCCTTCGATCGTGTTGGCGGCAGGCTTGCCGATGAACTCGGCCACGAAGCGCGTGGCCGGCTGGTGATAGATCTCGTGGGGGGTCCCGAACTGCACGATCGCGCCGCGGTTCAAGACGGCGATGCGGGTACCCAGGCTCAGCGCCTCTTCCTGATCGTGCGTCACGAACACGAAGGTCTTCTGCAGCTCGGCGTGCAGGCGCTTGAGCTCGATGCGGGTCTTGAGCCGCAGCAGGGCGTCGAGGTTGCTGAGCGGCTCGTCCATGAGGCAGATCTGCGGCCGCCATACCAGGGCACGCGCCACCGCCACCCGCTGGGCCTCGCCGCCCGACAGCTGCCGCGGCCGGCGGGCGAGCAGCCGCTCGATCTGCAGCATCGCCGCCATCTCCTTCACGGCCCGGTCGATCTCCGGCCTCGGAGTCCGGCGCACCTGCAGCGGATAGGCGATGTTCTCGAACACCGTCTTGTGCGGATAGAGCGCATAGCTCTGGAACACCATGCTCATGCCGCGCGCGCGGGGCGGCGTGTGGGTGATGTCGACGCCGCCGACCTCCACGCTGCCCGAGGTCGGCGTCTCGAGCCCGGCCAGGATCCGGCACGCCGTCGACTTGCCACACCCCGAGGGCCCGAGCAGCACGACGAATTCGCCCGGCTCGAAGGCCAGATCGAAGCGATCCAGCGCCGTGGTGCCATCGGGAAAGGTCTTGGTGATGTTGCGATACGCGATGGTCATGGCGTGCTCAGCCCTTGACGGCCCCGAAAGTCAGGCCACGCACCAGGTGTTTTTGCACCAGCGCCGTGAACAGCAAGATGGGTAACGTGGCCACCACCGCCACCGCCGCGACCTGGCCCCACAGCGTGCCGTGCGGCGTGACGAGCCCGGGAATCCCGACGGTCAAGGTCCGCGACTCGAAGGCCGCGAGGATGAACGCGTAGAGGAACTCGTTCCAGCTGAGGATGAAGCACAGGACCGCGGTGGCCGCGACGCCGGGCGCGGTCAGCGGCAGGATCACCCGCAGGAACGCGCCGGCCCGGGTGTGCCCGTCGAGCATCGCGGCCTCGTCGATCTCGGCCGGGATGTCGGCGAAGAAGCCACGCATCATCCACACCACGAGCGACAGGTTGAAGGTCGAGTGCGCGAAGATGACCGCGCTGCGGGTGTCGACGAGGCCGAGGTGATTGAACAGCACGAACATGGGCACCACCACCGAGATCGCGGGCGCCATCCGGGTCGTGAGGAAGAAGAAGAACAGATCCTCCTTGCGCTTGAATGACAGCCGCGCAAACGCATACGCCGCCGGCACGCCGAGCACGAGCGACAGGATCGTCGAGCCGACGGCGATGATGACGCTGTTCCACACCAGCGGCAGGTAGTCCTTGTGCAGGAACACCTCGCGGTAGGGCTCGAGCGTCGGCGAGAACACCCACCGCGGCGTGTCCGCGAGCGCGTCGACCCGGCTCTTGAACGACGTCAAGAACATCCACAGGTACGGCACCAGGCCGATCACGATGGCCGCGAGCACCACGGCCTTGCCCGCGCCGCGCCAGCCCCGGCTCATGTGGGCTTGCTCCCGCCCGCCTGCCCGAGCGCGTTATAGAACAACTTGCACAAGATCAAGACCACCAGATAGACCATGAAGGCGCACACCGCGCCATAGCCAAGGTCCCAGTTACGGAAGTTCACGCGATACACGTAGATGCTGAGCAGCTCGGTGCTGATGCCCGGCCCGCCCCCGGTCATCAGGAAGACCTTGTCGAACTCCTTGAAGGCATCGATCGTGCGCAGGAGCAGCACCATGGCCAGGAGCGGGCGCATCAGCGGCAGCGTGATGTCGAAGAAGATCCGCACGCGTCCGGCGCCGTCCATCATCGCGGCCTCGAACGGCGGGCGCGGCAGGCCGAGCAGCCCCGCCAGCGAGACCAGGGTGACGAACGGCGTCCATTGCCAGATGTCGACCATCACCATGGTCGCGAGCGCGAGGTGGGAATCACCGAGCAGGCTCGTGTCCTCGGCTATCAGGCCGAGCTTGCGCAGGTAGTACGAGACCATGCCAAACTCGCCCTGCAGCACCAGCTTCCACAAAAGGCCCACCGCCACCGGCGCCAGCATCATGGGCACCAGCAGGAGGGGCATCACCGCGCGCGGCCGGCGCACCTGGGCCGCGAGCACCAGCGCCAGGCCAAAGCCGAGCACCATCTCGATCGAGACGCTGCTCGCCACGAACCGCAGCGTCGTGGCCACGCTGTGCCAGAACACCGGATCATCGGCCAGCAGGCGCCGGTAGTTCGCGAGGCCGACGAAGTTGCCGTCGTGGCCGGGCGTCGAGTAGCTCAGATCGGTGAAGCCCAGGAAGATCGTATAGAAGAACGGCCCGACCAGGATGATGAACAGGAGGAGGACCGCGGGCAGCAAGAACGCCGGCCCCATCCCGCGATCGGCGAGCACCTCGCCAAGGCGGGCGGCCAGGCGGAGCAAGCGGCGCTGGGGCGGGCGGTGAGACACGCGAACGGATTCCTCGACGACTCGATGGGTGAGCCTGCGGCGCGGTCCCATGGCACGGCCCGCGCCCCCCGCGGTTATTGCACGGGATACTTCAACGGCGCGCACGCGCCGAGCAGCTTGTTCATCTCCACCGCGGCGGTGTCGAGCGCCTGCTTGGGCGACTTGGCGCCGGTCAGCGCCAGGCTGAGCTCGCGCACCAGGATATCGGTGATCTCCGGAGACTGCGGAATGGTCGGCTTGGGCCGGGCCACCGCGTTCGTGTCCATCGATGCCTGCGAGTACGAGAGCTTCTTCACATCCGGCTGCGCGTACACGTCCGGACGCGACGAGGCGCCGCCGCCCAGATGCTGCGCCAGCTGCTGATCGAAGCCCATCATCCACTGGATGAACAGGTACGCCGCCTCCGGGTTCTTCGAGTCCGTCGGGATCAGGTACGTCCAGCCCTCGATCTGGCCGGTCTTCCCAGCCTTGCTCCCCGGCTGCACCGGCAGGGTCGTGAAGCCCATCTTGCCGGAGACCTTGCTCTGCGCCGGATCCTCGACGGCATAGGTCGAATCGTTCCACATCACCAGCTCGAATACCTTGCCCTGCTGCATGAGCGCCATCACGTCGTCCCAGAAGTAATTGAGCGTGTCGGGCGGCGAGTACTGGATGAGGCTCTTGTAGTACTCGAGCGAGGCCACCGCCTCCGGGCTATTGACGATGATCGGCCCGCACTTGCTGCCGGTGTCGGTCTCCATCATGTCGCCGCCGAAGCTGTAGAGGAAGTTGAGCCACTCGTACCACAGGGCCTCGTGACGCTTGCCCTGGATCGCGGTGCCGTAGAACTTCTTCTCGGGGTGATTGAACCACGCCGCGGCGTCGCTGTACTCCTTCCAGGTCGTCGGCACCTTGAGGTCGTATCCAAACTTCGCCTTGAAGCCCGCCTGCTCCTGCGGGTCGGCGAGCAGATCCTTGCGGTACCAGACATACATGGTCAGCGCGGTGAACGGAAACCCGTAGATCTTGCCGTCGTACTGCGAGATCTCTTTCCACAGCACCGGCTGCAGCACCTTCTCCGGCACGAACGACGGATCGCGCAGCGCGGGATTGTTCAAAAACTTCTCGATCGACAACAGGTGGCCATTGGTCACGAAGCGGCCGAGCTCGCGGTGCGGCTGCAGGATGAAGTCATAGCGCCCGACCTTGGAGTTGAGATCGAGCATCACCTTGTTGACCGCCTCGGAGTGCTCGTACATCTCGATGACGACCTTGATGCCGGTGCGCTTCTCGAAGTCGGCCTTGAGCCGCCCCATGGCCTCGAGCGGCGGCAGCGACTCGCCGATGGTCCGCAGCGTGACGCCACGATACGGCGCGGCCGCTTTCTCGAGGCTCCACGGCCCCGCCGCCTCACCGCTGCCCGCCGAGCCAGCGGGCGTGGGCGCCGGACGCTCCTGCTTCTTGTCTCCTTTACAGCTACAGCTGGTGACCGCCAGCGAGATGCCGGCGAACATCGTGACCACTGCGCGGGCTGTCATGGTGACGATCAGCATATCACCCGAAGACGGTGGGGCCTGGGACGCGGCCGGCCAACTTGGAGATCACCACGCGCTGTTCCGACGGCCGGTGGCGATGAGCGCCCGTGTTACACGATGCTCGACGGATTGCCGCCCCGGAGCGCGAACGTGAGGTAGTAGTAACGGGTTGCCCGAAGGCGCCGCCCGCGAAGCTCGTCGCGCTCATGAGCCCGAGCCATGCCGCTCGATGACCTGCGAGCGTGCGGCAGCGCCCCGCGGTATGGTGCCGCGCACGGCGAACCCGGTGAGGGCGTTCGCAGCATCACAACTCTCCTGTTACCGCATCGGCCACCGCACCGGCCGCTGACCCGACGCCTTGCCGCCCCGTGCCGCCGATCGAAGCCCCCAGCCCCCGCCCCGTCACGCCGCCACCTCGCGAGCGCCCCCCCGGGCCTGGCATGGCCGGACGGCTCGGCCGCGCGCTTCGCCATCGGAATTACCGCCTGTTCTTCGCCGGCCAGGGCATCTCGGTGATCGGGACCTGGCTGACCCGGTTCGCGACCGCCTGGATGGCCTACCGGCTCACCCACTCGGCGCTGATCCTGGGCCTGGTCAGCTTCTTCGGCCAGGCCCCGGCGTCGGTGATCGCGCCGTTCGCCGGCGTGCTGGTCGACCGCTGGGATCGCCACCGCACGATCGTCGTCACCCAGGTCGCCGCGATGCTGCAGTCGGTGGCGCTCGCCGCGTTCGCGCTGACCGGCATGATGACGGTCTGGCACCTCCTGGTCCTCGGCGCGGTGCAGGCGGTGATCAACGGGTTCGACCTGCCGGCACGGCAGTCGTTCATGGGGCAGATGATCGACGACCGCGCCGACCTGCCGAACGCGATCGCGCTCAACTCGTCGATCATCAACAGCGCGCGCTTGATCGGGCCGGTGATCGCCGCCGTGCTCGTCGACCTGTTCGGCGAGGGCATCTGCTTCTCGATCGACGCCGCGAGCTACCTCGCGGTGATCGCGTCGCTCCTGATGATGCGGGTCGCCAAGCGCCCCGCGCGCGTGCGCACCGACCGCGTGATCGACGAGCTCACCGACGGGATGCGCTACGTGTGGAACCTGCCGCTCGTGCGTGCGGTGCTGGGCCTGCTCGCGGTCTCGAGCGTGCTCGGCGGTGCGTACGGGACGCTGCTGCCGGTCGTCGCCGCGACCACGCTCCACGGCGGCCCACACACGCTCGGCATCCTGATGGGCTCCGCCGGGTTCGGCGCGCTCACCGGTGCGCTCTACCTCGCGAGCCGCAGCACGGTGCTCGGGCTGCCGACCGTGATCAAGCGGTGCGCGTTCAGCCTCGGCGCCGGCATGCTCGCGCTCGAGCTCGCCAGCGCGATCTGGATCGCCGTGCCGCTGCTGTACATCGTCGGCATGGCGATGATGATGCTGCTCGCCGCGACCAACACGCTCATCCAGACGATCGTCGACGACAAGATGCTCGGCCGGGTGATCAGCCTCTACGCCGTCGCGTTCTTCGGCGGCGCCCCGGTGGGGGCCCTGCTCGAGGGAGCGCTCGCGAACAAGATCGGCGCGATCCACACGTTCGCGATCGCCGGCGCCCTGTGCATCGCGAGCGCGCTCGCGTTCGCCGCCGCGCTGCCGCGGCTGCGCCGGCTCAGCCGGCCGCTCTACGTTCGCCTCGGGCTCCTCGACGAGTGACCGGCCACCTCACCGCCAGCTGCGCAGGTACATGCGATCCGTCCGCGTGCGCAGGACGCGACCAAGGCTTTGCGGAGCCATGATCGCCGCCGCGTTCACCGGGCCACTCGCCGCGCTCGGCAAAGGTCCGGCGGCCGCAGGATCGGTCGCGCTCGCGGGGCTGCTCGCCGGAGCGTTCACCGCGGCCGCCGTCAGGGCGCTCCGCAACTCGTCGACCGGAGACGGCTCGGCCTGGCGCTCCGCGAACAGATCCATGGGCCCGATGTCGATGCAGCCGTAGGCCTTGTCGGCCGGCGAGCAGTACACCCGCACGTGCAGGTGATCGTCATGCCGCGCGCTATCGCCGGGTTGCTTGAGCGTCTTCCTGGCGCGTGCGACCAGCGGCTCCGGCTCGCCGATCTTCTCGGCATACGCGATCAGCCGCCGCGCGATCGGCTCGTACATGAAGACCCATTGCACCGGCGCCTCGGGCGCGGTGATCAGCTCCTTGACCAGCAGCCACGTCCGCGGGACGTCGATCGTGAGCCCGGTGCCGTCGGTCGCCCTGGCCGAGGCGTTGAACACGTGCATGGCATCGGGCTCGAACGGCTTCCCGCTCGCATCGAGCATGTAATACAGGAGGTCGGCGTCGCGACCGCTCTGGTGCGAGCGATGAAACTGGACGCGCTCCCCGCCGCCCTGGCCGGACAGATCCGCCACCACGAGCTTCACGTCGTGCACGTGGGCCGCCATCCGGCGCGCGACCCCGGCCACCAGATCAACCAGCTCGTCGGTGCCGAACCGGTTGCCGCGCGCCCGCCAGACCTCGCGGGTGAGGAAGCCTTCGCCGCGATCCGGCAGCCGGACGCCGTCGATCAGGTAGCCCTTGCTGGGCTTGCCGACCGAGATGCTCGTACCATCGCTGACCACTCCGAGTTCGGCACAACCGGCCAGGATGCCCACGAGCGCGAGCCAACGCATCTGGGATCGAGTATGCACGGCGCGCCCGAAAACGCGAAGCCCCGCCACGCTGCGCCATGTCGTGACGGCACGCACCCGCTGGCAAAATTGTGAGTGCCGGGTCCCCGAAAATGCCCAAGGGCCGAGCAGGCTTGCCCGACCCTTGCGCCCGTTTGCCGTTGACTACGACTTGTCTTCGAACTCGGCGTCGATCACGTCGTCCTTGCCACCGCCACCGCCACCGCCACCGCCGCCACCCGGCGCGGCGCCTTCACCGCCCGGCGCGCCCTCGGCCCCGCCGGATTGCTTGTACATCGCCTCCGCGAGCTTGTGCGCCGCGGCCTGGAGCTTCTCGAACGCGGCGCGCAGCTCGTCCGGCTTGTCGGCCTCGCGGTTGCGCTCGAGCACCGCCTCGGCGTCCTTGAGCGCCTCTTCGATCATCAGCTTCTCGGGGTCGCCGATCTTGGCGGTGTTCTCCTGGACGAGCTTGCGCGTCCCGTAGACCAGCGAGTCGAGCTGGTTCCGGGCCTCGATCGCCTCCTTGCGCTCCTTATCCTCGGCCTCGTGCTGCGCGGCGTCCTCGACGGCGCGCTTGATGTCGGCCTCCGACAAGCCGCTCGATGCCTCGATCTTGATCGACTTCTCCGTGCCGGTCGCCTTGTCCTTCGCGGCGACGTGCAGGATGCCATTGGCGTCGATGTCGAAGGTCACCTCGATCTGCGGCACGCCGCGCGGCGCGGGCGGAATCCCCTGGAGCTGGAACTTGCCGAGCGTCTTGTTGTCCTTGGCCATCGGGCGCTCGCCCTGCGTGACGTGGACCTCGACCGATTGCTGGTTGTCGGCCGCGGTCGAGAACGTCTCGCTCTTGCGGGTCGGGATCGTGGTGTTGCGCGCGATCAGCACCGTGGCGACGCCGCCGAGCGTCTCGATCGCGAGCGACAGCGGCGTGACGTCGAGCAGCAGGATGTCCTTGACGTCGCCCGACAGGACGCCGCCCTGGACCGCCGCGCCGAGCGCGACGACCTCGTCGGCGTTGACGCTCTTGTTGGGCTCGCGGCCGAAGAACTCCTTGACCTTGGCCTGGACCATCGGGATGCGCGTCGAGCCGCCGACGAGCACGACCTCGTGGATATCGGACACCTTCTTGCCGGCGTCCGACAGCGCCTTCTTGCACGGCTCCATCGCCCGCGCGACGATGTCCTCGATCATCTGCTCGAACTTCGCGCGCGACAGCTTCTTCAGGAGGTGCTTGGGGCCGGTCGCGTCCGCGGTCAGGTACGGGAGGTTGATCTCCGTCTCCTGCACGCTCGACAGCTCGATCTTGCCCTTCTCCGCGGCCTCCTTGAGGCGCTGGAGCACCATCTTGTCCTTGCTGACGTCGATGCCGGTGTCCTTCTTGAACTCGGCGACCAGCCAGTCCATCAGCCGGTTGTCGATGTCGTCGCCGCCGAGGTGCGTGTCGCCGTTGGTCGAGACGACCTCGACGACCTTGTCGCCGACCTCGAGCACCGAGATATCGAACGTGCCGCCGCCCATGTCGAACACGGCGATCAGCTGCTCCTTGGTCTTGTCGAGGCCGTAGGCGAGCGCGGCCGCGGTCGGCTCGTTGATGATGCGCTTGACCTCGAGGCCGGCGATCTTGCCGGCGTCCTTGGTCGCCTGGCGCTGGCTATCATTGAAGTACGCCGGGACGGTGATGACCGCTTCGGTCACCGGCTCACCCAGGTACTCCTCGGCGGCGCGCTTGAGCTTCATGAGCACGCGCGCGCCGATCTCGGGCGGCGAGTAGCGCTTGCCGCGGATCTCGAACGCCACGTCGCCGTTGGGCGCCGCGACGACCTTGTATGGAACTCGCTTGGCCTCCCCCTGGACCACGGGGTCGGTGAACTTGCGCCCCATGAATCGCTTGCTGGAGAACACCGTGTTCTCGGGGTTGGTGATTGCCTGACGCCGGGCGATCTGGCCTACCAGGACATCGCCCTTGTCGTCGAAGGCGACCACCGACGGGGTCAGGCGAGCACCTTCCTCGTTGGAGATGACCTTGGGTTCCTTACCTTCCATGATCGCGACCACGGAGTTGGTGGTGCCTAGGTCGATGCCGATGATCTTACCCATGACGTGTTTTCCTCAACTTCAGATGTGTGTGCTGGGCAACCTAGTCACCCCGTAACAGGCCGTCAAGGTTGGCTGCGCGATCGTGCAGGTTCTATCGCTGCAAAACGCCGGCCCAGACCGCGCAGCCCCGATGCAAACGGCTGGGTCGATGGACATGCCTGGATGGGCGCAGGGAGCCCAGGGCGCTCCGGACACGCACAGCGGCGCACGAGCCCGTGCGGTTATGCGCCGAGCGTGCGTGCGTGCGCTGCGCTGGCAGCGTCCCTACGCCGTGACCTGGGTCTCGGCCTGCGCCGCCTTGGCGAGCGCGATGATCGAGGGCGGTGGGTCCTTGAGGGCAAGCGCGAGGACCTCGTCCATGCGCTTGACCGACAAGATCTCCATCTCGCGCTTCACTTCCTCCGGTACGTCGATCAGATCCTTCACGTTCCGGTCGGGGATGATCACGCGCTTGATGCCGGCGCGGTGGGCGGCCAGGAGCTTCTCCTTGAGGCCGCCGATCTGCAGGACGTTGCCCCGCAGCGTGATCTCGCCGGTCATCGCGACGTCGGGCCGGACCGGCACCCCGGTCAGGAGCGATACCAGCGCGGTGTACATCGTCACACCCGCCGAGGGACCATCCTTGGGCACGGCGCCCGCGGGGACGTGGACGTGGAGGTCCTTGTTCTCGAGGAAGTTGCCCGGATCGAGGCCGAGCGCGGCTGCCCGACCGCGCACGAACGACAGGGCGGCCGTGACCGACTCCTTCATCACGTCACCGAGCTGGCCGGTCAGCGTCAGCTTGCCCTTGCCGGGCATCTGGGTCGCCTCGATGAACAGGATGTCGCCGCCGACCGCCGTCCACGCCAGGCCCGTCGCGACGCCGGGCTCCCCGACGCGCTCGGCGACCTCGCTGACGAACTTCTTGGGGCCCAGCACCTCCTCGACCATGGCCGGATCGATCAGCTCGTGTTCCTTGGCCTGGCCTTCGGCCACCCTGACGGCGACCGCGCGGCACACCGAGCCGATCTCGCGCTCGAGGTTGCGCACGCCGGCCTCGCGCGTGTAGCTGTCGACGATCTCGAACAGCGCGTCGTCGGTGACCTCGCAGCGATCCTTGGTGAGGCCGTGATCGTCGAGCTGCTTGGGCACGAGGAACTTGCGCGCGATCATCTTCTTCTCCTGGCGCGTGTAGCCAGGGAGCTCGATGATCTCGAGCCGGTCGCGCAGCGCCCACGGGATCGGATCGAGCTGGTTCGCGGTCGCGATGAACAGCACCTTCGACAGATCGAACGTCACCTCGAGGTAGTGGTCGCTGAACGAGCTGTTCTGCTCGGGATCGAGCACCTCGAGCAGCGCCGACGCCGGATCGCCCCGAAAATCGTGCCCGAGCTTGTCGATCTCGTCGAGCACGAACACGGGGTTGTTGGTGCCGGCCTTCTTGATGCCCTGCACGATGCGCCCGGGCAGCGAGCCGACGTAGGTCCGGCGGTGACCGCGGATCTCGGCCTCGTCGCGCACGCCGCCGAGCGAGATCCGGCCGAACTTGCGCCCGATCGCGCGGGCGACCGACCGGCCGAGCGAGGTCTTGCCGACGCCCGGGGGCCCCACCAGGCAGAGGATCGGTCCCTTCTTGTCGTTCTTGAGCTTGCGCACCGCCATGTACTCGACGATGCGCTTCTTCACCTTGTCGAGATCGTAGTGATCCTCGTCGAGGCAGCGCCGGACCTCCGGCAGCTCGATGTGATCTTCGGTCGAGATCGACCACGGCAGCTCGACGAGCCACTCGAGGTACGTCCGCGTGACGGTGTACTCCGCCGACGACGGCTGCATGCCCTTCAGCCTGTCGAGCTGCATGCGCGAG
>Ga0308175_100000090_pt1 | contig 71812 bp, 59 predicted proteins | sample PhyCR1_3_FD_203893 | JGI IMG/M metagenome (GOLD analysis project Ga0308175, IMG submission 203893) | Soil microbial communities from UC Gill Tract Community Farm, Albany, California, United States - DLSLS.C.R1 | ecosystem: Environmental > Terrestrial > Soil > Agricultural land | place: USA...
TCGCTGCCGAAGGACGAGCAGCCGCGGGTGTTCACCGGCGCCAACGTGATACCCGAGTCGATCTGGCTCCCGGTGATCCCTCCGCCCACGCCTTGAACGCGAAGGTCGTGTTCGCCTTCGAGGCACCGAGCTGGGGTAACGGCTGGGCCTCGCTGGGCTCGGAGCGGGACCAATGCCCGGTCACGGGCGCCCCGCCCGGTCAGGACCTCGTACTCGGCGCGACCAGTCTGCCAAGCTCGTACTCGTCGATGACAGCAAGACGTCGCACCTGAACATCGACGACGTCTGGCTGTGGCGCTAGCTGGGGACGCTCGCGCTGGAGCATCGCCGCGTGCGTGATACACGCACAGCGTTGTGTTCATCGTTTTCGAGCACACAAGTCAAGTCAGGTTTTTGGCAAGTTCTCCGCGAGATGCTTCGCGAGTTCGTGAATGCGCTCGATCGACTCCCCCGGCACGATGCGCGTGAGGTAGAGAAAGCCGGTCGTGGGGTCCGCTCGTGCCAGCACGCGCGCGAGTTCGATCTGTTCGCTCGACATCTTCTCGAACGACTCGACGCGAACGCGCTCCATCGGCCGCAAGGGCCGGCCTGCGTAGTGTTCAAACCAGTTCTGGTTCGGCAACTCCTCCGGAGGTCGGCGCTCGATGGCAATCCGCTCTATATCCTCGTCCAGAAACTTCCTCACGGCGGAATGCTCGGCCGTCGGCACGATCGCCTTGACGTACACCATCGGCGTGATGTAGTGATGCGCCCGAATCGCGGCGGCCACCGCGATCTGCTCGTCCGTGAGCGCGTCAAGCGACGGGACCTCCTGAAGCTCGGTGTCGGTGAGTGGACGTCCGAGGTCGTATTCGACCTGAGCTTGGAATTGGAATTTGACTGTCATGGCTTCCTCGCCGTAATCTCAATCCTAGCTGGTACCTGGTGGACACGGGGCGGATGGCCCATCACGATGTTTACGGTCTCGGCCGATGGCTCGACGTCGAGCCTAGTATAGCCCTTCCTCGCCCGCGCCGCTACGAACGGCGTCTTTGCGGCAGCGCGCTGTTTTGCAACATCGATCGTCGCGCCGCCCGCGATCTGGTTGGCGTACTCCCTCTGGAAGATCGCCTTGTTGTCGTCGCCGAGGATACCTTGGAGTTTACTCGGGGGATGGCCGAAGTCCTTTGTGAACGCTTTGATGGCCTCGTCCAGAACGAAATCCGTCAACGAATTGATGCCTTCGATGTCAATGCGGTACTCACTGCCGTTGATCACACGAACCTTGTCGATCGAGAAGTCGGGTCCCCCCAGCGGGCGGCCGGAGCTATCAAGCTGCGCATGACCCTGCGCGATCAGGTGGTCCGGCATCCCCGGGAGTTCGACGAGGATGTTGAACTCCCAGTTGCCGCGCTCGACCTTTGATTGTGGCTCGCGCACAGCGGAGCGCGACACCTTCAGCCGCTTCTTCCCGTTCATCAGATCGATACCCTTGATGATCGAATCTCCGAGCATTTTGCGCGCCCGCGGGTCGGCGGCGATCGTGTTCCTGTCAAGCCCGAGGTGGTCGACCAGCTTCTCGATCTCGTCGAGGATCTCGGCCCGGCGCGACGGCTGTGACTCGAGCTCGTAGCGCAGAATCTCCAGCTCGGCCTTGCGGCCGAGGTCGTGGTGCTGCATCTTGTCAGCGGTCGAGCCCCTCGCGAGCGCCGGCTCGTCGGTGACCTTGCGGGTCGCGTCGCCCATGAGCCCCCGAATCTCGGCGAGCTCGTGTGCGACCGCGCGCGTCACGTCTTCAATGCGAGCGTGCTCCGAGATCTTGATCCGCGCGTGCTTCATGCCGCGCGTGTACGTGTGCTGCGCGACATCGGCCATCGCATCGCCGACGGTGATGTCGACGAGGCAGTGCTCGGCTCCGACCGAAACCCAGACGTTGCCACCTGAATCGATCGAGAGGAACTGCTGCTGGACGCCATCGAGGATCGTGACAGCGTGGTGGGCGCGCTCGACTGCCTGTTCTAGCGTGATCTTCGCCTTCGGGTTGCCTTGGGTCGCGAGGCCGCTGAATCTAGCACCCGGAACCGCGTGCGCGCCTCGCGACTCGAGCTCGGCCGGCGTCAGCTTGGCCGGCGGCTTGCTATCAGAGCGGACCTCGATCTCGACCTTGCGGCCCTCGATCTCGACGTGCCACCTTCCGCCCTGCGGATCCTCCTTCGCCTTGGTGGAGATCCCCGACTCGTCAGCCGTGCGGATGGCCTCCAGGACCTGGGCCTCCGTGCCGCTCCACAGCGCACCCGGGATCAGCTCCTCGAGGCCGGCGAGGTGGAGCGGCGTCTCTGCGAACGCGCGTGAGTGGACCTCGGCGAGCTGTTCGTGCACGTCGGCCCGCATCTGCTTTATCTCGCGCAGGTGGAGGCCCGACGCCTTCATCATTTCGGGTGACGTTTCGAGTTCGTCGAGTGCCCTGATCTCGTCGGACAGCACGTCGTGACGCCTCGCGAGGAGCGCTGCGGCCTCCTTGGCCTGCGGGTTCGCTTCAGCTCGCAGGGCGTGTTCGCGCAGTGCGGTGGTCGCGGCGAGCAACTTCTGGCCCGCCGCGAACCCCTTGATCGCGGCGAGCTTCTGGGCGTTGGCGAGGCGCGCCTCCATCGCCTTTCCAACGTAGCGGCCGACCGCGATCGAGGCGCCCTGGAGCAGCCACTCCTCGAGCGTCTCCGGCGGTGGCTGCGTCTTGCCGGTGACGATCTTGTGCGATACGTAGCCGAGGGCCGCGCCCATGATCGTGTGGCCGGTGATCGCCGCGCCCTCTTTGAGGACGAGCTTGCCGGCGACGCCCGCCTTTGCCCACAGCCCCTCCGACGCGCGTTCGACCTGCACGAGCATCTCCGCCTGGTGGCCGATCGCCTTCAGGATACCGGCGCTGCCGAGGCTCATCAGCATGTTCTCGAGGAACGCGTCGCTGAGCTTGTCGCCGAAGATCGCCGTCTGACCGACGGAAGTGACCGCCGTCTCGGTAACGAGACCGGAGCCACGGGCGATCATCTGCGCACCCATCGACAGGTCTTCCATGGCGGCGACGCCGCCACTGCTCATCAGCATGCCCCCGGCGCCGCGCGCGACCATGCCGCCGAGCGCGCCACCGACGATGCTGACGCCGATCAGTACCGCGAGCTTGACGCACGCGGTGCGAAACGACTGCCACTTGACCAGCGTCGCGCCCTTCGACAGGAAGTTCTTGATCCGGTCGTTCGCTGCCATCGTCGCGAACTGGCCCTGGGCGCGCGCGAGCGCCTCCTTGCGCACGCGCATCATCTCGCGATGGTAGTCGTCGAGGTCCTTCGCGTTCTCGACACGCATTCCGAGGCCGGCGGCTTGCGCCTGCCAGTCCATGTCGCGCGTGACGCCCTCGAGGCTGTCCTTCATGACCTGCGTCTCGAACTCGAGGCCACGGAAGTCGCCCGAGAACAGCGTCGCGATCGCCGCGAAGAAGCCATCACCAGCGTCATGCGCCGCCTGCTCGAGTGCCTCGAGCTGTACCGCGATCGCGTGGACCTTGCTCTTGAGCGCGATCTCACCCGCGTTGACCGTGACCTGATCGATCTCGTCCGGATCGACCTTGTCGCCACGCATCATGCGGCTCTGCAGCCTGCGCGAGTCGTCGTCGATCTGGTTCGCGGCGCCGCTCAGCCGGCTCCGTTCGTGATCGCCCTGCGGCGTCGAGTCGCGCAGCATGTCGGCGGAGGCCCCGAGGTCGCGCGTCGCGCTCTGGACGCCGCGCAGCGGGAGCATCGCCTGGAGCGCGGCGGCGCGCTGGAGCAGCGTCTCGCTGGTCTGCATCAGGTGCGAGGTGCCAGCGGCATCCGCGTAGATGCGCAGGATGTCGCGCAGCGGCCTGGCGTCGTCGGCCTGCTTGTTCGAAAGCCCCATACCCGCGACCGCGCGATCGATCTCGACGATACCGGCGCCGATCCGCGACAGCTTGTCTTTCTGTCCCGCGAGCACCGGCTGCCACTTCGTGAGCTTCGATGCATCCGCGAGCTCGCCCATGCGACGGCCGAGGAAGCTCAGCGTCGGGTCGACCACCTTGTCGAGGTGCCACGACGCGAGCGTCTTCTTCAGATACATCGCCTGCGAGAACGCGTCCTGGGCGAGCGCGCCGACCGCAGCGCCGGTCCCGGGGGCCGGCTTCGCGCCCTTTGCATCGGGCGTCACCTTCGCCTCGAGTAGCGCCTGAGCGTCGGCGACGCTGCTGCCGGCGAGCGTGACGAGGTTGCGCTCCGATTCGTCGCTGCTCGCCGGCACGGTCGCCGGCGCGTACGCCTTGCTCTCCTCGAACTTGATCGCCCAGTGGCCCGGCAACCCGAACAGCGGCGGCGCCGACGTCATCGCGAAGGCGAGGTAGTCCCCGTGCTTCTCGCCGTGGCGCTCGGCCGTGTCGTCGAACAGCTGCGCCGAGACTTCTTCGGCGGTCGCGTCGGCCGGCGACGTCGCGCGCACCCAGTTCCACAGCTCGCCGTGGGTCTCTTTGCCGAGCCAGACGTACTGGACCGGCCGGAGCCCGACACCTGCGGGCTGTGCGACCGGCTTGCTCGACGACTTCGGCTTCGCCTTGTGCTGCTTGTCGGCGAGCACGGCGAGCACGCCCTGCTGGCAGAGCGCGGGTACGACCGCGCGATCCATCGGATGCGATCGCGGGATCGCGTCCGGATCGACGATCACGCTGGTGCCCGATACATTGCCCGCGAGCTCGGCGATGAGGAGCCAGCGCGGACCGATCCGGTACAGCGAGGCGACGAGCGCCTCCTCGATCATCTCGGCGAGCGCGGTACCGACCGACGGCTGCCAATCCCACGGGCCGACCGCGGCGCCGTGCTGCTTGGCGGCGACCGGGCGCACCGAGTCGATCATCGCGTACGGATCCTGCGGATGGACGAGCTGTGCGAGGTCGGGCGGGTTGTCGAAGACGTAGATGATGCGATCGAGCTGGTTGATGAAGCGCTTGTGGAACGCTCCGAGGTTGTGCCAGGCGAGCCGCGGATGCGGCGGCGGCGGCGTGATGGCGAGGAGGTGACGCATGATGGCGTCACCGGCTGCCCGATCGTTCAGCTTCAGGTACTCGGTCGCGGTGACAAGCGCACCCGGCTCGGACCGCCGCTGCACCACGGCCGCCGCGCCGCTGCCGCCCGCCATCTGATCGAGCAGCGACTCGGCCGACTGACCGGCGACGACGCGATCGGCGACCGCGTCGGCGTGGCGCTCGTACGTATCGCCTGGCTGATCGATGTTGCCCTTGCGCCGCACGCCGCCGCGCTGCTGGACGACGTGGGCGGCTTCATGCGCTGCCGTGTGCAGATCCGGCGATCCACCGAACGCGACAGCATTGCCAAACGCGTACGCCTTCGCGCCGAGCTCGTGCGTCGCATTCGCTGCTGCCGCGCCGTGGTGCGCTTGCACACCCGAGACATCGTGACCACCGAAGCTCTCCTGGATTAGATCGAGGTGCGGTAGCGGAGATCCGGCTCCCGCTACACCGCGACCCGCCACCTCGGCGACGCCAGCGCCACCGCGTGTTGCATCGTCGGCTTCATCGACTGACTTGTGCTGCACAGGCGCAGCGTCGGCTGACGCGGGCTGTGGGCGCCGGCCAAAGAGGTCGAGTATAGAGATCAACGAAGCGGCGGTGCCGGGCACTGAAGCAGAGGCTTCACCGTCATCGCCGACCTTGCGCTGGACGGGCGGCACACCGGTGGGTGCTCGGCTACCGTTCTCGTCGAGCTTGGCCGGAGCGGGAGGCACACCGGTCGGCGCTTGCTCGACGAGCGTTCTTCGGCCGACCTGCGGAGCCACCCCCGGATCGTTGTGTCGGGATCCCTGACCTGTCGAGCCGCCGCCCGCACGGTTACCTCGGCCACCCTCTCCCTCGCTCATAGCACGCACCATACTGACCGCCGAGCTCACGGCGCAACCGCCAAGGGATACCGAAACGCTGCCTGCCATTGCGGTCGCTGGACGCGATGCTTCGAGGTACGGACAAGGACGAGGCGATCAAGCTGTACAAGCCGCTCGGATATCCGCTGTGCTAGTTTCGCCCACGAAACCACGTGCCGGCGCGCTCACGTGAGCATCCCTTGGATGCGAACGAGGAGGCAGGATGATTCGAGAGCGCAAGGTCGCGACGGTGCCCCGGTCAGCGCCGAAGGCGCCGAGCGTCCAGGCGATACCCGGCAAGCGCACGGTCACCGAGCAGCTCCAGTCGACGTATGTTGGCCCTCCCGCGCACGGACACATCTGCCCCGGCAAGCGCACGCATGGGTATCAAGGATGTCACGACCCGGCAGACCCGCACGATCCACGGCCTCGACGACAAGCGGCGCAATCACGGGTTCGCGGCGATCGTGCTCGACAACCGCGATCTGAACAGCGAGCTGCCCCAGCTTTCACAGACCTATCGCCGTGCTGTCTCGCTGCCGAAGGACGAGCAGCCGCGGGTGTTCACCGGCGCCAACGTGATACCCGAGTCGATCTGGCTCCCGGTGATCCCTCCGCCCACGCCTTGAACGCGAAGGTCGTGTTCGCCTGCGAAGCAGCGAGCCTGTCGTTGCACATGACCCACGTCACAAGAGCTGGCCAACCACGTGTGGTACGCTTTCGCCCCAATGAGCTGGGCACGGTGGCGAAGGGGGATCGCGCCGCTCGCGGTGAGTAACGTGGCGTTGCTGGCGCTCGTCGGTCCGGCGCACGCACAGAGCGCCGCCGCGGGCGGGCCGCCGCCCCCTACCTCCTCGAAGCCCCCCGCTTTGACACCTCCAGGCGATGCCAGCGCGCCGCCGCCGACCAGCGCGTTGACGAGGCAGCACGAGATCGAGCTCGGCCTAGCAGGCGTGAGCGCGGCCGGCATTATCACGGCGATCGTGCTCGGCATGAAGGCAAGCGATCACCAGGTCGACGCGTACCAGCTATGTCCCAATCCTGCCGTGCCATGTACGCAGGCCGATCAGGCCAATGCCCTCATCCGTGCAGGGCATCGCGACGCCGTTGCAACGAACATCGCGCTCGGTATCGGCGCGGTGGCAGGCATCGCCGCGGGTGTGCTATGGGTGACCGGCGAGCCCGACGCGAGGACTGCCAGGCCCATCACCGTGGTACCGAGCGCTGCACCAGGGACGGCCGGCATCGTCGCCTTCGGGAGGTTCTGATGCTGCGTCCTGTCCTTGCTCTTGCGGCCAGCGCGCTGGTGGGCTGTCAGGTCCCGGTGGTCACCTTCACCAAGGCCCCTCCGCCCGGGGCGTGCCGGTCCCTCACCTCCATGCCGGACGCGCTGCTGAGGATCCAAGCTCCGGTGGACTCCGCGGTCCTGGCGGACGTGAACGGCGACGGGAAACCCGACCTGCTCGTGACCCTGCCCCTCGAAGACACCGTGGCGGTGCTGCTCGGAAATCCAGACGGCACCTTCGGGCTGACGGTGGAGTATCCGACGGGCACGGGTCCGCGCGCGGTCGCCGCCGGCGATGTGAGCGGCGACGGCAAGCTCGACCTCGTCGTGGCCAACACTGGCACTGGCACGCTGAGCGTGCTGCTCGGCAACGGCGATGGCACGTTTCGACCGAAGGTCGACTACCTGGCTGGGTTTTCGCCGACGGCAGTCGCGGTGACAGATCTGAATGGCGACGGCAAGCCTGATCTCGTGAGCACAAGCGATCATGTCTCCGTTGTGAGCGTATTGCTCAACAAAGGCAATGGTACGTTTCAACCCAAGGTCGACTACCCGACCGGTGCGTCGCCGAACGCGGTGGCAGTGATGGATGTGAGCGGCGATGGCAAGCCCGACCTCGTCGTGGCCAATGCCGGCGACAGCACGGTGAGCGTACTGCTCGGCAATGGCAATGGCACCTTTCAATCCAAGGTCGACTACCCGACAGGGATGTCGCCGAACGCGGTGGCAGCAGTGGATGTGAGCGGCGATGGCAAGCCCGATCTCGTCGTGACCGGTTTTAGAGCCAACACCGTCAGTGTGTTGCTCGGCAATAGCAATGGCACGTTTCAACCCAAGTTCGATTATTCGACTGGACTCTCACCGACGGCGCTCGCGGTGGCAGACATGAACGGGGACGGCAAGCTCGATCTCGTGGTAACCAACTCTCTGGAGTCGTTCGTCGGAGCGCCGGCCTCGACCGTGAGCGTGTTACATGGCCTCGGCAATGGTACGTTTCAAGCGAAGGTCGATTACCAAACTGGTCCTTCTCCGAACTCGGTCGCTGTCGCGGACGTGAACGGGGACGGCGCGCTCGATCTCGTGACCACGAGTGCACTCCGACATACATTTTCCGTGCTGCTCGGAAGCAGCAATGGTGCGATCAAGCCCAGGGTCGACTACCTGGTCGGGTCGCCGCCTCCCGTGGCACTCGCGGACGTCACCGCCGACGGCGAATTCGACCTCGTGGCACCCGACGAGAGCACCAGGGGGTTGAGTGTGAGCCCCGGTAGCAGCAGCGGGTTTCAGGGCGGCCCGTTCGTTCCCCTCATGGGTCATCCAACCGCGATCTCCGTGGCGGATCTGAACGGCGATGACCTGCCCGACCTCATCGTCGCCAGGACCGCCGCGGACGGCGTGCCCCCCTACGCGGTGAGCGTCTTGCTTCACAACCGCATCGGCAGCAACATGACCCTGTTCGCGAATCAGGCCGACTATGCGACCGGCGCGTCGCCCACCGCGATCGCCATCGCAGACCTGAACGGCGATGGCAAACCCGACCTCGTGACCGCCGATCCGGACTCCAGCACGGCGAGCGTGCTGCTCGGCAACGGCGACGGCACCTTTCGATCCAAGGTCGACTATGCGACGGGTACGCAACCAGTCGCGGTCGTCGCGGCGGACGTGAACGGCGATGGCAAGCCCGACCTCGTCACCGCCAACCCGGACGCCAGTACGGCGAGCGTGCTGCTCGGCACCGGTGACGGCACCTTCCAATCCAAGGTCGATTATGCGACAGGTACGCAGCCGGTCGCGATTGCCGTGACGGATGTGAGCGGCGACGGCAAGCCCGATCTCGTGATCGCCGGCTACCGTGCGAACACGGTGAGCGTGCTGCTCGGCAACGGCGATGGCAGCTTCCAGCCTCGGGTCGACTACGATACCGACGCCGGCCCGGTTTCGCTCGTGGTGACCGATGTCGATGGTGATGGCTCGCTTGATCTGGTGGTGGCCAACAAGGACGCAACGACCGTCAACTTGCTCCTCGGAACGGGCACCGGGACGTTCCAGCCTCGGATCACGCATGCGCTCGATCTGAGCCCGCTCTCGGTCACCCTGGACCCTCGTAACCGCAGCAGGCTCAACTTCATCCTGAACGATAGCCTCAACAGTGAGGTCCTCATCCGCGACGGGGTGTGCCTCCCCGAAGCAGGCTCCTGACCGGCTGGTAGCGACCCCGCGTGCAACGCTTCCGCGGAAGCGCGCACGTTGGCACATACTCCGGGCGCCTGCTCCCGGTCGAGATCGAAATCAGCTTCGGCGGGTACCAACAGGCGCATCGTCTCGCAGCATCGTATCGCCGGCCTGCGCAATGCTAGGGCGGCCGTGCCACGTGTCGACAACTCCTGGGCGGGCAGGTTGGCAGGATCTCCGCTGTGCTAGCTTCGCCCACGAAACCACGCGCCGGCGCGCTCACGTCGGCAGCCCGTCCACGCGGAGACGAGGAGGCAGGATGAGTCGAGAGCAGCAAGGCCACGACGGTGATCAGCGTGTTCCGGGCAGCGCTGGAGGCTGGGGGAAGCTGGTCGCTGGCACGTTCCGGGAGCGTGGTCGTATAGACGTTGCGAAGCCGGGAACCCTGGTTGGCGCGGCCGTACACACATACACAGGACCGCGCCGGACACGACACCGCGTCCCAGCTGGGACGTTGAGCAAGGGGGACGCCAAGGTGGAGGTGCATGTAGTCCCGCCCCCGTGGCGCGACGCGACCGACGCCGCTCGTGCGCATGACGACCTGACTCCGGCGACCGTAAACAGGCACTGGCGAAGGCACTGGCGACGAGTTCCTGGGAGATCGCCGCATGATCTTCCGCACTGGCCGAGCGCTGGCCTTGAGGCTCCCAAATCATAAGGCGATGTCGATTTTGCTTGACGACCTGCAAACCAGTCTTGACGCGCAGCCAGGACAAGCGAGTTTGATCTTGCGCTACGCGCCTTGGCCTGCGATCTGCGCACGTGAATCGAGCGAGGCGTAAGAAACCGGCCCATCATCCGATTTGTCGCCGGAGATCGCAGTACATCGAGTCAAAACTCTGCATGTTAGAAGAGGCGTGCGCACGCGGGAGGGTGTGTGCGCACGAAAGGAAGAATGCGTGATGTTGCTTCAGAGTTCAGGCGGGAGCGATGCGGAGTGTGAAGTTGTGGCAACGGGACTCGGACATGCCGAGTGGCAGAAGGTGGACCGCCGGCTGCGGGAGTACGCGCGACATCGCAGTGCGCTCGATGCCGCCGAGGCGTTTGATCTCGTGAGAGCCGAGCAGCTGAAGATCTACGTGTGCTTCGGGTTCGTCAGCCTGTACGAGTACATGGAGCGCGTGCTCGGCTACAAGCCGCATACGGCGCGAGAACGGATGCGCGTGGCTCGTGCGCTCGTCGCGCTCCCCGAAACCACGGCAGCGCTTGCCCGCGGCGCGCTGTCCTACTCCGCGGTGCGCGAGCTCACGCGGGTCGCGACCGCCGAGACGGAAAGCCATTGGCTGGCCCAGGCCGAGGGCCTCGCCGCGAATCAGATCGAGAACCTGGTCGCCAACCGCCGCCCAGGCGATCGGCCCGACGATCCCACCGACCCCGATCTACGCCCGCGCGTGGTGCGCCTCGAGTTGCCGCCCGAGGTCTATGCGCTGTGGCGGCAGGCCCGCAGGGTGGTCGCCGATGAACGCGGCGCCGAGATCAGCGACGCCGACGTCATCGAGACGATCTGCCGCAACATGATCGCTCCCGGCACCGGCGAACGTGGCCCGGCACACCAGATTGCTTACCAGCAATGCCAGGATTGCCGGCGCGCCACGCAGAATGGCGCCGGGCGTGAGATCGACGTCGGCCCCGAGGTGTTGGAGCGCGCGGCGTGCGATGCCAAGCTCCTCGGTTCACTCGATGCGACCACACCCGAGCGAGCCACGACCACCGTGACGCCACGGATCCGCGAGCAAGTGTTCGCGCGCGATCACCATCGTTGCACTGTACCCGGCTGCCGCTCGGCTCGAAATCTCGAGGTTCATCACCTCATCGAACAGGCCCAGGGTGGCATGCACGAACTGTGGAATCTTACCCTCCTGTGCAGTGGCCATCATGCCGCACTGCACGCGGGTCTCCTGACCATGCAGGGACAAGCACCTTACCTGATCGAGTTTCGCTGGACTTATGGGCCGCCGATTCCGGTCGGGCTCGATCCCGCTGCACGCCAAGCCGTGATCGAGCAACGAGTTCAGGAGATAGTTCAAGCGAGCGATACAACGCTACGGAATAAATCCTCCTTGACGTCGGAGCACAGCGGCCGTCACACGACGTCCCAGCTGGGACGTCGTGCAAGGCGAAGGCGCATGTAGTCTGGTTCCTGCGGCGCGACGCGGCACTCGCTTGGCGCTTGGCCACGCAACGTCCCAGCTGGGACAGCGAGTTCAAGGGGCACGCGAAGCTCCGCACTGACAGGCGCGGCGTGGATAGGTGACGGCGTGGGTGCTGATCGCATGTGCGGCGATACCCCCGACTTCGCCCTGAACGCGAAGCGCCGCGGTAGGAGAGAAGGCCCGGCCGCGAGCTGCTCGCGGCCCAGCTCTCCTCGGAGGCGACAAGCTCGCTAGCCGGCTGGTGGGGCCCGGAGGTGGACGCCGCGCGGGGACCTGCCCTCGGGACCGCACGAGCGGCCTTCGTCACGGCGTGCTCGCCATGCGAGACTCGCGGGCAAAGTCATGACCGATGCCGCTCCGCCCGCTGCGCCTGCTACGCGCAAAAATCTGCTGCTGCCCGACAGCGAGCGCTGGCCGCTCGATCCCGCGAGGCCCGTCATCGAGCTCGACGAGGTCTCGGTCGCGTTCGGCGACAAGTACGTGCTCCGCGGCCTCACCCTGAAGATCCTCCCCGGCCAGACCACGGTCGTCGTCGGGCGGAGCGGCTCTGGCAAGTCGGTCTTGCTCAAGCTGATGATGGGCCTCATGCAGCCCACGAGCGGCCGCGTCGTGCTGTTCGGCAAGGACCTCGCGACGTGCTCGGCGGTCGAGGTGCTCGAGCTGCGCAAGCGCATGGGCATGCTGTTCCAGAACTACGCCCTGTTCGACGCGCTGACCGTCGACGAGAACGTCGGGTTCTCGCTGGCGGAGAACTCGTCCCTGCCGCGGCCGCAGATCGCGGGCCTTACCCACGACCTGGTGCGCATCTTGAATCTGACCGGCAGCGAGACCCTGCTCCCCGCCGATCTGTCCGGCGGCATGCGCAAGCGCGTCAGCCTGGCGCGCGCGCTGATCGCCAACCCCGAGGTCGTCCTGTTCGACGAGCCGACCACGGGGCTCGATCCGATCATGATCGAGGCGGTCGACGACATGATCGCGCTCGCCAAGCACCAGTACCAGATCACGTCGGTCATCATCAGCCACGACATGGCCAGCACCAAGCGGCTGGCCGACAAGGTCGCGTTCCTGCACGACGGCAAGATCATCTTCTACGGCAGCTACGACGAGTTCATCACCAGCAAGCTCCCGCCGATCCAGGCGTTCGTCGAGGGCGCGCGCACGTCGCGGCTCGCGCGCGGCTCCGGCGATACCGCGCCGCCGGCCGAGACCTCCGCCCCGATCACCGACGCCCCGGTCGTCGAGCTCGTCGACGTGTACAAGCGGTTCGGCGACAAGGACGTGCTGCGCGGCGTGAACCTCAAGATCTACCCGCGCCGCATCACGGTGATCATCGGCGCCAGCGGCTCGGGCAAGTCGGTGATCATCAAGCACATCATGGGCCTGTTCAAACCCACCCGTGGTCAGATCCGCGTGTTCGGCGAGGACATCGTGCCGATGAAGGAGCTCGCGCTCAACGAGGTGCGCAAGCGCTTCGGGCTGCTGTTCCAGGGCGCCGCCTTGCTCGACTGGCTCACCGTCTACGAGAACGTCGCGTTTCCGATCCACGAGCGCGGCGGGGTCGGCAAGCAAGCGACGCACGACCGCGTTACCGACATCCTGGAGCGCCTCAACATCAGCGACATCGCGCACCGCATGCCGGGCGAGATCTCGGCCGGACAACGCAAGCGCGTCGGCCTCGCCCGCGCGATCGTCATGAAGCCCGAGATCATGATCTACGACGAGCCCACGACCGGCCAGGATCCGCTGCGGACGCGCGACATCGACGACATGATCCAGAACACCCAGGAGCAATTCGAGATCACGAGCATCGTGATCAGCCATGACATGTCGTCGACGTTCCGCATCGCGCACATGATCGCGATGCTCTACCAGGGCCGGATCGTCGCCTACGGCACGCCGGCCGAGCTCCGCGCCTCGCGCGACGAGCACGTCCAGCGCTTCATCCACGCCGGCAGCGTCGACGTCCACTGACCGGCGGCGCGCGGCGCGACGGCCGCGTGCTACGCTCTCCAGCGATGGTCGCCGCGCCTCCTCTGCCGGGCTTCGAGGAAGATCAGCACGTCGTGCTGCGCGCGATGGCGTGGCAAGACTTCGAGGCGCTGCTCGCCATTCGCGGCGATCGGTCCGGCGTGCGCATGTACTAACTAACTGGACGGAGAGATCGAACTCGCGAACTCGACCAAGATCCATGAGGCACGCAAGACGACCCTCGCTCGGCTCCTCGAGCTGTTTGTACCGTCCGTTGTGAGCGCCCTCACGGTCGCGATCCAAGCCAGCGGCACCCCCAACCCGCTTGCTCGCCCTGGCGCGATCGGGTTCCCCGCTGGCCGGGCCTGGGGCTCGTCACCTCGATGGCAACCGCGCGGGTTACTCGGCTGTAACTCGGTCTCGCGGGCCTGGCCGCGATCTCCCCTCGAGACGGAGAGGCATGCGCCTTGCGAAGAAGCGGCGTCATGCGCCACCTCGCGTTCATCCTCGTATCGCTCCTGGCTGGTTGTGTTACGGGCGCCATGCCCGACGAAGGCGGTAGCGCTGGAAGCGGCAATACCACTGGTAATGGTGACGGCAGCGGCTCCGGCTCTGGCAGCGGCACCGGCACCGGCTCCGGCTCTGGCTCCGGGACGACGAACGCGGCGTGCCCGCTGCCGGCGTCGACGCCCGACACGGGCGCGCTCATCGCGACCAAGACGGAGATGTGCAACGTCCCAGGCTCCCAGGGGGCGCAGCACTGGTACCGGGTCGCGGCGACGCTGCCCAGCGGCGCGATGGACTACGTGCAGCTCGATCTCTGGGACAACAAGGGCGCATTCGCCGGCGGCACCGTGAAGCCCGGCACCTACCAGATCACCGGCAACGACGCGACCTACGGGACGTGCGGCGTCTGCGTGCGTGGCCTCGGCGACAAGGGCAGCACCGGACAGAAGGAATACTTCGCGACCGGCGGCACCGTGACCGTGACCGCCATCGGCGCCGCCGGGCAGCCACTCTCCGCGACCCTGTCGAACATCAGCTTCGTCGAGGTCGATGCAACCTCGCACGCGCCGGTCGCGTCGGGCTGCACGGCGAGCGTGGCGCACACGCAGATGAGCGGGACCCTGCTGCAGGTCAGCGGCGGTGGTGGCGGTGGCGGCGGTGGTGGTGCGTGCCCGACCACCGTCGGCGACTGAGCTCCGAGCGGACATGCGGCCGGACGCAGGCATTCTGAACTTGCTGCGCCTGTAGGCCGCGGATGCTGCGCGGTCACGGACCGCGGTGGCCCTGCCCGCGCTCGGATACCCACACCCTGCACGTATCGGATCGGGCCCTGTTCAGGCCAGGTTTTCCTGATGCAGATCGATGATCTGTTCAATAGTCTGGTCGGGTCTGAGGACCAGTAGCTGTGCCAGTGCCGGATCTTTGCCCGGCGCGGCAGTGGTGACCAGACGTAGGGGCAGCGCAGTGCGCTTACCTGCGCCGCCCTGCGGGCAGCTCTCGAGCGTGTATGCTTGATGTTTCGGGTCCTTCTTGAACGGTGTCAGCTTCACATCGAGGCTCATAATACCCACCTTGGTAATATCGCCGGTAATCGCCCCGAATTCGTCCAGTGCGGCGGTATTGGGATCGAGGGCGAGACGGCCTCCTGCCTCGGGCTGACCTGGATCCCAGGTCAGCGCGATATGGTGAAAGCCAATCTGCTGAGGGAGCCTGACCTTCTGGAAAAGATAATCTGAGGTGTATTTAACTTCGTGTGGATCCTGGCGCATGAGGTTGGCCTTTCTATTTCGGGGTCAGGCGCACCGTGTACGGTGCCGCCCTGGCGAGATTGCCTCGGTGAGATCGTTATAGCCTCTTTTGGCTTTACATCTCTGGAACGCATCGGGCGTGCCATCGGTCTGGCACCAGCCGCGCTTGCTCGCGAGCCCTTGGTGGAGAAGAGGTCAGGCCGTTAACCTCGGACCCACCATCGTACATTCGCTGTGGCGAACGAGCGCGTCGTGTCGCAAATGGGTAGGCATTGCTGGCTTCCCCTCCGTTCAACCATGCATGCGGATTTTCCGCACATGACGTGCGGGTAGTCGTTGTCCATGATGCAGCCGCTCGTCAGGTGGCGCACGGCTCCGGCGTCCGCCACCGTCAGCGTCGCGACGATCCGCCGATGAGCGGCGGCTTGTGGCGGTCGACCCAGCCGGTGGCCTGCTCGTACGCGCGCGCGAGCTGGAGGCAGCCGAGCTCGTCGTGGTGACGGCCGATCAGCTGGATGCCCATCGGCAGGCCCGCGGCGCCGAACCCGGCCGGCACGTTGAGCGCCGGGCAGCCGGACATGGTGATCGGCACGACGACCTCCATCCAGCGGTGATACGTATCCATCGGCCGGCCGGCGATCTCGCGCGGCCAGTGCAGCGTGGCATCAAACGGAAACACCTGCGCCGACGGCAGGACCAGGTAGTCGAACCGCTCGAACAGGCCGCACACCGCGCGGTACCAGGCGGTGCGCTCGACCGACGCGTCGGCGAGCTGGTACGCGCTGAGCTTTGCCCCACGCTCGACTTCCCAGCAGGCCTCGGGCTTCATGCGCGCGCGCTTGGCGGGATCGGCGTGGTGCTCCTTCAGGATCGAGCCGACCTGGTAAGCGCGCAGCACGAGCCAGCTCTGCCAGACCCGCTCCATGGGGTAATCGAGGCGAACCTCGTCGACCACGCAGCCAACCGACGTCAGGGCGCGCAGCGCTGAATGGCACAGCTCGAGCACGCCGGGCTCGAACGGCAGGTGACCGCCGAGGTCGCCGAGCCACCCGATGCGCGTGCCGGCGAAGTCGCGGGCGAGGTCATGATCGATCGGCGCGGTGAACCGAGCCGGGCTCTCGCGGGTCGAGAGCGGCGCGCGCGGGTCGTAGCCCGACAGCGTCGAGAGCAGGAGCGCCAGATCGGTCGCCGTCCGCGCCATCGGGCCGACGACGCCGAGCGCGGGCAAGAACGCGTCGAGATCCGCCGAGGGCACGCAGCCGAAGGTGGGCCGGAACCCCAGCACGTTGTTGAACGCCGCCGGGTTACGCAAGGAGCCGGCGTGATCGCTGCCATCGGCGACCGGCAGCATGCGGAGCGCCAGCGCGACGGCCGCACCACCGCTGCTGCCGCCGGCGGCCCTGGATTGATCATAGGCATTGAGCGTGGTGCCGAAGACCTCGTTGTAGGTCTGCGAACCGAGCCCGAGCTCGGGGACGTTGGTCTTGCCGATCAGGATGGCGCCGGCGCGCCGGAGCCGCTCGACGGCGATCGCGTCGGTTTCGGGGACGAAGCTCGCGAACAAGGGCGAGCCCAGCGTGGTGCGAATCCCGCGCGTCGGCAGGAGGTCCTTCACGGCCTGCGGCATGCCGTGCATCCAGCCGAGCGACTCACCGCGCCCGAGCGCCTCGTCGCGTTCGCGGGCCTGCCGCAGCAGCGCCTCGCGCGGCTCGAGGGAGACGATCGCGTTGACCTGTGGATTCAGGCGCTCGATGTGATCGAGGTACGCCGTCATGACCTCGACGCACGACACGGCGCGCGCGTGGATCGCCTGCGAGAGCGAACGAGCATCCAGGAAGACGATGTCGGAGGGGTGCGTCAAGGCCCGAGTATTACATCCGGGTCTCGCACCGCGCTGCCGCGAGCGCGCCGGGCGGCTTCACGAGACCACCGCCCCGCGCGAGCCGCGGTACAGTCGCCCCGCGATGTCCGCGAACGACGTGTTCCTGTTCGGCGCGACCTCCATGCTGGGCTGGTCGATCCTGCGCGCCGCGCCGGGGCCGCTGACCGCGTTCTGCAACGGTTACACCCGCACGCCGCCGCCCGGCGTCGAGCGCGGCCTTCACCTCGACGATCCGCTGGCGATGTACGAGCTGTTCGCCGCCGAGCGCCCGCGGCTGATCCTGCACTGCGCCGGGGTGTGCGATGTCGAGAAGTGCGAGCAGTCGCCCGAGTTCGCGTACTCGGTGAACGTCGATGGGATGCAGCTCCTGATCGACCATGCGCCCCCCGAGGCCCGGATCGTGTATTGCTCGAGCGATCACGTGTTCAGCGGCGACACCGGGCCGTACGACGAGGACTCGCCGACCGATCCGGTGAGCGTGTACGGCAAGACGCGCGTCGCCGCCGAACGCCTGCTCGCCGCCCGGCCGAACAGCCTGATCGTGCGTGCAGGCCTCTGGATCGGCCCCTCGGCCACCGGGCGCAACGGCCACCTCGACTGGCTGCGTTATCGCCACCGCCGCCAGCTGCCGATGACGGTCGTCGCCGACGAGCTGCGCTCCGCGATGTGGGCCGAAGACGCCGCGCGCCGCGTCTGGGACCTCGCGCGCTCCGGAGTCACCGGCCTCCGCCACATCGTGGCGACCCGCGTCGTGTCACGCCCCGAGCTCGCCGCCTACCTCGCCGCGCGCTACGCGATCGACGCCAAGCTCGCCGTCCACTACCGCCGGGATCGCCGCGCGCCTCACCTCGGGCGCGTCGAGCTGACCACCCGCTACACCGACGCGCTCGCACGCGCATTACCGTCGGTGATCCCCGACGACGCGCGGATCGGCTCATAGCGCGTCCACGAAGTCCACCGAATCGATCGGGCCGCTGACCCGACCAGGTGCACCACACCGTTTCGTACGTGCGGCGAGCTGCGTCATTCTCCTCGCTGCGAGCGGTTCGACCCTGCGGATGGCGGCGGGTGAGGCTCTGGTGACATGACTGTGACCCAACGCTGACACGGCTGGTTTCGCGGCCCCGTCACAGTGGGGGCATGGGTGACGAGCAGTTTCTGGCCGCATCGCCGCTGTATCCGAAGGCGAAGTACGTGGGTGAGCTGCGGTCGTCGCTGCCGCCCGACGCGTTCGAGCCGGCGCGCTCGCGGATCGCGCTGATCCCCGCGCACGTCGCGATCATCGTCGCCGCGACGCTGGCGATCGCGCGGGGCTGGCTGCCGTGGCCGCTCGTGCCGGTGGCCTCGATCGTGATCGGCATCAGCTTCGGGTGCCTGACGTTTGTCGCCCACGAGGCCCTCCACGGCGGCGTCGTGCGTGGCAAGCGCGCCAAGCACCTGATCGGCTGGATCGGGTTCGCGCCGTTCGTCGTGTCGCCGCGGCTATGGATCGCGTGGCACGACCGCGTCCACCACGCCAACGCGAACCTGCCCGACGATCCGGACATGTACCCGACCCTCGCCGAGTACCACGCGAGCGGCCGGATCCGGTTCCTCGTCAATGCCTTCTCGCTTGGCTGCCGCCGCTGGCGGGGCGGCCTGAGCCTCATCCTGGGCTTCACCGTCCAGAGCGCGCATCAGCTGTTCGTGGCGACCCGGCGCGGGTTCCTGTCGCCGAGCCAGCACCGGCTGGCGATCGCGGAGACCGCGCTCGGCGTCGCGATGTGGGCGACGGTCGCCGCGCTCGTCGGGTTCGTGCCGTTCCTGTTCGTGTTCGTCTTGCCGCTCCTGGTCGGCAACTCGATCATCATGGCGTTCATCCTCACCAACCACAGCCTCAGCCCGCTGGTCTCGGTCAACGACCCGCTGGTGACCGGGCTCACCGTCACGACGCCGCGCTGGATCGAATGGCTCACCCTGGGGTTCGGGCTCCACGTCGAGCACCACCTGTTCCCGGCGATGAGCTCGCGCCATGCGCACGCGGTTCGCGCGCTCCTCCTCGAGCGCTGGCCCGAGCGCTACAAGTCGATGCCGCTCGGCACGGCGCTCGGCGAGCTGCACCGGACGGCCCGCGTCTACAAGAACGCGACCACGCTGATCGATCCGCGCACCGGCCGCGAGTTCCCCACGCTCATGCCCGCCCTTCCCTGAGCCTCGCTGGGCCTCGCTGAGCCGCCGCGTGCTATGGACGTCGCATGGCATTCGTCGAACAGCTCGAGGCATGGAAGACCGAGCGGCTCGCTCCGATCATCGGAGCCGGCCAGACCTCGCTGGCGCGATCCGCGGACGCGCCGGGCGACGCCACCCAGCTGCTCCAGATCGCGCTCGCCAACGAGATCAACGTCAGCGAGCTCGCCGCGGCGTGGATGCCGAGCACGCGTGAGCTCGACGTCAAGATCGCGTTCGCGCGCCAGGCCGGCGATGAAGCCGGTCACTTCCAGCTCGTCGCCGATCGCCTCGCCGCGCTCGGCTTCGATGTCGCGAGCTTCGCGCCGGCCGACAACCCGCTGTTCCAGTACCTGCGGGGCCTGACCACCACCGTCGAACGGATCGCCGCGGGGTTGTTCACGCTCGAGTCGATCGCCTACGGCGTCAACGAGAACTTCATGGCGTTGTGCGCGCAGCGCGGCGACGCCGAGACCGTGCGGATCTACCGCGAGTACATCCAGCCCGACGAAGCGGCCCACCAGCAGCTCGGCCAGCGCCTGCTCGCCAGGTACGCCGTGACCCCGGAGCTGCAGCAGACCGCGCGCGACACGGTGGCGCGACTCCTCGAGATCGCCGGCACCACGCGCGCTGCCGCCGCCGCGCGACTCGGCACCGCCTGCTTTCCAGGCTGCTGACGTGTCCGATCGGGCGATCGTCGAGCAGCTCGCCGGCGCGCGGCCCATCGCCCTGCTACCGCACGCGCGGCACCGGGCCGCGGGCGTCGTCGGCGTCCTGTGGCGCGACGGCGCGGCGGTCGCGATCTGCGCCCATCGCTGCGAGCTGACCGCCCTGCCCGACGCGATCGGCTCGCTCACGCGGCTCGAGCGCCTCGATGTCGGCGACAACCGGCTCACCGAGCTACCGGCGCTGCCGGCCAACCTGCGCGAGCTCTACATCTACGACAACCAGCTGGCGCGCCTGCCCGAGCTGCCTCGGCTCTCCGTGCTCGACGCCAATCGCAACCAGCTCGCCCGGCTGCCGGCCCTCACCGATATCGACTTCGTGTACCTGGCGGCCAATCGACTCGCCGCGCCTCCGGCCATCAGCGGCGTGCGTTACCTCAACATCGGCAATAACCCGCTCGGCCACCTCGAGTTCGCCGATGGAGCGATCCAGGAGCTACGCGCCGAGCAGGCCCAGCTGCGCACGCTGGCGATCGAGCGGCTCACGAACCTGCGCGAGCTCTCCCTGCGTAGCAACCAGCTCGAGACCCTGCCACCCTCGATCGGCTCGCTCGCCAGGCTCACCGCGCTCGATCTACGCGACAACCAGCTCGACGATCTGCCCGAGACGCTGCGCGCGCTGCCGCTCAAAAAGCTCGATCTACGCTGGAACCCGCTGCGCGCGCGACCGCGCTGGCTCGACGAGCTGGCCGGCCGCGGCTGCCTCGTCTACACCTAGGAGGTACTGTACGTACTAGTACAGGTGGTGGCGATGGCGGCTGTGCAACGACGGGTAGGGGGCGTGGCGGCGGGTTGTGCGGCCAAACCAGTGCGCCGGTGCTACCGTCTGAGCGGGGGCATGTTCGACCACTTCGTCGGCCGGCTGGCGACCTACCGCTACTACAACATGGATCAGGTGGTCGCCCAAGCGTTGACGTTGTACGCGCGGACGTTGCAGCATCCGTCCACGGGGCAGGTCGCACGGCAATGAAGCAGATCTACGTCCAGATCCCGGCCTACCGCGACACCGAGCTGGGGCCGACGCTGCTCGATCTGATCGCCAAGGCCGAGGATCCGGCCGCGCTGCGCGTCGGCGTCCTCTGGCAGCGCGCCGACGGCGACCGGCTGCCGGCCGCGGTGCGCGCCAACCCGAACATCGAGATCATCGAGGTGCCGTACCACGACAGCGCCGGCTGCAACTGGGCGCGTGCCCAGCTCCAGCGCCGCTGGCAAGGCGAGCCGTACACGCTGTTCCTCGACTCGCACCACCGCTTCATCCCCGGCTGGGATCGCCATGTGATCGCGATGTACAAGGGCCTGAAGCGGCGCGGCGTCGCCAAGCCGCTGATCACCGCCTACCTGCCGCCCTACGATCCCAGGAACGATCCGGCGGGGCGGTCGCGCGAGCCCCTGCAGATCCGCGTCCGCAGCCGCGAGCGCGGCATGCTGATCTACCTGGAGGCTCACCCGATCCCGGTGTGGCGCGACGTCAAGCAACCGATCCCGGCCCGCTTCACGTCGCTGCACTTCGTGTTCGCCGAGGGCACCTTCAACCGCGAGCTGATCCTCGATGAGCAGGTCTACTTCTTCGGCGACGAGGTCGTGCTGGCGCTGCGCGCCTTCACCCACGGCTACGATCTGTTCCACCCGCACTACGTGCTGGGCTGGCACCTCTACGACCGCACGGCGACCCGCGCCACGCACTGGGACGATCACGCCGACTACGACGAGCGCAACCAGCGGTCATGCGACCGGCTGCGCGACCTCTTCCTCGGGATCGACGACGCGGCGCTGGGATCGCGGCGCACCATCGACGACTACGAATCGATGATCTGCGACAAGCTGATCGAGCTGTGAGCCATGCCGAGCACGCTGGACATCCTCGAACGCAAGAGCATCGCCGTGGTGAATGACTTCATCACGCCGGACGAGTGCACGGCGATGCTGCGCGAGCTCGAGTTCACCCACTGGGCCGACAGCGCGGTCGTGAAGTACATCGGCGACGAGAACTCGCCGGCGTACTTCAGCAGCATGCGGCGCAGCCAGACCTCGGGACAGGTCTGGTTCAGCGACGAGCTCAACGCGATCCTGGCCGGCATCGAGGAGCGCCTGGCCACGCTGCTGGCGTCGACGCGCCGCCACTTCGAGGAGTGGCAAGCGACCCGCTACGGCAAGGACGACCGCTTCGACTACCACGTCGACGGCGGCAACTGGGAGCGCACCACGGCCGGCGAGCGCAAGCGCAGCATCATCATGTACCTCGACACGCCGGCCCGCGGCGGGCAGACCCGGTTCCGCGCGCTCGACAAGACCGTCGCGGCCAAGGCCGGGCGGGTGCTGATCTGGAACAACCTGCTGCCGACCGGCAAGTGCAACTTCGCCATGATCCACGCCGGGCTTCCCGTGAAGCAAGGCACCAAGACGATACTCGTCTCGTGGGAGCGAGAGCGTCCGCTACGTCCATGACCGCAAGAGGAGAACCGCGATGGCCAAGCAGAAGAAACTGTCGGACAAGCAGATCGTCAAGGAAGTCATCACCCACTTCGGGCCGGTGATCGACCTGCGCAAGGCGCCCAACGTCCTCATCGAGATCCTGCGCCGGCACGGCGGCAGCCTGGTCGCCGACGCGCCCGACGCCGGCGTCTCGGTGGCCGGCGTCGGTACCCCGCCCGGCCCCGCCACCCGCAACAACGCCTCGCTCGGCAACGTGGTGGACAACGTCCAGCTCATGAAGGAGATCCTGAAGCTGTCGAAGCAGGTGGCGCTCCTGTCGGAGCGGATCGAGAAGGGAACCGCCAGGTAGCCGGGGACGCTGACCGCCCCGCCGGCCCGCTCGCCGAAGAGTCCCACGTGTGCGATCAGTACCGTTTCGCCAGCACCCGGCGCGGCTTGACCGGCCGGCCGGCGCGCGTACACAGGCGAGCGGGCGTTTACGGGACGAGGTGACGTAGCCGCAGGATCCCGGACATGGTGCCCTGCGAGCTGATCAGCTGGAACGGCACCCCCGAGTCATAAAAGAACTCGTCGTTCGGGAAGCCGTCGGGGCCGATCGCCGGCATCGTGGTGGCGTCGATCGAGCTCGGCTCGAAGTCGAGCTCGGTCTCTTGGCCGAAGATGGCTCCCGACAGCTCGGTCGTTCCATCCGGCTTGGCCGCCACGATGTACTGCAGGAAGTTGGCGGTCAGGTCGGTCGCGATCGGACCGGCCAGCGTGCCCAGCTGGTCGTTGTAGAACTCCGTCGCGACGGGCGTCGCCATCGGCGAGGTCGGGCCCGGCGTCCCGACCGCACCCGCCGTGTAGACGTGCTGCTTGGTCCCGTCCGGGAGGGTCTCCGACTGGAAGGCCGCGAGCGTGTAGAAGATCGCGAAGTCCAGCCTCTGGTTCTCCGGCTGGGCGTAGGCGGCCAGGCCGTCGGTCGCATGCTCGATGACCATGCCGCCGGCGAGCTCGCGGGGCTGGGCGATCACCCCGAGCCTGATCATCAGCGTGCCGCTGATCTCGCGGATCAAGAAGTCGAAGCTGACGAGGACCGGCTGGTTCGCGAGCACCCGGAAAGCGTTCGGATTGGGACTACCGAGCAACGCCGACACCGGCGCGAAGGTCTCGCCGCCGTTCACGGACTTCTCGAGGGTCCAGCCGTCGCGCAGCCTGACCGAGAACGTGCCCGGCGCGAGGGTCACGCTGACCTGGCTCTGGTTGCCGCCACCGTCGATGGTCGTGCCGCCAGCGGACCCGGTGACGTCGAACGTCGCATTGGCGAGGTGATAGAGCTCGCCCTGAGCGCCGGGTTGCAAGAGCGGAAACACCAGCTGCCCCGTCTCGGGCGACCCGGTCGTGGGCGTGGCGTCCGCGACACAGCCTGCGGCGAGCCCCACCGAGAGCGCCAGGAGCGTCGCGGCGATGATCGATCGGCGCGTGCACGCGGCGATCATGCCGCGCGCCGGGTGAGCGGATGGTCCCGCATGAACAAATGTTTCTGAAAATGTCATGTCAATTCCCCTTCTTGGTGTGTCATCAAACGAACAACGAATACACAAGTAGCCAGCGCGCTTCCGCGCACCATGGCCACCGCCATACCGGCGACCCTCGTTCATGAAGGCTGCCGGTCCCTCGCAGCGGCCATGGACATCGGCCAAAACCCGATGAAGCCGCGCTCCGTTAATGATCTTTTTACTTCTTCACAAACCCCACCCCGCCGCTGCTATGTCGTTCGCGTTCTACTCCCGCGCGCAGTTCCCGAAGACCGCGCACACGCTTGCTTGCGACGCGGTCTGGGCCCGTCGCTCGTCCGTTGACCGCCGGATTGCAATTTGACCTCGGTGCCATCTCCACGACCGACCGACGCTTGACCCCACGGCCGTGCAATTTATCTCGCGCCGAACCCAGCCCGCGTCGCTGCGCGGCGCGTTGATGTCTGCGCGGGGCAGATTGGAAGACGGCTCGCACGCCAGCGCATTTTCGTCCAAGCAGGTGCCCGGCTGCCGGCCGTGGCGTCTCATCCGTCGACAACGAGCAGCCAGGCGCCCACCTGGTTGCAGCTGGCAGGGCGATCTTGAAATCGATCCGAAGTGTCCTGCCACCAGGTGACAGTGACTATCCTTGCTGTAGCGATAGGGCTACCATGGCCACATGATCGCCGCGGCGACCGTAGCCCATGACAAGCAGCCGAGTCGCTTACGCGAGTGGGGCAGCGCCCTGCTCCGCGCGGTGCCACCCATTGTCGCGACGGCTGGCGAGTCTACCAGCAACATGGTGATTCGATTGCGTGAGTGGGGTACGGATCGGATCTGCACATTGCCGGGACCACCGTTTCCCGATTGCTGCGTTGGCGCGTTAGAGGAATGCACGCCGCGACCGACCGATCTGCGCGCATCACTCGGACCACGACTCACGTACAGACGTCGGCAATGGTGGATTCAAGATTTCGGCAACGAGAGCGGCTTGCGGCAGGACGGTATCCCTCGCGAGGAGTTTGCACTTGATCCGGGTGTCGAGATAGGTGCCGGCCCTACGACCCTGATCGCGGAGAGCTTGCGCTCTATCGCCGTGCGCGACTTCTGCATCCGCTTGCTTGGGCGGAAGCGCGATTCTGGAGATGTCGACCACGCGCTCCGGGCGCTTCGCCTCGCGACCCATCGTCGCGCGGCACTGGTACTATGCGGTCAGGGCGACCTGGTCCCCATCGCCTACGCACTGCACTGCCGCACTCTCGGTCTCGATGCCCCGTTCGTACTCTGCGACCGACGTCGACGGAACGGGATTGCCTCGGTTCGGTCGCCGGCGAACCGCGAAAGCGGAGTGGCCGCATTGGAGGCAGCAGCCAGGGGCTCGCTGTGCGTGCGCAGTTCGCGACTACCACCTGATGTTTCTGAGTTGCTGGCGCGGCTCCATGAGCCCAAGCCCGAGCGGCCGGTACAACTCATCGTCTGCGTGAGCGGGAGCAATCACCGCGTTCTTCTCGCCGGCCCCTCACCGATCTACATCTCACCGCTCCGGGATCGTGCGGAGGAGCTACCGAGAATCGTTGAAGAGTACGCTGACGAGGCTATCACCACGTTGAACGCTCCGGCAACGTGTTTCACGGACGCCGATCTCTGGTGGGTAATCGAATGCGCCGCGAAATCAGTTGCGGAGATCGAAAAAGCTACCTTGCGCTTGGTCGCGCTCAAGGTATCGGCCAACGACGTCACCCAAGCTGCAGGACTGCTCGGGATGGCGCCGATCTCCCTCACGAACTGGCTCAAGCGCCGTTCGCAGCCACCGCCGTCACTGGCTGGAGCAACTCAATTCCACGGGAGGGAGTAGCTGTGAACGACGACAGGACGCAGGTTGGCCCGGCTCAACCAAGGTATCGCGACCCATTCGAGGTGCTCCACAACGCGCTATTCGATGCGCCGCTTGAACGCGACCAGCTGTCGTTGGCGATTCAACAGCAGGATGACGAAGACGCGGTGACGAGGGCTCATCGCAGGAAGCCACATGCGCTACTTCAATGCCTGTGTGCGCAATGAACGGCTCATCCTCGAAGAGCCCACTGACCTTGCCGAAGGCACGCTCCTCGAGTTGGTGTCGACCGACGACGTGCTGAACAATGGTGGAGATCTTCTCGACCTGGAGGAGCGAGCCGCGCTAGCGCTGGAGCTGGATGCGGCAGACGCCGAAGTCAACGCAGGCGAGACGATCGATGCCGCTGAAGCGATGGCTGAGCTTCGAGCCGAGGGCACAGCCGCCGATCCGGAGTGGGGCTGGCCGTCGGTGGTGGCGAGCACGTGGATGTCGATGATACACTTACCGGTGCGGTCGTTACGGAGCTACGGAACTCAAACCCAACGATGCGCTTCTTTGATGCCTATGTGCGCAACGGACGACTCGTTCTCGATGCGCCTACCGACCTTGTCGAAGGCATGCTCCTCGAACTGGTGTCGACCGACGACGTGCTGAGCAACGGTGGTGATCTCCTCGACGCGGATGAACGTTCCGCGCTAGACCGAGACTTGGTCGCTTTGGTTGCCGAAGCCGATGCAGACAAGACAATCCCCCTGACCGAGGCAATGGCTGAGCTTCGGGCCAGACACTCTCGCCGAAGCCGACACCAGCGCAGGCGAGACCTGAAGCGACCGCGCCCGCTCATGTGATGCTCCTCGCTCGGTCCATGCTGCCTTCGCTTCGCTCGGCGCCGGGAGCGACAGGGAACCCACCTCAACGCGCTCCAGCCCGCCAATGAGGTCTAGCTCAGCGACGCCTGAGCGACGCCTTGCGATCTTGCATGGTTCCATACCATCCCCCGACGCAAGCGCGCGGCGAGGCTGGCAGGGCGATCCGGCGTTCGTGCGTCTTGACCCTGCCAGCGCGGATGGTCGCCACGCGGTGTCGTATCATCGGCGGCGCCATGAAGGACAAACAGTCCCCACCGATCACGGCAGACGTGCCGAAAGAGCGTCCGGATCGTGATCGTGAGCCAAGCATTCCGACGACACCTGCAGAGCCGACCGGCTTGGCATTACCTCCGGCGAACGCTGTCAAAGCGTTGCAAATCGTCGGCACCGGCCTCCCTGAGCTCGAACTTATCCCAGGAAAACGGATCCTCAATCTCGGATCGGAGGACCACCCAGACATCCATCTCCGTGTGTCATCGAGAATCGCGCGGGGTGACATGCAGGCGCCGGAGAGCGTGTCTCGATTTCATCTGCAGATCCAGCGCAAGGGTAGCCACCTCTGGATCATCGACAAGAACTCGATGAATGGCACCTTCATCAAGGATCGACGCGAACGCGATGGGGCTATCGCGGCGGGCGAGAGCTTCCGCGTCGGCGACATAACTCTCCTGGCGATGGATGATCAGATGCAGTTGCTTCGACCGACCCTGCGCTGGGTCCTGGGGTTCGCCGCGCACGCGTACGTGGACGAGATGCTCGAAGGGATCGCCACAGGCGACCCGCTGCTCCTCGTGGGTCCCGCAGCCTGTGAGCAGCGGTATCTCGCCGAGCAGATTCACGGCACGTCGGCTCGTCGCACCTTCGGCTTCGCACCGATCCTTCCACCGGTTCCGGAACGCGACCAAGGCGGCGGCCTGGCGGCTGCGTCCCGCGGAACGGCCTATCTCGACCTCGCCGAACACCAGCGACTGCCGGCCTGGTTCGTCGCCCATCTCTTCGGCGACACCTACCGCGTGCGACCGATCATTGCGTCGCCCACCGTGGAGGCCGCGAGGCGCTGCCTCGGTGAGCACAACCTGCCGAAGCTCTGCGTGATCACCATCCCGGCGATCAAGGATCGTTCGGGCGATATCCCCGGGATCCTCAACTCTCTATTCCGCAGGCCACCCCTCGAGAGCGAGAGAGAGATCACGACTCTCGGGGAGTCGAGGCTGGAACGGCTCAAGGCGTTCGATTGGCCGGATAACTTCGACGACCTGCGCCGCAATGCACCCAAGATCCTCGCCTATATTGAATCCGCTGGGGATCATACATCGTGACGTGAAGCCCTCGAACATCATGGTGACCGAGCGTGAGGGCCGCGTGGATCCCAAGGTACTCGACTTTGGGATCGCCAAAGTCACGTCCCCTGAAGACGATAAGCACGCCGAGGTGTTGACGACGCCAGTTCGAGCCAAACCACGGAGCGTGCAACGAATCCGCAGAGCTCCGGATGTGAGTGACTCCCTAGCAAGTGGCCACGCGCTGACGCCCAGCGATGCCATATTCGGTTCCGCGGAGTACATGTCACCTGAGCAGTCGAGCAACACCGCTGCCGTCGGTCGGGCAACCGATATTTATTCGCTAGGCGTCGTCGCCTACGAGACCCTGACCGGACGCCGGCCATTCACCGCGGCCAGCGCGAAGGAGTATTATTGGCATCATCTCAACACCAAGGTGCCTCCGCTCGGCGATGGCTTCTCGTCGGGTCTCGATCGGGTCCTTCAGCGCGCGCTTGCCAAGAACCCTGAAGCTCGCCACGGCAGCGCACTGGAGCTGGCATCGGAGCTGCGGGCGGAGCTACGGGCAAGCACACCCGAGCTGGTGCGTTCCGCGGCACAGCTGTGGCAAGACCAGCGACGGGCTCCTGGCCTGCTCTTGGGCGCTGACGTGCTTGCGGATGTCGAACGCTGGAAGCGCAGCTCTCCCGCGGGCGTCCTCGGCGTGCTCGAGCGTTCTTTGATCGCGGAAAGCCAGCGAAAGGCTCGGCGTATCAGGCGGGTCCGGCGGTCGCTCGGCGCGCTCGCCGTGGTGAGCGTGTTTGGCGCGTTTCAGGTTCGCGCGGAGATACTGACCCGCATGGCCGACCGAATCGTCACCGAGTCCGAGTTCGAGCAAGGCCGATCGGCGCTGATCCACGGCGAGCCAGAGGCCCAGTCCCATCTGTCCGAGGCGTACAGGCGCGATCCCTCGCCGATCACCGCATTCATGTACGCGCGGTCGCTGCAACCCCGGCTGGCTGAGCAAGCGCGGTTCACGAGCACGTTCGGGCGGATGTGGTCAGCGGCGTTCTCTCCCGATGGCCGACAGATCATCACCACCGACGACAGGAACGCCCAGGTATGGGACGCGCAGACCTATCAGCTGCTGTTCAGCCTCCCCCACGGGAGCGAGGTCGATCACGCCGTGTACGGCACCAATGGCACGAGGCTCGTCACTGCGGCCCAAGATGCGGTCAGGATCTGGGACGCGACCAGCGGAGCGCTCGTGCGGGAGCTGACGCAGAAACGCAATGACCGCAAGCTGTCGGGCTATTATATCGTGGCTCTCTCTCTTGACGGCAGGCTCGTCGCGGCGATCGACGTGACGGGATCTGTGGCGCTTGTATGGGACGCGGCCACCGGCGCGCAGCTCGCGGAGCTTCTCAACGACGCCTCGGGGTTTCCCGGCCTCGCCTTTAGCGCTGATGGCCACTGGCTCGCGACGAGCGGAGGCGACGACGTGCGCGTGTTCGACACGGGTACCTGGACGCAAGTCCGCTCGATTCCGCGGGTTCGTCGTCTAGCCTTCGACCCGACAGGTCCCCGTCTCCTGACCGGCAGCGTCAATGGGGACGTTTCGATCTGGGAGATCCCGAGCGGAGCACGGACGCGGCACCTGCGCGAGATCGGGGAAACAGTCGACGCATTGGCTTTCTCACCCGATGGCCAGCTGGTCGTCGCAGCGAGCCGCGACGGCGCGGAGCAAATCTGGCATGCAAGGTCGGGAGAGTTGCAGCGCCAGTTCAACCCGCGTCACAGCAAGATGCTCGCGGTTGAGTTCGATCGGACCTCCAAGCTCGTGCTTGCAGCCGGTGCTGATGGCACCGTGGTCGTTGCGGATGCCGCGCTGGGGATGCCGGTCGCGGTGCTCGAGGGTCCGCAAAATGTCGTACGTGCCGCACATTTCGACTCCAGTTCGCGCCGCGTAGTCGGCGCATCCTGGGATGGCACGGCCCGGGTCTGGGACGCCACAGCGCCCTATCGCCGCTGGAACTCGCCAGTGATGAGTGATGATTGTGGCGTCGCCATGAACCACGAGCCAGATCGTCGCGTCATCGCCGTCGGCTGCAGAGACCACGCGACTCGCGTTTGGGATACAGCGTATGACCAGCTGCTCGCCGAGCTACCGAGCGTGTCGCGCGTCGACGGTGATTTCACCTCTGCGTTTCCGGCGGTGTCCGCCGCTGGAGATCGTGCAGCGATCGCCCGCGGCAATGCAGTCGAGGTCTACGAGCTTCCGGGCGGCCGGCTGCTGCAAACGATCGCGCACAGAGCGCCCGTCAACGCGGTGGCCTTCGCGACGACGGGGCGAGATCTCGTCAGCGGAGCGGTCGACGGCTCCCTGCTCGTCGCGCGCGACAACGGCGCGGTGCTTGCGCTGCCGATTTCCACCGGAGGTATCGATGCCGCAGCGCTCCTGCCCGATGGCCGGGTGATCGCGTCCGATGCGCAGCGACGACTGCGGGTCTATGACACGGGCGGCGGGGTCCTGGCAGACCTCGAGCTTCCAGGGCGCGTCATGTCGCTGCGGATCGATGGGACTCGCCTGGTCACCGTCCCGATCTACCCCGGCAGCGCAGCACCACCTGTGCTACTGGACCTCGAGCGCTATCGCGTCATCGCCCAGCTTGCGGGTCACGTCGGCGAGGTGTTCTCGGCGCGATGGGTGGCAGGCGGCCAGATCATCACCGCCGGCGGCGATGGCACGGCCCGGCTGTGGGATGGATCGACGGGCCAGCTTCGTAAGACCTACCGCGGGGGCTCGCGGTTCCTCGCCGACGCAACCCTCGCGCCGGATGGCTTGGTGATGGCTGGCGGCGCCGACGGCCTGCTGCGGTTCTGGGACCCGACCAGCGAGCGGTTACTCTGGACGCTGCAGGCTCATACGTCATATCTCGTCGGGATCCATGTCGAGGGTAGTGACATTGTAACGCGCGGATTTGCCGGGGAAATCTCGCGATGGACGTTGCCGAGGCCCGAGCAAGTGTTCGAGGCGTGCGAGGCCCCCGAACGCTGCGCTATCGTCCCTAAATGAAGAAAGCAAGCCGAAAACTTGTGTTGCGCAGCGAGACTCTTCGTGACCTGGCCAACATGGACCTCGCACGCGTGGTCGGAGGAATCCAATCGGGCGAAAAACCGTGCTCGTTGGTGGTCGCCCCCGAGACCGGCGACCACCAATGCCCCGCCTTGGCCGTCGCCACAGTGGCCTGCGGCTGAGCACGGGCGTCGCCACAACGGCCTGCGGGGGAACACTGTGGGGCATCTCGCTGCGCTTCCGCTGCGCTCCACGCTGGTCCCGGCGCCCGCTTTCCAGGTCCCACACCGGCGCGGTCTTGTCATCAATCGCCGTCGCCACGTATCGCCCGTCCGGGCTAAACGCCACCGCCCAGACCCCACCCTCGTGCGCCAGCGGCGGTGTCACCGTCTGCCCACTCACCGCGTCCCACGCCGTGAGTAGCCAGATTTTCGTCGCCATTTCCATGGCTTGCAAGCACTGCAGTGAGTAGGCGGACATACTTAGCACCGTCGCCCACTTACGCGTCTCGTGCCGCGACTCCACGAGATCTGATGCAGATCTTGCGTGGCCGGAACGGCCACGCGGCGAGGGACGTGCGGCCTCGCAAAGCGCCGACGACAAACAGGGGGGCGGGGGCCGTTCTCGGGGAGGAACCGCGCGCGTGGCAGCCGCGCGGTCCGCGCACGAGCACAGCGCTCTGCCCTACATGCTCCTTGCCTCGAATGTGCAAGACGTAAGCGTCACTTAGGCGGCCGGCGATACACCGATACGATGGGCACACCATCGCTGCGGAGGACGTAGATCGGCTGCACCGTGCCATACGACTTCCAGATCAGGTAGTCGTGGCGATTGAAGTGGAGCTCGTGGATCACGATCGCGAGCTCGCTGTGATCGATCCCGCCTTGCTCCCAGCCGGCGTCGACCAGCGTCCGCGGCACCAGGCCGAGCCGCTGGTAGAGCCCCCACGCCGGTGAGGCATCGTGCGTGTAGACGTAGGTCGTTCCGGTCGGCCGCGCCTCGGCGGCAAGCCGCGCCAGCACGCCTCTCGCCGCGACGCCCCAGAACTGACGATTCATGCCGAGATCGGCGCCGCCGGGCGCACCGCCCGCGAGCGCGTTGTACCAGGTCAGCGCGTAGGGCTCGGCGAGCTGGGTCTCGATCGCCGCCGCGAGTACAACGCTGCCGGCGATCACGGTGATCGCCAGCCGCTCGGCGAGGCGCGCGCGCGCGGGGCGCAACTTCGCCGCATAGCCGGCCGCGGTGCGCGCCGCCCATACCACGCCGACCGCCGCGGCGATGCAGATCGTCGGCAGCGCGGGCATCCAGTGCTTCTCGGCGCCGAAGATCGGCGTCGTGCCGAGGAAGAACGGCCCCGCCGAGGCGGCCGCCGACAGCACGAGCAAGAGCCGCGGCGCGCTCGGATCCCCACAAGGGGAACCCTCGCTGTAAGGAGATTCCGATCCTTGCTGCGCTGCGGACCGGAATCGATCGATCCGGCTCGGGTCCCGCCGGGTGCGCTCGGCGATCCAGACAGCGGCGCCGATGACCGCGGCCGCGAGCGTGGCGACCGGCATGGTGAACAGCGTGGTCACCAGCGCGACGTGCCAGGGAAACCGCGGCGCGTTCCAGTTGTGGCCGAGGTACTCGTAGTTGTAGTGGACGTGGTGCAGGTGAAACGCGAGCCAGTCCTGAACGTGGTGGACTGGATCGAACCACAGCCACGGCCAGACCACATAGAGCGTGAGCGGGCCGAGCACCGCGAGCGAGACGATCACCCGCCAGCGATAGCCAAGCACCGCGCGCGCCGTGGCGAGCGCCCGTGCCCGGCGCGTGGCACCCGCGGCCCCGGGGCTGTGGGACCGAGCGCGCCACGCGGCGATCAGGTAGTGCGCGCCGAGCGCGAACGGTAGCAGCAGCGCGGTGTGCTTGGTCGCGAGCGCCAGGCCCCACACGATCCCGACCTGCCACGGCCAGCGCCGGCCGTCGACGCGGCGCAAGGATGACCAGTACGCATAGATCGTCGCGAACCACAGCGTCATGGTCGGCGCGTCGAAGCAGGCGAGCCCGGCGTGAAAGATCGCGCGCGGTAGCAGCACGAGCAGGAGCGCGGCGACGACCGCCTGGGCGGTGCCCCACAGCTCGAGCACCATCAGGTACACGAGCAGCACGAGCACGCCGTGCATGATCGCCGATGGCAGGCGAAACGCCGTGACCTCGCCGGCGACGCCGAGCGTTCGGTGCAAGAGCTTCTCCGACAGGCCGAACAGCGTCTTCATCAGCGGCGGATGCTCGCGGTTATTGTCGGTCGCATTTGGCCCGCCGAACGTCCGGGTCACCGACGCCTTGCTCACCCCGTGATCGAACGTGACCAGGCCGGTCCACCAGTCGGCGTAGTGGGCACCGTTCTGCATGTAGACGACCTCGTCGCGCGCGATCCCGACGTCACGCTGGTTGATGACGACGACGATCGTGGCCACGAGCGCGAGCGCCCAGCCGATCCAGCGCCGTCCGCGCGCCGAGATCGGATCCTCCTTCATTGCCGCGCCTCGGCCGCAAAGCAGATCCGGCGGTCCGGGTCCGTCGCACGCACGATGAACGTGACGTCGGCCGCGCCGGGCGGCGTCGCCGCGGCGAACCGCACCCAGCCATCGTCGACCCCGGCGACCGCGGACGCGATGATCTGCCCGGCGAGCTCGACGTCGAGCCGGCCCGGCGAGCGAACGTCGCGCCGCGTGAACACATCAGCGATGCCGACGTAGCCGACCAGCTCCTTGCCGAGCGGAAACGCCGGGAACCGGATCCGCAGCGGCGTCCCCGGCACCGGGCTGATCTCCAGGCAGCGGTGCGGCGCAAAGCCGACCTCGGTGAGCTCGAGCGTCGGCCGCGCACCGTCGGTGGTCGCGTCCGTCAGCCGCTCCAGCACGTCACCCACCACGAGCGCCGGCGCGCGCTCGTACCGGCGCACCACGACACCATCGTGATCCTCGGCCTCCACCGGCTCGAGCCCCGCCGCGTCCGGAGATCGCGCGCCCCGGATCGCCAGCTCCCAGATCCGGCCGTAGCGCGCGGCGTCCATCCGCGCCGCCACCTCGAGCGGGAACAGATCACCGAGCTCTCGCCGGCCCACCGGATCGACCCAGCCGGGGGCGAACACGATCAGGTCGCCGGGCCGGTACCCCGCGCGCACCCGCTCCGCCGCCGCGTGCCACGCCGCATCCCCAGGCACCGAGGTCGCATCGCGCCGTGTGGCACAGACCTCCCACAGCGAGATCGCGACCAGCAGCAGCGCCGGCACGACGGCGATCGGCGATGGTCTCGGAGACAACGCGCTCACGCTACCATGTGCCCTGCCGGCATTCTAATGTCGCCGGGTGCGGCTCTACGCAGCGCTGTTCGCGATCGGCCTCGCCGTCTACAGCGTCGTCGCGTGGGATCGATGCTGGCACCCGTCGCAGGCGCCGCACTTCGTCTATCAAGCCGACGCGTGGCTGCACGGCCGCGCCGCGATCGACCCGCCGCTCGCCGGCGACGACTGGGCCAAGGTCGAGTTTGTCGTGCTCGACGATGGCAGCCAGGCCTCGGGCCGGCGGCTGATCACGCGCCCGATGTTCCGCACGCTCGACGGCCGCGAGCTCACCGTCACCCGGATCAAGCAGTCGGCCGGCAAGACCGCGTACATGTCGTTTCCGCCGTTCCCGACGCTCCTGATGCTGCCGGGGGCCGCGCTCGGCGGGCGCGCCGGCAACGACGTCGTGCCGACCCTGCTGATCGCGGCGTTGATCCTGCCGCTCGCGCTCCTGGTCCTGCGCCGGCTCGCCCAGGCCGGGCTCTCGCGCCGCTCGGTGCGCGACGACCTCTGGCTGGTCGCGACCCTGGCGTTCGGCAGCGTGCTGTTCTTCTCGGCGGTCCAGGGCAAGGTCTGGTACACGGCCCACGTCGTGGGTGTCGCCCTCGCGCTGATCTACGCGTGGGCGTCGATCGAGGCCCGCCACCCGGTGATCGCCGGCCTGGCGCTCGGGGCCGCCGCCCTCACGCGCACCGCGATGGCGTTCATGGTGCTCCTCTTGCTCTGCGAGGCCTGGCGGATCCACGGCGGCCTCGCCGCGTGGCGCACCGATCGAGGCACGCTGCTCCGCGCGCTGCGCCGGCCGCTGCTGGCGTTCGCCGTCCCGCTCGCGGCGTTCGCGATCGCCGGCATGGCCTACAACTACGCTCGGTTCGGCTCGCCGACCGAGTTCGGTCATACGTATCTCGAGGTTCGCCAGCAGGCCCAGATCGAGCAATACGGCCTCGCGAGCTATCACTACCTCGGACGTAACCTCGCCGTCGCGTTCACCCTGCTCCCCGAGCTCCTGCCCCGCCCGCCCTACCTCCAGATCAGCGGCCACGGCCTCGCCCTGTGGTTCACCACGCCCGTCTTGCTGCTCCTGCTCTGGCCGCGCGAACGCAATCCGTTGCACCGCACGCTGTGGCTATCCGTCGCCGCGGTCGCGCTGCCGTCGCTGCTCTACCAGAACAGCGGCTGGATCCAGTTCGGCTACCGGTTCAGCCTCGATTACCTCGTCTTGTTGATCATGCTGCTCGCGATCGGCGGCCGTCCGCTCACCCGGCTTGCCAAGGCGCTGATCATCGCCGGTATCGTCATCAACCTGTTCGGTGCAGTCACGTTCGATCGCGGCTGGATGTACTACCGCCTCGGCGGTAACGCCTACGACGTCGTCGTGCCGCACTGAGGCTCGCCCACGCCCGCCCCACCAGGCTCCCGGCCACGGCGAACCCCGTGAGGGCCAGCCATCCGCGCCGCGGGCGGGTTCGTGGCGGGCGGCGCGCGGCTGGTGCGACGGGATCGAGCACCGCATCGGGCGGCTCGGTCAGCGTCGAGATCCGCGTCACCACGGGGCTGCGCGGTGCGGACCTGTGCACGCCGGCGCGGCCCGTCAGGGTCGAGGAACCAGGCGTGATGCCACGCGCGCGACGCCCAGCGCGCTTCGCGAACCGCTCCGCGAGCGTCTGGATCAAGGCGTCGCGGCCATTGCGGGGATGATCCGCGCAGGCGACGAGCGCGGCGATCGCCGCCGCGGCGCTCGGGGTTCGCTGCGCGCGATCGCGGGCCAGGAGGCCGAGGGCCACGTGCGAGAGATCCTCCGGAACCTCGGGGCGAACGTCGCGTGGTGACGAGATCGGCGCAAACAGCATGTGACCGATCGTCTCCTGGGTCGTAGATCCTCGAAACAGCGGCCGTAGACACAGCATCTCCCACAGCATCACCCCCACGGCAAACAGGTCGCTGCGTCCATCGAGCACCTGGGCGTTCACCTGCTCGGGGCTCATGTAGGCGGGCTTGCCCTTGATCGGACCGCTCAGCTTCGCATGGCATGCCCCGCGACTCTTCGCGATGCCGAAGTCCGAGACCTTCACCGCCCCCTCCCACGACAAGAGCACGTTGTGCGGCGAGATATCGCGATGGACGATGCCGCGAACGCCATCATCGGCCTGGAACGGTAGATCGTGAGCGTACTGGAGCCCGCTCAGGATCTCGACCGTCAGGTAGATGATCAGCGCGAAGCTGAGCGGCCCGGTATCGAGCAGATCATCCAGGTCGACCCCGTCCACCAGCTCCATGACCAGGAACAGGCGGCCTTGATCGTCTCGATCGAAATCGAGGACCGAGATCAGGTTCGGGTGCTGGAATCGTGATGTGAGCTGGGCTTCGGACACGAACAAGCGCGCGAACTCCGCGTCTTGCGAGAACCGCGGCAAGACGCGCTTGAGCGCCACGCGGCGCGTGAAGCCCTCGGCCCCCTCGACGCGGGCCACGAACACCTCGGCCATGCCACCACCGCCGAGCCGCCGCTCGATGGCATACTTGCGGTTGACCCGCGTCTCGCTCGCGAGCGTCGGGCCTGGCTTGCGCGAGAACCAATCGAACAACTTCGCCTCCATGCGGTGATCACGATTCGAACTGTAGCGGGAGCTTCCGGCGACCGATCCACCGCGACAGCGACACGGGCGCCATCCCGATCCGCTCGGCCGCGCGGGGCAGGCTCTGCGAGATCCGCAGCGCGATCAGCCGCAGCGTTGCCTTCTCGATCTCCGCCAGCGACGAGGCCGCATGCTTGAGGACCCATTCGCGATCGGCGCGGGTGAAGGTGGACAGCGGCACGCCGAGCTCGGCGGCGGCGTCGCGGGCATACTCATCGATGATGCGCGGCAGCTCGGCCGTGCGGTCCGCGAGGGGTGGCACCTCGATCGGAACCGCCAGGAAGGCGTCGCCCTTGCCGTGGGCTTGCGTGCACACGATGAGCTGGACGCGGGCGTCGGGCTCGCGCAGCCGGACCAGCACGTCCGCAAAGTCGCGCGGCAGCCGGAAGCTCCGCACGCACAACGAGCCGCCGATCGCGGCCTCGAACCCTCCGAGCCCGCTCACGTAGTTGGCCGCCGACCGGACCGACTCCGGGGTATTCCTCCGCCGGGGGTCACTGGCCGCGAACGGCCGATTGCCCCCGAGCGTGTGGCGATGCAACGCATACGCAACCGGAACGAGGTCGGACTTGCCCGCCAGCATGAGCGCGGTCCGCCGGGTCACCGCCATCCGGATCGACCGGAGCGCATGATCGACCGCGTCCGTGCGACCGGCCCCCCACCCCAGGATCCGGCCCAGGAAGCCGTGCAAGGCCATCGATTGCCGGCTCTCGGCGATCAACGTCGTGCCTCCGATCCCGATCTCGACGCCAGGCTCGAGCAGGAAGGTCTTGCATCGAGCACCGTCATATCGCAGCCCATTCTTGCTGCCGAGATCGCGCATCGACCACTTGCCTCGGTCGTGGATCAGGCGCGCATGCTCGCGTGACACGAAGCGATCCCCGAGCTTCAGCGAGCAGGTCTCCGCCGTGCCGACCAGCCAGCCATCGCTCGGCGGCGGCGACAGCACGTGGACCTGGTCGGTGCCCCATTGACGGAGACGAACGACCTCGTCGCCCATCGACCATTCGATGACGTTCGTATCGGTTCTCGTTACGGCACCCGACATGATGCTGCCCTCATTTGCTTCCGTGGTTACGTGACCGCGTGCCATCGAGTCTCTGGCAACTGCGCTGCTGCATCTCGACAACCAGTCATCCAACAATTTGCAGGCCAGTTCAAGATTGTCCGAATGTCGGACATAAACCGCCAACCGAGATCTCGTATACGAGAAACCTCAGGCGCCAGGCGCAGTTAACCGCAATGAACCGCAGGACCCGGTTCTGACGAGCTTCGACTCTGGCCCGACAAAAGTGACGCGGCGCCTCGTGCCTGATCAAGCGGCCCCCAAACAGGCAATCAAAACGTCCGATGCTCGCAGCATCATACGCCGACAGCGTCGGATGCATCGCCCGGCGCGTGAACAGCGTGGTTTGCACCCGGCAGATCAACCGATCACGACGACCAGCCGAGATCGCGCAGGGCCTCCTCGCCGCCCTCGAACCCCGCCTCGAGCTGCTCGCTGCAGATCCATCCGAGCGCCTCGAGCACGCGGTCGCGCTGGCTGGGGTCGAGCCCCCCCTGCTGGACGACCACGCCGAGCCGCGTGAGCATCATCGACCTGGGCAACCTCCCGAAGCTCGCGGTGGCGCCGGCGGACGCCTGCGTCGAACGCCGCTACGGCCGGAACGGCTGCTCGTCTTTGCCCCGGACCGGGTTCGACAACCGGCGGGCGACCGCGTCTTGCTCGTCCTTGGTGAGCCGGCGAACGTAGACCCCGGCGGCGTCGATGCTGCGCGCCCCGAAGAAGCCCTCCGACACCGCGTACTCGACCTCGATGATCATGTAGGGATCGTCGCCGATCCACATCAGCTCGTGCTTGCGCGGGATCCCGACCCACGAAGAAAGCGTGAACTTGTCGCGCGATCCGTCCTCGTTGAGGACGACCATCGTGATGCGTTCGGTCGCGGTCATCGGCGCAGAGACCGTAGCATCACTCCAGCCCGAGCACATCGAGCATGTCGTATCGACCGGGCTCCTGGCCGGCGACCCAGGCGGCCGCGCGTAACGCGCCGGTCGCGAAGATCGCGCGCGAGGTGGCGCGATGGCTGATCTCGAGGCGCTCGGCCGCCCCGAAGAAGTAGGCGGTGTGCTCGCCGATCACGTCCCCGCCGCGCACCGATGCCACCCCGATCTCGCCGCGCGGGCGGGGGCCGACGTCGCCGTCGCGCGTGTGACGCTTGACGCGCTCGTAATCCACCCCGTGGCCGGCGGCGATCGCCCGGGCGATCATGAGCGCGGTCCCCGACGGAGCGTCGCGCTTGGCGCGGTGGTGAGTCTCGACGACCTCGGCGTCCCACGCCGGGCCGAGCGCTCGTGCAGCCTGGCGCACGAGCCCCAGGACGAGGTTGACGCCGAGCGAGAAGTTCGCCGCGATGACGATCGGCGCGACCCGCGACAGCTGCTCGATCGCCGCCTCCTCGGCGGGCCCGAGGCCGGTCGTGCCGATCACGGCGGCGCGCCGGTAGCGGACCGCGGCCAGGGCGGTGGCGCCCGTCGCGGCAGGCGCGGTGAAGTCGACATAGACGTCGCACGCCGCCAGCCCGGCGTCGAGATCCGCGCTCGCGCGCACGTCGGCGGTGACCTCCGCCTCGAGCCCGACGGCCTCCGGCCGATCGACCGCAGCGGCGATCTGGACATCGTCCCGCCCCTGCGCGGCGTCCAGCACGGCGCGCCCCATCCGGCCCGATGGGCCGAGTACGCACACCCGCGTCACAGCATGCCCTGGACCCGCATCTCGGCCCGCAGCTGCTCGACCACCCCGGAGCTCGCCGAGACCAGCGGCAACCGGACGTCCGTCGAACAGCGCCCCAGGAGGGCCAGCGCGGCCTTGGTCGGCGCGGGGCTCGGCTCGGCAAAGAGCTGCTGGCTCAGGACCCGCAGCTCGTAGTGACGCTGGCGGCCGCGCGTCCAGTCGCCGACCTTGACCGCGTCCCACATGTCGCTCATCGCCCGCGGGGCGACGTTGGACACGACGGAGATCACCCCGCGCGCCCCCACCGCATACAGCGGGAACGCCGTGCCGTCGTCGCCCGAGAGCACCGCGATTCGATCGCCGACCCGCGCGATCAGCTCGCTGCCGCGCACCAGGTTACCGGTCGCATCCTTGATCCCGATCACGTTGTCGAGGTCCGCGAGCCGCACGACGGTCTCGGTGAGCAGATCACACGCCGTCCGCGACGGAACGTTGTAGAGGATGATCGGGAGCTTGGTGGCCCTGGCGACCGCCTCGAAGTGCCGGAACAGCCCTTCCTGGCTCGGCCGGTTGTAGTACGGCGTGACGTGCAAGAGCGCGTTGGCCCCGGCCGCCTCCGAGGCGCGCGTCAGCTCGAGGGCTTCGCTCGTGGCGTTGCCGCCCGCCCCGGCGATCACCGGCACCCGGCCGCGCGCCGCCTTGACCGTCGCCGAGATCACCGCGACGTGCTCCTCGACGTCGAGCGTCGCCGATTCGCCGGTCGTGCCGACGGCGACGAGCCCGTCGACGCCTTGCTCGATCTGCCAGTCGACCAGCTTGCCGAGCCGGTCGTAGTCGACCTTGCCATCCCGGAACGGGGTTACGAGCGCGGTGAGACAACCTTCGATCGCTGCGAGCTTGGCCATGGCGTCCTCTGTTGCCCCCTACGGGCGAGGTCATAGCTACAACGCCTGACGATGGAAAGCCATTCCGACGAGAAATCGCCCGGCCCGCACGACCGGGGCAACTCCCGGCCGCCGGGTCGCGGTCACGACTCGTGGTCGGGGTGCGGCGGGAGGTTCATCATCTCCTCGGGGAACCGCCCGGCCACGTACGTGAGGATATCGCGGATCGAGATCAGGCCGAGCACGTGGCCGCGCTCGTCGACGATCGGCAGGTGGCGGCGGTGCCCCTGGGTCAGCCTCCGCAGCGCCTCGCTCAGCGAATCATCCGGACGGATCACCATCGGGTGCGGCGTCATCACGTCGCGCACGCCGACGTGCGACCACAGCGGGTCGCTGTAATCCACGCGGTTGAGCAGGTCGCGCTCGGTGAAGATCCCGACGAGCGCGCCGTCTTCTTCGACCAGCACCGCGCCACGCCCCTTGGTCTTCATCTCCGAGACCACCTTCCACATCGCGTCCTCGACGCCGACCTGCGCGTGCGGCCGGGGCGACAGCTCGCCGACCGTGGCGCTCGCCAGCGCCTGCATGCCGCCGCTCACGAGCCGCCTCCGAGGTCGATCATGGCGATGACCAGGGACGTATCGCCACCGGGCGGCGTCGGGCGCGGCGTCGCGTCGATCTCATCGAACACCGCCTCGAGGTGACTCATGACGTCCCATACCGTGAGCACGCCGAGGACCTCCCCGGCGTCGTCGACGATCGGCACGTTGCGAAACCCCTCGACCGCCATCCAGTTGATCGCGAAGGCGACCGGATCGCGCGGCCGGAGCGTGCGCGGCATCGGGGTCATGACGTCGCCGAGCAGGATCGCCTCGGGATCCGCGCGCACCGCCGCGATGCGGTTCAAGAAGTCGCGGCTGGTGAAGATCCCGGCGAGCCGACCCTCTTGCATCACGAGCACGCAGTCGTGGACCTCGCGGCTCATCTCGTTGAATGCCCGCGACACACGGTCATCGACCGCGAGCCTCGGCACGGCGTGCGTCCATCCGATCTCGCGAATCGTCTTTTCCAATCGACGCATACGACCTCCAATTCAACGATAACCTAGATCCGGGACGCGAGGAGAGCCGTTCCGTTACGGAGAGGAAGCTCGATCGCAAACCGTGCGCCTCCGCCCGGTGCGTCCCCCACAGCGATCCGGCCGCCGTGGTCCGAAACGATCCGGTGCACGATGGCCAGGCCCAGGCCGGTACCGCCCCTGGCGTGCTTGGTCGTGAAATAAGGAGCAAAAACCTTGTCTTTCAGGTCGCCCGGGACCCCGGGGCCGTTGTCCTCGACGATCAGCATGGCGCGATCGCCGGCCTCGCCCAGCCTGGTCGACACCGTGATCCGGCCGTCGGCGCGCTGGCCGATCGCGTCGCGGGCATTCTCGACGAGGTTCAGCACCACCTGGTTCAGCTGGTTCTTGTCGGCGTCGATCTGCGGCAGCTGCGCGAACAGCTTGATCTCGACCGGCGCGGCGCCGCCTTGATAGAGCGCGAGCGCCGACCGCACGAGCTCGTTCAGGTCGAGGCGCTGGAACCCCGGCTTGGGCATCCGCGCGAACGCCGAGAACTCCGAGACGATGTGCTTGAGCCGATCGGCCTCCTCCATCACCGTCGCGGTCGACTCCTCGAGGATCTCGTCGAACGACGGGTGCTGCTTCTTCCAGGTCTTGCGCAGCGTGTCCATCGCCATCTGGATCGGGGTGAGCGGGTTCTTGATCTCGTGCGCGAGCCGGCGCGCGATCTCCTGCCACGCCGCGATCCGCTCGGCGATCACCAGGCGCTCCTTCGACGTCCGCAGGTCCTCCATCATGAAGTTGAACGCCGCGGCGACCGCGCCGACCTCGTCCTCGGAGCGCACCGGGACGCGGTGATCGAGATCGCCGCGCGCGGCGGCCAGCGAGCCGGCGACCAGCTGATCGAGATCGCGGGCGGTGCGGCGCGCGACCAGGAGGCCGATCAAGACCACGCCGACCAGCGCGCCGAGCGCGAGCGCCGCCGAGGTCAACGTGACCTTGCGCAGCACGCGCGCCATGTCGCCGTCGGACACCGCGACCTCGATGACCGCTACCGGCTCGTCATCGGGCCCGCGCAGCAGCGCCTTGATCGGCTCGTCCTTGGAGAACGCCGCCCAGTCCTTGTGCGCCGGCGGCAGCAAGATCTCGCCGGTGTTCGCCACGATGCGCGCGTCGACCCGGGGATCGCTGCGCACCGCCAGCAAGAGATCGTCCTGCACACGCCGGCCGACCGCGACCGCGACCGTGTACACGCCGTCTTGCGCGATCCGGCTCGCCTCGGCGACGAGGACGCTCTTCGACTCCATGTCCTTCGTGATGTCCTCGCGGACGAAGTACACGCCGTCCTTGCCGTTGCGCCGGAGGGCCCGCTCGCGAACCTCGGGATGATTCGACTCGCCGACCTTGCCGGAGGCGTGGGGCGAGCACAGGATGCGGTCGGCCTTGTCGGTGATCGTCAGGACATCGAGCGAGAGCCCCAGCATCGCCGGCCCGCTCTGCTCGCGAACCTTCTGCTCGCTCGTGTAGTCGAGCTTGCCCGTCTGCTTCTGGAGCTCGAGCAAGAGCTCGCCGACGAAGGGGTGCTTGTAGTTCGCGAGCGTCTTGCTGACCGCGTCGACCTGCGCGCGCAGCCGCTTGACCTCGCCCTCGATCGTGGCCTGGGCGGTCCGGCGCCGCTGCTCGGAGTCGGACCGGTAGCTCGCCGCGATCACCTGGCTCGTCACGACGGCGGCGACCGAGATCGGGACCAGGGCGGCGAGCGCGAGCGCGAGGGTGAACCGGCCGCGCAGCTTCACGGCTTGCCCTTCCACCAGTAGAGATCCGCCAGCCCCGGGCGGCCGAGCGCGTCGAACCCGAGGCCGTGCACGTCGGTGCGGTGCCAGATCAACAGCGACCGGAACATCAGGGGCACGATCGGCAGCCGGTCCGCGAACTGCTTGGCCACCTCCGCCGGATCGAGCTCGCCGGCCGCCAGGCGGGTCTGCACCCAGCCCTCGTTGCCGGCGGCGAACGCCATGCCCCACCACGCGGTCGCGAAGCCGACCGGCGCGGCGAGCTGGCCGATCCACAGATCGCAGGTGTTCCCGGCCACCCGATCGCGCAGCTTGTCCGCGGGCACCGCTTCGATCGTGAAGCCGATCCCGAGCTTGTCGAGGCCGCGCGATACCCGCAGCGCGAGCTCGCGGTCGTCGGGACGGGTCTCGTCGATGATGATCGCGAGCTTCACGCCGTGGAGGCTCGCGGCGGTGAGCGCGGGGACCTGCTTACCCGCCTCGGCCAGCACGGCGCGCGCCGCCTCCGCGTCGCCGGCCTGGCCCGCGGCATCGAGCATCGCGGCGCCGGCCTCGATCGGCAGCGGCACCCGGGTCGGCCGCGTGTGCTCCCCGGTCGTGATCGTCGCGAGCGCCCCCCGGTCGAGCGCCAGATCGAGCGCGCGGCGGAACCGCCGGTCGGAGGTGATCTGGGGGTGCTGCTTGCCGAACCCGACGAACAAGAGCAGCGCCGCCGGGCTCTCGACCTCCGCGGCCGGATACTTCGGCTGGGCGCCGGCGAACGCCCCGACGCCGCGCGCCGACAGCTGCGCCGCACCGGTCTCGAACCGCCGGGCCTCGCCGTCGGGCGTGTCGAACCAGCCGAGCTCCAGCCGATCGAGGTACGGCCGGCCCGCGAAGTGGTCGTCGAACGCCCGCAGCACCAGCTTCTTGCCGCGCGGATCGAGGCCGTCGATCACGAACGGCCCCGTACCGACCGGCCGGCCGGCCGCCGATGCCTGGCCATGCTTGGTGATCGCGGCCTGCGGCAGCGCCAGCAGCGTCGCCAGCAGCGTTCCCAGCTCGCTGGCCGGCGCGCGCAGCACCAGATCTACCCCGTCGCCGCTCGCGCGGATCGCCGTGACCGGCGCGAGCAGCCAGCCGACCTTGGTGCGCACGCGCTCGAGTGAGTCGGCGACGTCGCTCGCCTGGAGCAGGCTGCCGTCGTGGAACACCACGCCGTGCCGGATCGCGACGTGGGCGACGCCGCGCGCCGGATCGACGACCGGCAGGCCGAGCGCGAGGTGCGGCGCGACCGTGCCGTCGAGCCCCACCGTGTACAGCGTGTCGAACACGAGCCCCACGATGGTCAGATCGGCATGGGCCTCGGCAAAGGCCGGATCGAACACGATCGGGGCGCCGAACAGCGAGCCTTCGACCACCCCGCCGTAGTGCGGGCGACTCTCCGCGTGGGCGAGCCTCGCGACGCACGCGACGACCACGACCGCGCGCATCACGCGCATCACGCCCATCAGTCGAGCCTCCAGATATCGACCCGCGTCGCGCCGGCGAGCCGGACCACCGCGATGACCTCGGGTACGCCGTCGCCGTCGCCGTCGGCGACCGCGATCCCCGCGACCCCGCCCTTGAACAGCCGCTTGAACGTCGGCTTGGCCGCCGGCGCGCCGAGCGGGATCACCCGGACGGAGTCGGCGTCCCCCGGCGCGCTCGCGCTCGAGACCACCACGTCGGGCACCCCGTCGCGATCGACGTCGGCGATCTCGAAGGCGACGCCGACGTCGCGGATCTGGTAGGCGCCGGCCGGGTGGCAGTCGGTGCCGCCCGCGGCGCAGCGGGCGACCGTGACCTCGAGCGTGCCGGTCGCCGACAGCTCGCCGCGGATGTGCAGCGGCGCGCCCGCCGGGTCCGTGAGGTCGTCGCGGCAGCGCGCGCCGAACAGCGCGGCGCCACCCTCGCGAAAGTGATTGCGGCCGACCGCCAGCTGCAGGCGATCACCGCACACGGGGAAGCCGCCCGCGCCGTGCCGGCCGGCCAGCGCCTTGCCGTGCCATTCGACGCGCAGCTCCCTGGCCCACGCCGAGACGCCCGCGATCACCGCCGCGCCGTCGACCACCGCGGTCCCGACGAGATCGCGCGACGCCGGGACCGCCGGCTCGCCCGTGAACGCGACCCGGCCGAGCTCGCGGAGCTTGCCGGCGAGGCCGACCGCGATGACCTCGCGGGAGGTGACCAGGTAGATCTCCGCCTTGCCGTCGCCGTCGAGATCCGCCGCGGTGACCGCGACGATCGGCGCCCCGAGATCCAGCGACCCGAGCTTCTGCGGCCGCCACTTCAGCGCCACCGGGACCGGCACGACCGGCCTGGCGATGTGCGCCGCCGCGGCCGCGTCGAGCTCGGACCGCACCGCGCCGGCGAGCCGCGCGAGGTAGCCGTCGTCCGCGCGCGCCGGGGATCCGGCGGCACACCACAAGACCACTGCGAGCGCGCCGCGGACCATCAGTCTTCGTACTCGTCCTTGGTCTTGGTGCCCTCGGTGACATCGTCGGCCATCGGCGCGACCTCGGTCGGCACCGTGCCTTCGATGAACACCTCGGTCAGCGTCGTGCCCTTGGCCGCGCCCTCGGGCGCGAGCAGGCCCGTCTTCTTGTCGATCGTCGCCTCGACCACGTGCGCCGGCCGCGGGAACGGCTTCGCCGGCTGGTTCATCTGCTTCATGATGTCGACGTAGACCGGCACGGCGACGCTGCCGCCGGTCTCGCGCCCCATCGAGCGATCGTCGTCGTAGCCGATCCACACGCCGATCGCATAGTCCGGCGTGAGGCCGACGAACCAGGTGTCCTTCGCGTCGTTCGACGTGCCGGTCTTGCCGGCGATCGGGATCTTCAGCGAAGCCGCGAGGTACGCCGTCCCCTCGTTGACCACCGAGCGCATCATGTCGGTCACCACGTAGGCGACCTCGGGCCGGAGCACCTGCTCCCCGGCCGGCGGCGGCCTCCGCTTGCCGTCGATCGCCTCGATGAACTGCGGCGGGGCCACGAGGCCCCCGGCGGCGAGCGTCGCCGCGGCGTTGGTGTTCTCGAGCGGCGTGACCACGTTCGAGCCCAGCGCGATCGACATCTCCGCGGTCAGCTCGCTCGTGATCCCCATCTTCTTCGCGAGCGCGACGATGGCCTCGGGCTTGACATGGGAGGCGAGCTCCAGCGAGACCGAGTTGATCGACTTCGACAGCGCGTAGCGCAGCCGCACGTAGCCCTCGTGGCTGCCGGTCTCGAAGTTCTTCGGGTGCCACCCCGGGATGTTCTTGAACGACTCCGGCGCGTCGGGGACCAGCGTCGCGGGCGTGTACAGCCCGCTGTCGATCGCCGTGGCGTAGACGATCGGCTTGAACGAGCTGCCCGGCTGGCGGGTCGCCATCGTCGCGCGATTGAACCCGGCGACCTTCGACGCGTAGCCGCCGACCAGCGCGCGCACCTTGCGCGACGGAACCTCGATGATCACGACCGCGCCCTCCGGCCCCGGCGAGAACACCACGCGGTGCTTGGCGTGCTTGGGCGTGCCCGCGGCCGGCTTCTTGGCCTTGGGCTCGTCGTCGTCGCTCGCCGGGCTCGCGGGCTTACCCGCCGCGCCCGGCGGCGCGACCACCATGACGACGTCGCCGACCTTGAACCGCTCGCTGGGCTTCTTGATCTTGCCGTCGTCATCCGGCGGGTTGAACCTCGCGTCGCTCTCGCCGCCGAGCACGATCGCCGCCGGCCAGCCGCCGAGATCCACCACGAGCTCGTGATCGCCGTCGGAGACCTCGGTCACGACCGCGTCGTAGATCGCCTTCGGCGCCGGCCCTCCCGACGGCAGCTTCTTCGCCAGCCTGGAGATCTCGGCGGCCACCTTCTCGGGCTTGATGGTCCGCACCGGCCGGCCGACGCCGTGGCGCTTGTCGACCGCGCGCAGGCCGCGCTGCAGCGCCTGCTGCGCGATCCCCTGGAGCGACGAATCGAGCGTGGTCCGCACGGTCGAGCCCAAGCGATCGAGCTCGGCCTCGTTGTTATCGTGCTGCCTCAGCAGCTCGCGCTTGGCGAGCTCGACCCACTCCGGCCCGACGCCGGCATCGCCGGGCAGCGGCACGATCTGGATCGGCACATCGATCCACTTCTGGGCCTCGGCGGCGGTGATCTTCTGCATCACGACGAGCTGGTTCAGGACGTAGCTCTGGCGCTCCTTGGCGCGCCTGGGGTTCTTGCGCGGCGAGATGTTCTCGGGCGATTGCGGCAGCCCGGCGAGCAGCGCCGCCTCGCCGACGTTGACCTCACCGACGTGCTTGCCGAAGTAGAACTCCGCGGCCTCCTCGACCCCGTAGCGACCGTGGCCGAAATTGATCTGGTTCATGTACAGCGTCAGGATCTCTTGCTTGGTCAGCGAGGTCTCCAGCCGCCGCGCCAGGATGATCTCCTGGATCTTGCGTCGGAACGTCCGTTCGGGCGTGAGCAGCAGCGTCTTGACCACCTGCTGCGTGATCGTCGACGCCCCCTGCTTGGTGTGCCCCGCGCGCAGGTTGGTGACGAACGCGCGGAACATGCCCCAGTAGTCGACCCCGCCGTGGGTCCAGAACTTGTTGTCCTCGGCGGCCACGAACGCATCGACGAGGATCGCCGGCACCTTGTCGAACGCGACCACCGTGCGGCGCTCGCTGAACAGCTCCCCGATCCGGTGATCGCTCGCGTCTGTGATCGTGACGACCTGCTTGGGGTGGTAATCGCTGAGCCGCGCGTAGTCCGGAAGGCTCGGATCGCGGCCGTACATCCAGAACACGAACGCGGTCGTGCCGGCCACCAGCACCGCCCCCAGCACGCTCAGCATCACCAGCCACTTCGCGATCGCCAGCCACGGCCCACGCGGCTGCGCCGCCGGCCCGAACGACTTGCTCGACTTACCGGACTTACCCGGCCGGCCCGGCGGCTTGGGCCCTGTGCCCGTTGGTCCAGATGGCGTCCACATCCTCATCGTCCTTGTCGTGTGGCCCATGGTTGATACGTCTGCAAGTGCGATACCGCGCGTAACCGGAGCGGCGCCCAGATTGTCCCTCGGTTGCGGCTGCAATGCCACATCTGCACGTGTCCCGGGCGACACGCTGCCACCCTGCGCCGGCCGCTCCGCCTACCGGGCCCCGAGCGCGCGCTCGAGGATCCCGACCGCGCCGCGGAGCTTGAGCGCGAACCAGCGGGCGCGCAGCTCGCGCCGCCGGTCGTCATCCAGATCGCCCAGGCGGCCGATCGCCGCCCGCCGGCGCGCCGCGATCCGGCTCATCGCCAGCGCGACCGTCACGCTCAGGTTATAGCTCTCGGTGAACCCGAACATCGGCACGCCGATCGCCCCGTCGCACGCGGCGATCGCGCCGGCCGTCAGCCCATCGTGCTCGTTGCCGAACGCGACCGCCAGCGGCGTCGTGACATCGACCTCGTCGATCGTCTGAGGTGCGCCGGGCAAGGTCGCGAACACCCGGAACCCGCGCGCGCGCAGGCCACCGATCGCCGCCTCCGCCGACCGCCAGCGGTGCAGCTCGATCCACTTGTGCGCGCCGCGCGTCACCCCGCCGGAGGCCGAGAACCGCTCCTCCGGCTCGATCACGTGCAATTCGCCCAGGCCGATCGCCTCGGTCGTGCGGATCGTCGCGGCCGCGTTGCGCGGATCGTAGGTGTCCTCGACCACGGTCACCACCGACACCAGCCGCGCGGCCAGCACCTGGTCGATCCGCGCGATCCGCTCGGTGGTCAGCATCGGCGCGAGCGTGGCGCACACGGCATCGGGCCCATGGCGCTCGATGATGCGGCTGATGGCGTCCGTCAAGATAGCCAACCATCTACAACCAGAACCGCGCTGGGAACAATCGCCCGAGGCGATCTACGATCGTTCTACCAGCGGCGGGCCGCGCGCTCGGCGTTCGCCCGCTTGACCAGGCGCAGCATCCCGTAGCCCGTGATCGCGAGGATCACCACCCCGATCCCGAGCAGCCGCCAGCGATACGCGCCACCAACCGCCGGCCGGTTCGACGTCCAGAACCCGCTCGGCCGCGTGTAGATGATCTCGTGCGTCGTCGGCGGCTCGGCGCTGGCGAGCGGCGCAGCAACCCCCAGCGCGATCCCCAAGGCGAGCCCCAGCGGGATGCATCTAGCGAACAAGCGGGCAAGGCGGCGCACGCCCGATCGATACCACGCAGGGCACCCCAGGCGCAGCGGCATACGGTCGCGCCACGGCCAGGTCATCAAGGGATCGCGGCGACAGCGGCCTCCGGACCACCGCGTGGACGAGCAACAGCGCCGTCCGCTCGAGGCAGCCGCAGCACAGCGGGTGTCCGTCGCGGCGCCCGACCGGGCAAGGGGCTCTTCGCCGGGCGGCGCTTGGACTTCGTGGCTTCCGAGGTGTTACCGGCGAGCCGGCGCGCGCTCCTGCGCCGCGAACCGGAGCGCCACGCCGTTGGTCCAGCCGAAGCCGTCCTGGTTGGGGTACTCCCCGCCCCCCGCCGCCCGCTCGAGATCCTCGACGTCGTACTTCTCGGTCATCTTGCCGGTCGCGGCGTAGATTCGCCGGTTGAGCACGAGCCAGCGGGAGCGCGCCTCCCGGGCGAGGTCGTCCCGGCCGTACCGCGCGAGGCCTTCGATCGCGAGCCACTGGAGCGGCGGCCAGCCGTTGGGCGCGTCCCATTGCTGGCCCGACCTGATCAGCGTCGTCACGAAGCCGCCGGACTTGAGGAAGTCGCGCTCGAGCCGCGCCGCCACCGCGTGGCCCTGCTCGGACGTCGCGAGCCCGAAGTACAGCAGCGCCGCCGCGGCCAGCGTCGGCCGGTCGGTGACCCGCGCCCCGGTCCGCCAGCGCACGTCGAAGAAATACCCGTCGGTGGGGTCAAAGGCGGCGGCGCACAGCGCGCGGCGGCGATCGTCGGCGCGGCGGAGGTACTCCGCGGCCACCGCAGCGTCGCCGCGTCGGTTACGCACCGCCCGCAGCGCGGCGATCGTCCGCTCGGTCTGGTAGAGCGCCGCGTTCAGATCGACCGGCACCAGCTCCGTGGTCTCCAGGCTCCGCAGGTCGTGCGGATCGCGCATCCAGCGGCTCGAGAAGTCCCACCCGCTCTCGGCGCTCGCGCGGAGGTTCCGGTAGAGCGCCTCGCGCTGCGCTGCGGGCACGGTCTGCGCGAGCTCGAAGTCCTCGCGGTACGACTCCGGCCGGGGCTCGGCCCGGTCGTCCCAGTAGCGGTTGAGCACCTCTCCGCCGGCGAGCCGGACGACGCGCCGGTGGGCCGCGCCGGGCAGGAGGCCGGCGGCGCCGTCCATCCAGAACGCGTGCTCGGCCTCGAGCGCGTCGAGGTACGCCACCGCCCGCCCGCTGTCCGTGGCCGCCTGGTACAGCGCGACCATCGCGCCGAAGTACGGCGGCTGGCTCCGGCTCAGGAAATAGGTGCGGTTGCCGTTGGGGATATGGCCGACGGTGGTGATGAGGTGCGCGAAGTTGTCGAGCATGCTCGCCACGAGGTCGGTGCGGCCGCTCGCCACGAGCCCGTGCATCGTGAAGTACGAGTCCCAGTAGTAGGCCTCGCGGAACCGGCCGCCCGGCACGATGTACGCCTTGGGCAGCGGGATGAGCGACGAGTGCGGGTCCGCCCGATCGGCGGTGCGCGTCAGCGCCGGCCACAGCGCGCGTATATGATCCTCCATCGAGGACGCGGCGTCGGGCACGTGCTAGCCCGCCTCGGGCGACTCGAAGTTGTCCTGCACGAAGGCCTTGAGGTCCACCGGCCCGGCCTGGGTCGCCGCCACGTAGCGGGCCACGATGTCGGCGGGCGCGAACCGGGGCCGCGCGTCGACGAGCGTCTTGGAGTCGGGGAACAGCCGCGCGAGCTGCACGTCGTGGAACAGCGGTCCCAGGTCGACGTGCGGGACGTAGTAGACGGTCGTGCGCGGCGCCGCCGGATCGGGCGGGGAGTCCTCGGCGCGCGAGTCAACCGGCGCGCCTTGGGAGGGATCGGACGTGGTCATGGAGGGCGGAGTGTAGCGATCGCCGGCGGCGGTTCCCGGATTTTTTGCACCGGGCGTACCGCACGGAACCGGCAGATCTGTCATCCGTATCACACGTTGCGCGGCGCCTCCGTCGGACCTTACGGATCCGACAACGACACGGTAGCCGGCTCGTCATCGACGGCCGCTCGTCACCGACGTCGGGCAGAGCTCACCGAGCTCGAAGTGCGCGCGCAGCCTGTCGAAGCCGCGTGTCTTCGAGAGTGGCCGGCACTGCGGGTGACCTCCGCGACCTCGCGTCACCAGGAGGACATCGTCGGCCGACTCGCAGAAGTTGAGCGTGATGGGGCTGTGGGTGGTGAGGATGACCTGGGTTCTACCGGCGCTGGACGTCACCAGATCCTGGAGCATCCTGACAAAACCGCCCAGGAGGTGGGGTGGAGGCCGTCCTCGACCTCGTCGAGGAGCAGCACGCTCGGCGTGACCGGCAGCTCGTGCATCGCCGCGACGGCGATCAGCCGCAAGAGGCCATCGCTCACCTGTCGGGCGTTGAAGCGGGCGGTCTCGCCGTTCCAGCGCTCGGTGACCTCGAGGTGCGCCATGCCGTTGCCCTTGCGCACGGCGTGGAGCTCGACCAGCCGAGGGTAGTGCTTCCGGACGCGATGCTCGACGCGCGAGAACGCCGCGCGGTTGCGCTCGCGGAGCCGCGCCAGGAACGGCGCAAGGTACTCGCCGTTGACGCCCAGCTCATGACCGTCGCCGCGTGACGGCGACCGCAGGCGCAGCGGATCGAGAAAGAAGTAGCCGCGAATGCCACGCGCCCAGGCCGCGATCTGCACCAGCTGCGGGAAGCGATCCTTGTCTTCGTCTCCGATCGCGCTCAACCACGAGCTGGTGAGGGTCTGGGTGATCGTATCTGACTGGCCATCGGCGGCCATTCGCCACATCGCGCGCCCGCGCCGCTTGAGGATGGTAATGGGCGTTTCGCCCGTCCCGCGAGTGCCGGGCAACATGACTCGCACCAACTCGCCGCTGATACCAGGGCGCCGGCGAGTGCCGAGCCCTACGGTCCACTGCATGCTCTCATCCGCGAGATCGAGGTCGGCCGTGATCGAGAACTCGCTCGTCGCCCCCCGCAGGTGTGGCAGGTCGCCGTATTCCCAACCCTTGATGTCGAGCAGGTCCTTGATGCTCCCCGTCACGAGCCGCCCGAGGATGTCGATCGCCTCCATGATCGTCGTCTTGCCGGAGCCGTTGGGCCCGATCAGGACGGTGAACGGCCGGAGCTGCACCTTACCCTTGCCGAACGCCTTGAATCCGTCTAGCGAGAGGCTCCGCAACATGCCTCGATGAAGCTACCCCGGGTCTACCGGCCCGGTCCAATTTCGAAGCTGGTGTTGTGTCAAATCGACCACGCCCGCCGCAGGCACCGTGTCACGCTGACAGCTCCGTCCGAGCCGGGCTCATCGCCCTCGTCGCGCGCGGCCATCTCGACATCGTCGATCCGGTGGGCCACCAGCAACGGACGCTCGGCCAGGCCAACCGGGTGACGTTCCGCGCCCCGGCGATCTCGGCAGATTGTAGCCACGTCCTCGCCGGCACCGGCCATGGCCTGGTGTTGTGGTCGCTGGAGCGCCCTGCAACGCCCGAGGCCACCGTGGCCTGGCTCGACGCGATGACCAATGCGATCGACGACGGCCGCGCGTGGTCTTGGCTGGCGCCGATCTCGAGTGCCGAGCCACACGCCACCGGTACTGCAGAATGGGCGCTACAGCCCGGTGACTACACACGGTGCCATTCCCTAAATAAGTTAAGATTCGAGAATAAGCGGCTACCCGTCGCACACTTGAAGCAGCGCGTGATCGCGCACTCCCGATCGTTGCAGGGCATAGCTTTGGCCCACTTGGCGCCCACCCCGTGCGCCGGCGCTCGCCCGAGGAACTCCGGGTCGTTTTATCACAGGTATAAACCCGCATATGCCGAATTGCCGGCGCAGAAAACGCCTTGACATCAATACGACAGCCGTCAAATTCCAGGTAATGCGGAGCGTGGCTTTGCGCCGAGCCTGAGGGGCTTCGGCAAGATCGAGGGATCTCGGCTGATGCCGTGTCCCGGCGCGGAACACCGGACTTGGCGTTAACGACAAGTCCGGTGCGGTTCGGATAGCACAAAATAGTTGCCAGAAAGGTGAGCGACCTATGAGCAAGGCAGATCTGTCCCGGCTCGTCGACGAATCCCGATTCATTTTTCTCGGTACGGTCATCCGACAAGGTGCAACCGATACCCACGTCACGGTTGGCCCCGAGAAGACCGTGATGGTCCGTGTCGACGAGATCTTGCGGAGCACCGACGTGCTCAGCAAGCTCACCGGGGCCGAGGTCGTGGTGGCCAGCGAGCACGCGGGCGGGATGGAAGGCACGCACCTGTTCTTCACCAACGGCGTCGCCTATGGCGACCGCGTCGTGGTGCAGGAGGTCGGACGCCGCGAGCCATCGGCCGAGGTGATTCGCGACGTGAGAGCGCTGATCAAGGCGGCTCGCGAGCGGCCGTTGCTGGAGCGGATCGCCGGCGCAGACCTGATCATCACGGGGAAGGTGATCGCCAGCAAGCCCGCGGAGAAGCGATCGATCCGCAGGTCCGAGCACGATCCCGACTGGTGGATCGCGCGAGTCCAGGTGCAGTCCGTGCTCAAGGGTGGCAAGACCGACAAGGAGATCGACGTGCTGTTCGCGCACAGCATGGATATCGCCTGGTACAGATCGCCCAAGCTGGAAGAAGGTCTGAGCGGGATCTTCATTCTCCGGCACGTGAACGCGAACGAGTCACCGCCCGAGGTCGGGCGTTCGATCTACCAGTGCGTCGATCCGCTCGACTTCCTGCCGATCGAGAAGCTGCACGAGGTCCGGCACGCCATTGGCGAGCAAGAGGAGGGCCGTTGAGATGCCCGACTTGATCACCGTCGTCAACATGATCCCGATCTCGCTGAGCGGGGAGACCAACCAGGACAGCGAACCCAACCTCGCCGTGAACCCGGCGAACGTGCAGGAGATCGCCGGGACCTCGTTCACCCCGAGCCCCGGGGGATCGCCCACCCGATCGCCGATCTTCTTCTCGAGCAATGGCGGCACCACGTGGAGCGTCCGCGACATCATCCTCGGCACCCCGGTCCGCGATCAGACGCTGCGGTTCTCGTCGACGAGCGGCACGCTCTATGCGGGCGTGCTGTGGGGCACCGGGAGCAACATCGCGTTCATCAACTTCGACATCCTGCGGACGCAGGACTTCTCGGGCGTGAGCGTGATGACCCGCCTGGCCCGCCGGCAGAACGATGACCAGCCGTTCGTGCAGGCAGCCACGGTGCCGACCGGCGTCAACGCCGGGAAAGACCGCGTCTACGTCGGCAGCAATGACCACGCGCCGGGGAACATCCCATCGACGATGGACAGCTCGCTCGACGCGGGCGCGGCGATCCCCACGACCAACACCTTCGTCCTCGAAGGCCGCACCGTCGTGCGCGATGGGTTTCAGACCCGGCCCGCGATCCACACCGACGGGACCATCTACGCGCTGTTCTATGCGCTGATCAGCGGCACCACGACGACGGACGTGGTCATCGTCCGCGACGACAACTGGGGGAGCGGCGGGACTCCGTACCGGGCGCTGATCGACGCCGGCGATGGCAATCAAGGGGTCCGCATCGTCACCGGCGTGACCAACCCCTTCCTCTCGCTGTTCCTCGGCCAGCAGCGGATCGGGGGCGATCTGTCGATCACGGTCGATCCGAGGCGCAGCTCCACCGTCTACGTTTGCTGGGGCGACCTGCAAGGCAGCACGTACACGCTCCACATCCGGAAGTCGGTGGACTCCGGCGCCACTTGGTCGGGCGACCTCCGGACGATCACCAACGCGACCAACCCCGCGCTGGCGATCAACAGCGACGGGCGGCTCGGCTTCCTCTACCAGGAGGTCACCGGGACCTCGCCTACCCAGCGCTGGCAGACGACCCTGGAGCTCACCGCCAGCGACTTCGGCTCGTTCACGACGCATCTCCTCGCCAACACCCCGGCGAACACCCCGTCGAAGAGCTTCGATCCGTACCTGGGCGACTACCTCTACATGATGACGGCGGGTCGCGACTTCTACGGCATCTTTTGCGCCAACAACACACCTGACCACGCCAACTTCCCCAACGGCGTTTCCTACCAGCGCAACGCCAACTTCACGTCACACACCCTCCTCGACGTCGATAACGTCACCCCGGTCCCGGTCTCCATCGATCCGTTCTTCTTCAAGATCACGGCCAGGCACGGCACGATCGTGACCGCCACCCCGAACGGTGGGAGGTTCGGCCACGTCTGCCTGGGCTCCTTCGTCGATATGCTGCTCACGATCAACAACAGCGGCTCGGGCCCGCTGCACATCACCAACATCACCTCGTCGTCGCCCGACTTCCTCACGCCGAGCGTGCTGTCGTATCCGATCAAGGTGGACCCGGGCGACTCGGTCGACGTGGTCCTCCGGTTCGAGCCGCTCACGCTCGGCCCCAAGGCGGCGACGATCACGGTGTTCAGCGACGATCCGGCCGGACCTCACATGATCCACGTGCTGGGTGACGCGCAAGCGCCTCGCCTCAGCCTCGCGATCGCCAACACGGGCAACTTCGGCAGGGTGTGCCGCGGCCACTTCGCGGATGAACCGCTGATCCTGAACAACAGCGGCAAGTGCACGCTCACGGTCTCGGCCATCACCTCGACGTCGACCGAGTTCCTCGTCCCGCACGTGGTGGCCTTCCCGCTGGCGATCGCCGCGGGCACCTCGCTGCCGTTGCCCATCCGGTTCGCGCCGGCGAGCTTCGGCCACAAGACCGCGACGATCACCGTGGTGAGTAACGATCCGGCCGGTCTCCACACGATGTCCGTCACCGGTGACGTGCCGGCCGGCAAGCTGGCCGTCACCGGCTCGACGGCGTTCGGCGGCGTTCCGGCCTGTTGCTGTGCGGAGCGCACCTTGTCGATCTGCAACGTCGGCGACTGCGACCTGCACGTGACGAGCGTCGCGTTCAAGCGCAAGAGTCGTCACTGGAAGCTCGTCAATAATCCGTTCCCGGCGACCTTGCACCCGGGCTCGTGCCTCGGCCTGCTCCTGCGCTACAAGGCCACCGAGAAGTGCCCGCGGGCGTCCGAGCTGGTGATCACGAGCGATGACCCCACCATGCCCGTCAAGGTGCTCGACGTGATGGCCTATACGATCTGGAGCGACTGCGGCTGTCAGCGGTGCTGTGACGACTGCCGGAAGGGATGTTGCGAGAAGCGCCACACCACCGGTTGCTGCGAGACGCGGTCCCAGGACTGCTGTGATGACGAGGACGAGGACCGCGACGACGACCATGACGACGACGGCCACTGACCCTCCTGGGCAGCTGCTCCCTGCCGCGAACAACACCCGAGCGAGGTCCGCCCCATGATCGCGCTAGTGCTCACGGCCTACGGCACCGTCCTCGCCGCCGAGCTCATCGGCGACAAGACGCTCTACACGCTCAGCTCGCTCGCCGCGCGGTTCCGCATCGGCCCCATCCTCGCCGGGGCCGCCGCGGCGTTTGTCCTGAAAATGCTGCTCGCCGTGGTGCTCGGGCGCGCGCTCGGGACGCTCCCTCCGGCGTTCGTCGCCGCGCTCAGCGCCGTCACGTTCTTCGCGATGGCCGTGGTCCTGTGGCGGAAGCAGCCGCGCGAGCCGCCTGCCGACGTGCCGGCCCCGACGTGGTCGCGGGCGACGCTGATCTCGTTCGCCGCGATCTTCTTCCCGGAGTGGGGCGACGCCGGCCAGCTCGCCGCCGCGATGCTCGTCGCTCAGTACGGCGCGCCGGTGGTGATCTGGATCGGCGCGACCTTGGCCCTGGTCACCAAGGCGTGCCTCGCGGTCACCGTCGGGATCGGACTCCGGCGGTGGGTGCCGCGCAACGTCGTGCGCGTGGTCAGCGTGGTGATCTGCGTGATCATGGGGCTGCTCGCGGCGCTCCGGATCGAGACCTGACCCGGCACGTCACGCATCCCCCGGCCTCGCGGTCAGATCGGCGGCCGGTCGTCGACGTGGCGGTGCCCGTCGCGGTGATCGTGGCGATCGTGTTGATCGTTACGATCTGGCTTGGGCTTCGGCTTGTCCTGCTTCGGATCCTTCTTGTCGGCCAGGGGGTTGGTCGGGCGCGCGTTCTTGATCGCCTTCTTGACGCGCTTCATGCAGTCCTCCTCGGTCTCGGTGCCGTCCTTGGAGAACAGGAGCGGCGTGGCGATCGCGGTGTCGTACTCGGCCTCCGTCAGCCGATCGCGCTTGCGCATGATCTGCAGGATCCGGTCGATCTTGCCGGTCGTCCACTTGGTCAGCGTGCCGGCGCAGTATTGCTTGTAGCGCTCCTTGGGCGCCGGCAAGATCGTCGAGAAGAACGCCGCCTCGACCGGGTTCAGGTCCGCCGGCTTCTTGCCGAAGAAGTGATACGCGGCCGGCCCGATGCCGTAGAGCCCCGGGCCGTACTCGATCACGTTGAGGTAGATCTCGAGGATGCGATCCTTGGTCAGCGTGTTCTCGACGTGCCAGGTCAGGAACAGCTCCTGGAGCTTGCGCGCCAGCGTCTTCTCGCGAAACAACAGGACGTTCTTCACCATCTGCATCGTGATCGACGACGCGCCCTGCACGAACTTGCCGGCCTTGAGGTTATTGACGAGCGCCGTCCGGAACTCGCTCGTGATGAAGCCGTGGTGCTGGTAGAACGCCGAGTCCTCGGTCGACATGATCGACTTGATGAGGTAGGGCGAGATCTGATCGAGCGGCACGAACTCGTCGTTGCTCGGCCCGACGTCGAACGACAGCCACTCGCCCTCGTCGACCTCGACGTAGTGCTCGAATTCTTCCTTGAGCCGCTTGGGGGAATCGGCCGGCTCGTCGACGACCCGGCAGTGCTTGATGCCGATGTGGCCGTCGAGCTGCGTCGCGTCGAGATCGTGCCAGTCGATGTCGACGTGGATGTCGGTGTCGAACACGCCGCGCATCTTGTAGCCCGCCATGTACGGCGCCATCTCGACCGGGATCGCGCTCAGCGCGCGCTGGCAATCGATCGGCGGGATCACGAGGCGGAGCTTCACGACCTGGAGCCCGCGGGGCCCCGAGCGCGGCGGCTGGTCCGCCTTGTCGGCGGCGGCCAGCTTGTCGGGCGCGTGACGGGCGGGCGAACTCGGCCTGTCGGGCGGCCCTGGCGGCGCGGCCGGCTTGGAGCCCGACGCGATCTCGACGATCGCGGACCGAGGCGGCGCAGTCACGACCCCCGTGATCGAGAACGGCACGTTGCGCACGACGAAGTCGCCCTGCGTCAACTCGAGCTTGCGGCCCGCGCGCTCGAAGCTGCCGGCGATCTGCCCTGACAGATCGAGATCGTGAACCTCCTTGTCGGCGATCATCGGGTGCCCGACGTTGAGGCCGCTCAGGTGAAAGTTCCCGGAGAACTTCGCGCCGAGCGGATCGACCTCGAGGTGCAGCATGGTGTCGACCGAGGTCTGGGCGTAGTCGACGACCGCCGAGTGCGCGAGGATCGGCGCGAGCCGATCGAGCTGGAACTTCGCGGCCTCGAGATCGAGCGACGCGCGCAGCGCGTTGGGCTCGAACCCACCCTTGGCGGTCCACAGCCGCCCCGGCACGCCGCCGTAGCCGCCCGCCAGATCGATGACGTACTCGGAAGGGTGCTTCGGGTTCGCGACGATCTTGCCGCCGATCCCCGACAGCGCGAGCTTGGGCCACAGCGCGAGCTCACCGCCCTCGACCGAGACGATCGGCGTCGCCCCGGCGGCCTTCGCGACGTCGATCTTGGCCGCCGACGCTTTGGGCGCGTTCAGCGTGGTCGCGGTCACGCCGCGCGCCTCGGCCGTGAGCCCGTCGGGCGTCCACGTGGCGTCGGCGTCGGCGACGAGGCCCGTCGCCCCGGTGAGCTCGTCGTTGGCGAGCAGCTTGCCGTGCGTCACCGTGATCGAGGTCGGGCGCAGCCCCGGGCTCGTGCCGCCGCCGCCGCCGGCATCCTTGCCGCGCAGCCGATCGATCAGGTCGTGGACGTTGTCCTGGCCGTCGGCGTCGCGGTGGACCGTGACGAGCACGCCGTCGAGCCTGGCGGCGCCGATCTCGACCGTGCCGACCAGCGACTTCCAGACATTGAAGTCGACGTCGACCTGATCGACGTGCACCAGCGGGGTATCACCGTCGAGCCGCCCGCGGAGCTCGACGTCGCGCATCACGGCGTGGCCGAGCACGACCTCGACCGTGCCGAACCGGACATCGCGCCCGAGCTTCTGCCCCAGCTTGCTGCTGACCTTCGTGCGAATCATCCAGGCGCCGATGCGCGGGTAGACGACCGCCAGGCCGATCGTCACCGCGAGCACGCCCCCCAGGGTTGCCGCGCCGGCCAGCAGCCAGCGTCGAGACAACCCCGGGATCATCATATGGTTCGTATACAACAACCTCGGCGCCGCGATGTTTCACTTGTCGCCGAAGGCAGCAAGTGCCCGTCATTGTTAGCCTCGCATGGGCGCTCCTGGTAGGCTCACGCACGGAAACGGCGTGACGTGATGTGACGTGACGCTGTGCGACGCGCTCGAGCGATACAGGCAGCACAGGCCACGCCATGCGAGCTCGATCAGCGCGCATCACCCATGCGTGGCGATGATCGTTTCGAGCATGGCACCGACGAAGAAGCTCATGCTGCGCGAACGTCATGAACCGCGAGGGCACGCCGCCGTGAACGCTTGACCGGCACGATCGCGTCCGTCAGGCTGTTCGACATGGCGGTGATCAGCCAGAGCCCCGCGGGTTTTCCGATGGCGCCCAGCGAAGAGGTCTGGAACGCCCTCACGGCAGACGAGCGCGCCCAGGTAGTCGAAGCGCTGCCCGGCGAGGTCACCGATGCCGAGATCGCGATGCCGGAGGGCGATCGACACTTCCAGGCCAAGACCCGTGCACTGGACGTGTTGCGCAGCCACTTCGCCCGGCAGCGACGCCGCGTTTATCTCGCCGCCGAGCTCCCGATCTACTACCCGGCCGAACCGCGGTTCGCGCCCGATTTGCTCGCGGTGCTCGACGCCGAGGACCACCCGCGCGACAAGTGGGTGGTCGGTGCCGAGGGCAAGGGACTCGACTGGGTGCTCGAGGTCCACGTCGGCGGCGATCGCAAGAAAGACGCCGAGCACAACGTCGCTCGCTACGCACGGCTCAGGATCCCCGAGTACTTTCTCTACGACCGAGCCAGGAACCAGCTCCTTGTGTATCGGCTCGCCCCTGGGGCGACCACGTACACGCCGATCGTTCCCCAGCATGGACGCTATGAATCCCGCGTTCTCGGGCTTGAAGTCGAGGTCACTCGCGACCGACTGCGCTTCTTCGCGGGTACCGCGATGCTGCTCGAGAGCGAAGAGTTGATCGCGCGGCTCGAGCAGATGCTCGGCGAGGTCCAGCAGCGTGCCGAGGAAGAGACCCGCAGGCGCAAGGAAACAGAGCTCGAGGTCGCTCGGCTACGCGAAGAGCTGGCTCGACTGAAGAAGTGAACCGGCGAAGCCAAGCCGCCGTCGAGCGTTCCCTTGGCGACTCCGTTCAGAGTCCTGCCTTCGCGCGCTTCGCCTTGATGCGCTCGAAGCTCCTGGCCTTGTCGACGACGAAGCGCACGTGCTTGCCGCGCCCGCATTCCTCGACCGGGTCGCGGACCGAGAACTCGAACGTCACCCTTCGCTTTTCGATGTCGGCGATCCTGACGTCGATCGTGACCTCGAGCCCGAGCGGCGTGGCGGCGAGGTGATCGATGGAGACATGAGCGCCGACCGAGTCCTCGCCCTCGTCGAGGTGCTCGAGCAGGAGGTCGCGGCACGCGTACTCGACGTCGCTCACCATCCGCGGCGTCGCGTACACCATGCCTTCCTTGCCCATGAAGCCGATGCAGCGGCCTTCGTCCACCGTGATGCGCTTCGTCGAGGCGAGACCGACCATGAGTGTGCTTTTCATGGGGCCATTGTCCTACAACCAGCGCGGGACGCGCTCGCGGGAGCCCGCGAAGGATCACCGCCGTCGTGGAGGCTACGGCTTCAAGAGCGGGGGCACGTCCACCCGCTCGGTCCCTTCATCGGCAGCGCCGAAGATGACCTTCCCGATCCGCTTCTCGGCGCCACTATCGACCGATTTCAGGTGTCTGGCCAGCGCCGCGCGCTCCTCGGCGGGGCGTGCGAAGCGGATGATCCCGTTCTCCCCCTCGGCGTCCGGCTCCCCTTCGAGGGGGATCGCCAGCGCGAGCAGGCCCGGCTCGAGCGGCAGCGGTGCGCCGTTGGCATCGAGGACGCGACGGACGAGCTCACGCTCCGTCTTCTCGCGAGCGCGGCGGCGATCGCCGAACGTGCGTCCTACCGCGCGCAACAGGGGCACGCCGAGGAAGATGGTGAAGAAGGTCAGCGGGAAGGTGGTCAGCCAGAAGCTCCAGCCCGCGCCTTGGAGGTGCAGGTTCATCTGGATCCAGCTGGCGGCGAAGAACGAGGCGAACAGGTTGAAGCCGGCGAAGGCGGCGATCGCCGTGTCGAGCCCGATGCTGTTCCCGGTGAGCGCGGGTCGCGCCTCGGTCCGCTCCCACAGCGGCTTCCATGGCACCAGGGCCTGGCTCGCCTCACCGGCGGTGCGGAGGACGTTCGGGAACGCGTACACCAGCACGCCGTCGTCGGTGACTTCCGGCTCCCCCTCGTACTCCACCATCAGGCGGGTGGCCTCCTCCTCGGCGTGGCGGTAGTCCCCGCCGAACAGCGTGACCAGATCGGTCGCCGTCATGCGCCCGTCGTGCGCGCGCAGGTACGACAGCACCTCGCGATCCCGCCCGCGCGGGTCCTCCGCCGGCCGCGCCGGACCGAACACGAAGTCGAACACGCCGGCGAAGAACTTCTTCTTCGGCTTGCCGTCGCCAAGGCGTCGCATGGCCTGCTCGTTCGACAGGCGGCGGCCGTAGCGATCGGTGCCGTAGCCGCTTCCGTAGTACCGGTCGGGGAGCATCCACCAGATCAGCCATCCCAGGCCATCGCCCCCGCTCCTGCTGCGACTGCTGCTGCTGGTCCGCTTGTTGTCGCCGGCGAACATCGCCGCGATGATCAGGGCCACGAAGAGCAGCACGTAGGCCACGAGCGTCACCGCGATCCACGCCTTGAACAGCCACATGCCGGCGCGGACCAGCTTGCGACCCAGCGCGCGCAGCTTGTCCCCCAGCGTCGGCTCGCCGCGCGGCCTGAGCGAGGGATCAAAGCTGTAGAGCAGCTCGCCGTCCTCGGTCACCTCGAGGCGGGAGCGGAACCGCTTCAACAGCCGGTCCAGCGCGTCGTCGACGGTGTACGCCGGCAGGCCTGAGACGGCGACGGCATCGGCCTTGGTCAGACGCCCCTGCCGTCCGCGCAAGGCCTTGGTGAGCGCGGCGTCGGCGTCCTGGTCGGAGATCCTGGTGATTTCGGTGGTCAACGCGATCAATATGATGCAAATAACGCCCGCGCGCCATGGACCGCGCCCACGGGGGTTCCCGACCGGGGTTCCTCTCACGGGTCTGGGAAGTTCTCGTTCGCATAGAACCTCACGCCGAGTGTCTCGAGGCTGGGGGCCGTCATTGCGATCTCCTACTCGAACGCCAGCACGCGGCCTGCGTTGGGAGGCCGATCAGTCGGGCATCTCGTCGACCAGCAGCGGGAAGCGCGCGCTGCCGGTCAGCGTGAAGCGCACGGCGCCGTCGCGGTAACCGCGCTCGGAGCTGCGCGCGAAGTCCGGATCGACGATCACGCTACCGACGATCCGGATCCGCATGCCCGGCTCGATCACGCGCTCGACGTGGTTGGGGCCGCGGCTTGCGGGGCGGTTGGACAGGGCCGCTTCGGCGGCGAAGACCCGGGCCCGGCCCGTGGCGTCGACGACGTAGAACGGCACCACCCTGCGCTGGACCCGCGTCGTCGTGAACATGCCGGGGCCATCCACGGTCTTGATCTCGTGGTCGTAGGCGACGCACGCGCGGCCGGAGAGTGGGCCGATGAGGCCGTCGCCGTCGAGCTCGACGCGGCCGACGACGCACGCGAGGACGTCGCCGGTGAGCTCGGCGATCGGGGTCACGCGGGTGCGGCGGAGCAGGCGGCGGGTCCGGCTGATCGGGCTGTTCCACCAGCGGCGGGCGATCCCCACGACGCCGGCGCCGATCCCCAGGGCAACGAGCGCCGACACACGCGCAGCATAGCGCTGTGGTTGTGGTGTGGCGATTCCGCGGAATCGTCGATCGAGAGGTAAGCGGAGTGCGGGCCACGGCCCGACCAATATCCGTCAGGCCGGCTGGGCGGGTCGTGCCTGCTCGGGTCAGCTCACTTGCAGGTCAACGACAGGAGGTGGCCTTCGTTGTTCGGCAGGCTATGGACATAGATGAGGTAGTCCCCAGCCTCCACGGTCGCCGTGTTGTTGGCGACCTGCTTGCCCTTGTGGTCGTCCATCGTGATCGTGAGCCGTACCTTCGACTTGTCGACGATCTCGACCAGCGTCGCGGTCGCCGCGCCGATCTTGAGGGGGATCGGTTCGGCCTTCTTCTTGGCGAGCGGCTTCTGCAAGCGCGACAGCAGCTTGAACTGGTTCCAGGTCGAGAACGGCGGCTTCTTGAGCTTCTTCTCGACCGGCGACAGCTCGGCGTCGATCGCGGGCTTATCTCCTACCTTGGCCGAGATCTCGAGGAACTCGCAGTCCGCGGTGACCTCGGCGCGGGCGTCCTTCAGCGTGCCGGCGAGCGCGGACACGATCACGATCATCATGACGACGGTGGCCCGACGGCCGTTCACACGCCGAGGCGCATCGCCGCGCTCCGACACTCGCTGGCTCATATGCCCTCCACAGTATCCGCTGGCGTCACCCAGATCACGGTGGTGTGGCCGTCTTCATCATCATCTAAGTTGATGACGGTGCCCGTTCCACCGGGCGTGTCGAGCGCGTCGATCTCGGGTGTCGCCCGCAACGCAACCGGGCGCACATCGATCACCGTGCCACCTCGGCTCGGCACCCCCGGGTCCGGCATGCTCGGCCGCAGGATCAACGCGAGCGCTGCTACCGCCCCGGCGCTGACCGCCCCGGTGATCACATGGCCGCGGTAGCGGTCGAACCACCGCATCACCCGCGACCACACCCCGGCCGGCGGCGCCTCGAGCTGGTCGTCGATCCGCCGCCACATCGCGGCGAACCTGGCGTCGTGTACAGCGTCCGCGGACAGCTCGAGGTGACCGCGCACCAGCTCGCCAATCTCCTGGATCGACTCGACCTTTGCGCGCGCCTCCGGATCGCGCTCGAGGCGCGCGGCGACGCTGGCATCCTCGGTCTCGCCGTCGGCGTGCTCCATGAGCTCGAGATCGGACGGCCTGGTCATCGCCGGCTCCGTGCGACGGGGACCCGCTCGCGAGGAGCCTGGTCGTTGGCCGGCGTATCCTCGGGATCGCCCGCCTGGCTGCCGAGCAGATCGGCCACCAGCTCGGCGGAGGGGTGGTCGATCAGATCGAGCAACCGCTTTTGCATGTTGCGCCGGGCGTGGAACAGCCGCGACATGATCGTCCCCTTCGAGCAGCTCATCGCCTGGGCCATGTCCTCGTAGGACAGCCCCTCCAGCTCCCGCATGACCAGGACCGCGCGGTGGTTCTCCGACAGCTCCTCCAGGGCCTGGTCGATCCGGCCCCGGATCTGCTTGTCGGCCAGCGCCCGACCCGGATTTCCGCCAAGAATACGTGGCAATAGCGGCTCATCGCCATCGCCGTCGATGCGGGTCTCATCCAGCTCGACGGGTTTGACCCGGCGGTGCTTGCGGAGGTGGTCGATAGCCAGGTTCATGACGATCCGGTAGAGCCACGTATAGAAGCTCGAGTTGCCTTCGAACTTGTCTAGGTATTTGTGAGCCTTGATGAAAGCGTCCTGGACGACGTCCATCGCGTCGTCAGGGTGGCGGACCACCCCGAGCGCCAGGGTGTAGGCCCGCCGGTGATAGCGCTCGAACAGCGTCTTGAAGGCGTCGCGATCCCCTCGCTGGGCTTCGAGCACGAGCTCGCGGTCGTCGACAGGGTCACGTCCATGCGTCGGGATGGACGCTCGCTGACCGGCCTTATTCACGCCGGCCCGTCATAGCACGGACCTCACGTTGCCTGCGCGTCAAACGCGGTCCCGGCGTCGGCAGGAATTCGTCGGTGCGCTATGCTGGACGGGCCGCGCGGCAAGGCGACATCGTGGCCGTCTCTCGTACTTCGATTCCATCATTTTTGCAGCGGGTCCGCACGCTCGTGTACCAGCACGAAGCGCGGCGTGCCCTGCTGTATGTCATCGCCGCGGTCGCCGCGGTCGCGCTGGTCTTGCCGCTCCTCGGCATCCTGCTCGGGGCGAGCCGCGCCGCGGCCCTCGCGGTGCTCGGCACCGGTGGGCTGATCGTCGTGCTGCTCCTCGTCGGGGCGGTCGTGCTCGGCTGGATCGTGCCGCGCCGCCGGTGGGGCGGCGATCCCGCGCTCGCGCGCTGGGTCGGAGGCCGGCGCCGCGAGGTGGCGAGTGATCTGCTCTCGGCGGTCGAGCTCGCGAACGCGCCGTCGCGCCCCGGCGCACCGTCGCCCGCGCTCGTCGATGCGCTGATCGATGCGACCTCGGCGCGGCTGGGCGACGTCGATCCTCCGAGCTTGCTCGAACCCGCCGAGCTCGGGCGCGCCCGGCGGTGGGCGGGGCTCGCCGTCGGCGCGAACGCCCTCTTGATCGTCGCGGTACCGCACCTCATCGCCGATGGCTGGCGCTCGCTGGTCTCGGCGCGGCCGTCGCCGTTCGACGGCGCGAGGCTGTCGAACGTGCCCCTGGTCGGCGATCTCGAGGCGACGCTGACGTTCCCGGCGTACTCCCGGCGCCCGAAGCTCCTGCTGCCGTCGTCGTCGGGCGACGTCCGCGGGCTGCCCGGCACGAGCGTCGCGCTCAAGGCCCGCGTGCTGGTCCCGGCGGCCGCCGCCGAGCTCATCGTCGAGCCCGTCGATCGGGGCGAGTCCAAGGTGATCGCGGCCAAGCTCACCGGCGATCAGCTGATCGCCGAGCTCACGATCGATCACTCGGCGCGCTATCGGTTCTCGATCACCCAGCCGTCGGGCGAGCGCGCGATCGAGACCGCGCCGCGCGTGATCGAAGCCGAGCCCGATCAGGCGCCCGTCGTGCAGCTGATGGCGCCGGCAGATCCGCTCGACGTCACCAACCTGCGCCGCATCGAGCTCGCCTACGTGATCGAGGACGATTTCGGGATCACCTCGGCCGAGCTCGTCTGGGAGGCCGGCAAGGACAAGGGCCGAAAGCCGGTCGCGGTCGGCGGAGCCGAATCGCGGGGGGTGGGGTCCCCGACGGCTGTGCCGGCGGGGCGGGGGACCTCTCCCGTGGGATCGCCCGAGGCCACGACCCGGCTCGGCGCACCGGCAACCGACGGCGCGCTCCTCGGTCCGCCGCGCGGCCGCCTGCAGGGCAAGCTGACGTGGGACATCGCCGAGGTCCAGGTGCCGAGCGGCGGCGAGGTCAGGTACTGGATCGAGGCCAAGGACAACGACACGATCAGGGGCCCGAACATCGGACGCTCGCGGGAGCTGCACCTGAAGGTGGTGAGCCCGCGCGAGCGCCACGAGGAGACCCTCGGCCGCCAGCAGGAGGTCGCCGAGAAGATCCTGCGCAACCTCGGCGGCCGGCTGGTGCTCGGCGACGATCAAGCGCCCCGCGACGATCTCGCGCGGCAGCTGCGCGAGGCCGTGGTCGAGCTCGGCACGATCGGCGCCGCGTTCGAGAAGGATCCCCACGCCTCCGATGCGCTGCGCAAGGCGCTGTCGCAGATGCGCGAACGGCTCGACAAGCTCGCGATCACCGAGCAGCGCCTCCTGCCCAAGGGCAAGCCGGCGACCAGGGGCTCGTTCGCGGGCCTCGATCCGCGGATGGTCGTCGAGCTCGAGGACGACACGCTCGTCCTGGCCGACTGGCTCGATCGCGAGCGGCTCGAGGGCCTGCTCGACGTCTCCGACGAGATCGCGGCGCACCAGAAGCGGCTCGCCGACCTGCTCGCGCAGTATCAGCGGACCAAGGATCCGCGCCTGCTCGACGAGGTCGAGCGTGAGATGCGCGCCCTCGACCGCTCGTTTGCCGAGCTCGACAAGCACCGCCGCGGCATGGCCGAGGACGTGCTCGATCAGTACGTCCACCGCAGCGCGATCCAGACCCAGGCCGGCACGAGCTGCCTCGACGAAGTTCGCAAGCTCGTACGCAGCGGCGATCCCGCGAAGGCGCAGCAGAAGCTCGAGCAGTGCCGCCAGCAGCAGGAGCACTCCGCGTCCGCGCTCGAGGGCTCGCTCGCGGGGCTGCGCGGCGACAAGTTCAGCGACGAGCAGAAGAAGCTCGACGAGGTGATGAACGAGCTGTCCGACGTCGCCAAGGATCAGGACGACATCGCCGCCGAGGCCAACCGGATCTTCGAGGCTTACGCCGAGAAGGCCGACGAGATCGCCAAGGACAACCGCCGCGAGGCCAGCAAGAAGATCGGCCCGCTCGTCGACAAGCTGCGCCGCCGGCTGCACGAGATCAACGAGACCGGGCTCACGCCGTTTGCCAAGGAGGAGCTCGATATCGTCGAGCGGCGGCTCGCCGACGTCGAGCACATGGTCGGCGACGGCGATCTCGCGGAGGCGCTCGGCATGGCCCACCAGGCCAAGCAGAGCCTCGATACGATCGCCGGCGAGCTCGAGGCCGCGATCAACGACGATCCGAAGTCGAAGTGGGCCGACGCGACCCAGGACGCGCTCGATGGCGTCTCGCGCGCCCGGCCGGCCGCCAAGGAGCTGATCGACGAGCTCGCGGCGCTGTCGCCCAAGCCCGATCAGATCATGAGCGGCGACGACCACCGCGCGCTCGATCGGCTGCGCCGCCGCGAGGCGGTCAACAAGGACCACGCCAGGCGGCTCGCCGATCGCGCGAAGCAGCTCGGCAGCGAGCTCCCCGGTGACGCCGGCCCCGAGCTCGGCAAGAAGCTCGGCAGCGCGATCGATCAGATGGGCGCCGCCGACGATCGCATGAAGGTCAGGGATCCCTCGGGCGCCCGCGCCGCGACCCGCGCCGCTGCCGACGCGCTGGCCAAGGCGCGCGATCGCGCCCGCAGCGCCGCCCGCCAGGCCCAGGAAGGCGCGGTCGGCGACGAGCCGATCCGGATCCCGGGCGCCGACGAGTACCGCGCGCCCGAGCGGTTCCGCGAGGATCTGCTCGAGGCGATGAAGAAGAAGGGCGCCGTGGCACCCGAGGGCTACGACGATCAGATCAAGCGCTACTACGAGGAGCTCATCAAGTGACGCGCCCGTCGCATCCCGCGGAGCCCGACCGGGCGGCTCGCCGCCGAGCCCGGATCCGGACGGCCTCGCGCCACGCGGTCGTGACCGGCCTCCTGCTCGCGACCACCTCGGCCCTTGCCCGCCGCGATCGCACCGTCACCGGTGACGTCATCAAGGCCGCCCGGTTCCTGCAGACCGCCCGGCTCGACGACGCCAGGGCGCTGCTCCCCGATCTCCAGAAGCGCGCCCCGGATACCAGCGAGGTCAAGTGGCTCGAGGCCGAGCTCGCGTTTCAGACCGGCGACTACGCGGGCGCGATCAAGCAGCTCGACAAGGTCCCCGACGACGCCGTCGACGGCCTGGCCGGCCAGACCCGCAAGCTGGCGGCGTCGACCCTGGCGGTGACCGAGACGTTCGCCGAGGCCCGATCGCCGCACGGCCACTTCGTCATCCGCTACGCCCCCGGCCCCGACGCGACCATCGCCGGCCTCGCCGGAGAGGTGCTCGACAGCGCCTGGCAGGCGATCGGCGACGACCTCGGCCTGGCGCCGGCCGATCCGATCCGCGTCGAGCTGCTCGGCGCGCCGGCCGATCTCGCGAAGCTCTCGCCGCTGACCGAGACCGACATCGAGACCACCGGCACGATCGCGCTGTCGAAGTACAACAAGCTCATGGTGGTCTCGCCGCGGGCGACGATCTTCGGCTATCCGTGGATGGATACGCTCGCCCACGAGTACACCCACCTCGTGGTATCGCGGCTGTCGCACGACGCCGTGCCGGTGTGGCTGCAGGAGGGCCTCGCCCGGCTCGAGCAGACCCGCTGGCGCCACCCGCCCGAGCTGCAGCTGTCGGCGACCGAGCAGGCGCTGCTCGCCGCGGCGCTGCGCAAGGGGCGCCTGATCACCTTCGACGAAATGCACCCGTCGATGGCCAAGCTGCCGAGCCAGGAGGCCGCCGCGCTCGCCTACGCCGAGGTCTACACCCTGGTCGGCTGGATGCAGGGCAAGGTCGGCTACCGCGGGATCCGCGACGCGCTGATCGCCCAGCGCGATGGTAAGAGCGCGCGGCGCGCCGTCGCCGAGGTGCTCGGCATGTCGTGGACCGCCGTCGAGAAGGAGTGGCGAACCCACCTCAAGGTCGGCGATACGAAAGCCCGCGCCGGCAAGCCCATCAAGTTCGCCAAGGGCGGTGTCGACTCCGAGAACGTCGGCCTCGAGCAGGTCAACACCCGGGCGCGCAAGCACGCGCGGCTGGGCGGCATGCTCCGGGCCCGCGGCCAGAGCGACGCCGCGGCGATCGAGTACGAGAAGGCCCTCACCGGCGGCCCCGAGCCGTTCGTCGCCGGCAAGCTCGCGCGCACGCTGGTCGAGCTCGGCCGGTTCGATCGCGCGATCGAGCTGGCGACCCCGCTGGTCGCCGCCGACGATCACGACGCGGTCGCCGCGGTCACGCTCGGGATGGCCCGATCGGCGCGCCACCAGTGGCCCGAGGCGATCACCGCCTACGAACAAGCCCTCGGGGTGAGCCCTTTCGATCCCACCACGCGTTGCGGACTGGCCGAAGCCTATGCGCAGACTAACGATCCACGAGCGGCGCGCGAGCGCACCGCGTGTGACCAGCTGAAAAACTGATGAGCAAGAGTCGCCCCACCCCGGTTACCGGCGAGCAACTCGCCGAAGTCACGATCCTTCGCGGCGAGAAGCTCGCCGATCCGGAAGATCTCCCGCTCGCGGACGAGCCCACCAGCGTCGTCATCAAGAACGATCTCGATGCGGTGGCCGAGCTCGCGAAGGCCCACGACGAGATCATGACCGAGATCAACAAGCGGATCATCGGCCAGCGCCGCGTGATCGAGCAGCTGCTCGTCGCGCTGTTCGCGCGCGGCCACACGCTGTTCGTCGGCGTGCCCGGCCTCGCCAAGACCCTGCTGATCTCGACCCTCGCCGAGACCCTGAACCTGAGCTTCCAGCGCATCCAGTTCACGCCCGACCTCATGCCGGCCGACATCACCGGCACCGAGGTCCTCGAGGAGGACCACACCACCGGGCGCCGGACCTTCCGGTTCATCAAGGGCCCGGTGTTCGCCAACCTCGTGCTCGCCGACGAGATCAACCGGACGCCGCCCAAGACCCAGGCCGCGCTCCTGCAGTCGATGCAGGAGTACCGGGTCACCGCGGGCGGCACCACCCACGAGCTGCCGCTGCCGTTCCTCGTGTTCGCGACCCAGAACCCGATCGAGCAGGAGGGCACCTACCCCCTGCCCGAGGCGCAGCTCGATCGCTTCATGTTCCAGATCGACGTCGACTACCCGAGCGAGGCCGAGGAAGAAGAGATCGTCCGCCACGAGACCAGCGATCACCGCCCCGAGCTCTCCCGCGTGCTGTCGCCGCAGCGGATCATGCAGCTCCAGGACCTCGTGCGCCGCGTCCCGGCGGCCGATCACGCCGTCAAGTACGCCGTCGCCCTGGCCCGCTCGACGCGCCCGACCGCGCCATCGGCGCCGCCCTTCATCCGCGAGGCCGTGTCGTGGGGCGCCGGCCCGCGCGCCTCGCAGTTCCTCATCCTCGCCGCCAAGGCCCGCGCGATCCTCGCCGGCCGGTTCGCCGTCTCGATCGAAGACGTCGCCGCGCTCGCCCGCCCGACCCTGCAGCACCGCCTGATCCTCAACTACCGCGCCGAGGCCGAAGGCATCCGCGCCGGCGACCTGGTCGATCGCCTGCTCGCCACGGTCACCCCGTAGTGGCCACGCCCCCTCCACCCGGCGACGGGCCTCCCCGCCGGCAGGCTGATCCCACGGAGGAGTCCCCCCGCGCTTCCGCGTTGCGGATCGATCCCACGGGGGAGTTCCCCCGCCCCGCCGGCAAAGCCGTCGGGGTCCCCACCCCCCGCGATTCCGCGTTGCGGATCGATCCCACGGGGGAGTTCCCCCGCCCCGCCGGCAAAGCCGTCGGGGT